>Ga0194132_10000960_pt1 | contig 59042 bp, 50 predicted proteins | sample TA2KigOf80mmetaG_FD_148612 | JGI IMG/M metagenome (GOLD analysis project Ga0194132, IMG submission 148612) | Freshwater microbial communities from Lake Tanganyika, Tanzania - TA2015054 Kigoma Offshore 80m | ecosystem: Environmental > Aquatic > Freshwater > Lake | place: Tanzania: Lake... | reverse complement strand
TCATTGGCGTTGCGAAGCCGCTGCTGCGGCTCCATCACGACCGGCGGATCGTGCTCGATTTGACGCTGCAGTACTTGACATCGCGGCGCGCCGTAGCGCGCGCCGACGTGGTGGTGCTGTGCCACACCATCGATCCGCAGTACGGCGTGATCCTCGACTGGGCGCGCGAGCTGGGCCGCCCCATCATCTATGAGATCGACGACGATCTGCTGGCGGTGCCCGACTATATTCCCGGGCTGGCGTACCTGGCCGAGCCGGCGCGGCGCGCCCAGCTCATCGCCTGCCTCCGACAGGCGGACATCATCCGCGTTTACTCTCCGGCGCTGCGAGACAAGCTCTCGGCCTACAACCGCAACCTGACGGTCGTGAGCGGGCCGCTCGACTGGAGCCTGATGGCGGCCCCGGCACCGCGGTCAGACGGCAAGGTCAAGCTGGTCTACGCCACCGGGCGCTCGCACGATCCGATCGGAGCCATGCTGATCGCGCCACTGAAGCAGGTGCTCGACGAATTCCCGGAGGTGGAACTGACGATCTGGGGGCCCAGGCACGACGGGCTGGCCGGGCATCCTCGGGTGCGTTCGCTGCCGTTGATTCGCGATTACGACGCGTTCTTCCAGCGCTTCTCGAGCGAAGGGTTCGACATTGGCCTCGCACCGCTGCCGGACGACGAGTTCCACCGAGGCAAGAGCAACAACAAGTTTCGCGAGTATGCCTCGTGCGGCATTGCCGGGGTGTATTCAAACACGCGGGTCTACGCCACGAGCGTCGAGCACGGGATGACGGGTTTGCTGGTGAGCAACGACGACCAGTCGTGGCGTACCGCGGTCGGCCGGCTGATCACCGACCTCGACTTGCGGCGCGGCATTGCGGCGCGGGCCCGCGCGTATGCCCGGACGCAGTTCAACGAAACGGTCACCGACCGCGAGTGGATGGATGGCATCCGGTCGCTGGCGGCGCGGCCGACACCGACCGGCGCGGCGGTGCCCGTGACTACTCCGCCACCGACCGAGAAGCTGGTCGGACTGGCGCGGTTCGTAGCGAGGCTCGGGGCCAAGGTGGGCCCGGTGTTCCGCGAGCATGGTCTCGCAACGGTGCTGCGCCGCAGCTGGACGCATGCCCTCAACTTCCGACACCTGCTGTGGTGGGAGATTTACCGCTGGCGGATGCAGCAGCGCGTCAACGCGCAGCGGCGGGGTTCCTGATGGGCCACCCGATGCGCGACGTCGTCCGCTCCGCCGGCTTGTGGCACATCTGGGTCCGGCTGGGCCTGCAGGACGTCCGCCTCAAGTTCCGGCGATCGGCGATTGGCGCCGCCTGGATTTTCGTCAACCTGGCGGTGATGGTGCTGTCGATCGGCTTCATCTACGCCAACCTGCTCGGGCAGCAGCCGCGTGAGTTCATTCCGTATCTGACGATCGGGATGATCCTGTGGACCTATCTGACGAACTCGATCGTCGACGGCGGCAACGCCTTCATTCACGCCGAGGGTTATATCAAGCAGATCAGCCTGCCGATCTACGTCTACATCTTCCGCGCCTTCGTCAGCATTTCGGTGACGATGCTGATCACGATGGGCGCGTTCGCGATCGTGGCGGTGGTCTACCGGCTGCCGATCACGCCGTCCACGCTGTTGGCGGTACCCGGGTTGGTGATGGTGATGGTGTCGACGCTGCTGCTGATCACGATCTTCGCCCACCTCAACACCCGGTTCCGCGACGTGGCGCACATGGCGAGCGTGGGAATGCAGGTGTTGTTCTATGTGACGCCGGTGATCTTCCCGGCCGCCCTGTTGCGGCACCGCCGCGACCTGACGCTGGTCGTCGAGCTGAACCCGATGTATCACCTGCTCGAGGTCGTGCGCCAGCCCCTGCTCAACGGCGTGGCGGCCAGCTGGCACAGCTATGCCGCGGTGGCCGCTATCATTCTGGTGTTGGCCGCCGGCGCGGCCGTGGTGATCGCCGCGTTCCAGAGACGCATCGTGTTCGCCCTCTGATGCCGCAGATCCTCCTCGAACACGTCGACCTGGAGTTCCACGTCGGAGCCGAGCGTCACGACACGCTGAAATCGGCGCTGCGTCACGGGATCGGCCGCCGTCGCGTCGAGCCGCGGACCGTGAAGGCGCTCCAGAGCATTTCATTGTCGATTCGGTCCGGCGAGCGCGTCGGCCTGATCGGCCACAACGGCGCCGGCAAGAGCTCGCTGCTGAAGGTGATGGCCGGCATCTATCCGCCGCAGCGCGGCGTGGTGCGGACCGCCGGGCACATCTGTCCGTTGTTCGAATTCGTGACTGGATTCGAAATGGAAGCGACGGGCTGGGAGAACATCCGCACGCGGGCGTTGCTGCTGGGAATGTCACCGGCGGAGATCGACGAGAAGATCGACGATATTGCGGCGTTTTCCAACCTCGGCGAGTTCCTCGACATTCCGGTCCGTCACTATTCGACGGGCATGTTCGTGCGTCTGGCGTTTGCGACGTCGACGGCGGTCGATCCACAGATTCTGCTGCTGGATGAGGTGATGGCCGCTGGCGATGCGGCGTTCATCGAGAGCGCGCGGCGGCGCATGAACGAGTTGATGGAGCGCGCCAACATCGTGGTGTTCGCCAGCCACAGCCTGGACGTGTTGCCGACGTTCTGCGATCGCACGCTGCTGCTCGATCACGGCCGCATTGTCGCGGATGGCCCGACCTCGGACGTGATCGAGCAATATTCCGCGCACCTGGGGCAGCCGGCGTGACCGGCACTGTAGAACAGTGGCGGGCCGCCGTGGCGAGGATCGCCGACGCGATGGCGCTGGCGGCCCTCGGCTGGCTGGGCTGGCAGATCATGTTCGGCGACTTCCAGCCGTTCGAGGTCGAGGCGTTCTGGATCGGGGCCGTGGCGACCATTGCCTGTTTGGCCGATCCAGGCGCGGTCCGCCGGTTCCCGGCTGCCCTGGTGCTGTACGTGCTGGCGGCGGTCGTATCCTCGTTCGTCCATAACTGGCACGACGTCAATCGCGACGGCGTGTTTGCGTGGAGCCTTGTCTTCGGGCCGGTCGACTACCTGCTCTACATGCTGGTGTTCGTGTTCGGGGCGGCGTATGTGCTGCGTACCAGGCAACGGCAGGCATGGTTCGTGGTGCTGCTGAGTGCGGCGATTGTGGTACTCGCCGGGCAACTGCTGTTCGATCGGGCCGTCTCGGCGTTTGTCTACAACAGAGCGGATCGCACGTTCATCCCGAGCGTGTCCCAGTGGTCGGGACTCCACCAGCTGGGTCTGGTGTTCGTCGTCGGGCTGCCATTGTGTCTCAGTGTGTCGATGGCCCGTTCAGGATTCTGGTCGACGCTGAGTGGACTGGTGCTGGCAGCGTTTCTCATGGGCGTCGGCTGGATCAACGGTTCAAAGAGTGGCATCCTGATCATGGGGGTGCTGCCGTTGTTGATGGGCGCCGCCCTGCGGGTGTCTGGTGGAACCGGCCGCGTGACGCTCCGGAGGACGGTCGTCGCGATTGTAGCCGCGTTGTGTTGTGGCATGGCCGTCTTCGCCGTTTCCGGAATGGCATTCACGAGTCTCACAGGCGACCGGGCGCCGATCTGGAATGCGGCCTGGCACATGTTTCTCGACCACCCATGGTTCGGCGTCGGACCACGTGGCTACTCTGATGCCGTGCAGCTTGGCGGATACGCTGAACAGTTCATTCCGTGGTTCCCGGAGAACCGTGGCGGCACAGAGAACGCGCACAACCTGGCCCTCCAGACCGCCGTTGAAACGGGCCTGGTCGGCGTGGTCTCGCTGATGTGGTTCTTCGTCTGGGCGGCCCGGAGCTCGTACGTTGCCCGTGGCGGCGCGCGCGCTGTGAGCTTCGCGGTGTCCTTCGCGATCGTCGGTCTTGGGTTACGGTTTCTGTTCGACAATTTCTGGGCACTGGACTTCTTTACGGATCGCATCAAGCCGTTCGCCTGGTTCCTGTTCGCGGCGGCGGTCGCCCTAGCCCGGCTGCCGGAGCGTGAGTCCGCATGAGCTCATTCCGCATCTGGTTTGTGACCGGCTGTGCGGCGCTGGTGTTGGTCGAGGTCTACGCGCTGTTTGTGAATCGCCACTCGACATTCACGATCCATGGCGACGACGACTACGAGATCAGCGAGTTTGCCGACGGTAGCGCGGTGGCCCATGCGTTCCTGATGCGTGGCGATGGTCTGCATCAGGTCCGTGCCCAGCTGTCGAGCGATCGGCCGGCGATGGCGCGCGTGCGATGGACGATCTGGCGCGGTTCGTACGACCAACAGGACATGACCCCTGCTGCCGAGGGCGAGTCGGAGGTCTCCCTGGGGCGCTCGCGCTCCTGGACCCCGTTCCCCATGACCAGGGACGGCTCATCCAAGGACCGGTGGTACACGCTCGAGCTCCAGTTGGTGGAGGTGCGGCCGTTGAGCGGCAACACCAGGCCGCGTATCGCGGTACTGGCTACCCATGACAACCCTGACCGCGGCGGCGTCTTGTGGGTCGCCAAGACGCGGCGACAAGGCTCGATGGTCGTGAAGGCCGACCGCATCGGCCGGACGCTGTACCGGCGATTCCAGATGGAGGCCGAGCCAAACCTGCCGGCGGTGATGCGTTACGAGGCGATGCAGTGGCTGTTGATGCTGGTGCTGCACGCCGCGTTCTTCACCTTCGCGTACTCGGTTCTCTCGAACGCGAGATCGGACACGTCGGGACCGATTGGCTAGTCGTGGGTACATCCTGGTTGTTACGCCCGACCGCGGGGCGGCACCCACCGTGCTGTTCTTTGGCGGTCTGGCCGCGTCTCGGCCTGGGCAGATCCGCATCGCCCAGTACCGGCGCGACGCGATGGCGGCGGCGCTCGGCGGCGCGAGCGCCGTGGTGTTCGTGCGCGGCCTGCCCGAGTTTGCCGATCTAGTTTTGCTGGCCGAGCGGCTCGGCGTTCCGCGCTACTACTTCGTGGACGATCATTTCATGGTGATTCGTGAGCAGGGCGGAGACGCAGCCGCGTTTGCGCGCGATCACAGCCAGGCAACCGTCGCCGGCATGCTGACGGGCTTTGGTGGGGTGCTGGTGTCCACGGAGCGGTTGGCGGCGGACTTTCGCCAACGTGCCATTCACGAGCGCCTTGAACTGTTTCCGCCCGTCGCCATCGCGGCCGTGCCACGGCGGGGTCATGGCAATGCGATGCGGATCGGGTTCTTTGGCGGTTCGCACTTGCACGCGATGCTGCACTCGACCATCGTGCCCGCGGCGCGCGAACTGGCGGCGTCCCGACCGGTGACGCTGGTCGTGGTGGGCGGAAAGGACCCAATCGCCGAGTCGCCGGGCCTGACGGTCGAGCACCTTCCGTATCAGCGATCGTACCTCGACGGTGTCCGCGCGCTGGGGCAGGCGGGCGTTACGGTGCTGGCGCATCCGATGGCGCCGGGGCTGCCCAGCAACCCATACAAGAATCCGCACGCGTTGATCACGGCCGAGGCGATCGGCGCTGTGCCGGTCGTTTCGGACACGCCGCCATACGCGTCGCTGCGCGATCGCGGCATCGCCATTCTCTGCGCCGACGATGCGGCTGCATGGCACGACGGGCTGGGTCGCGCCGCCGATGAGTCTGCGGCGCTGTCGCCCCGCCTGTCCGCGTACTGCCGGAGTGAATTCAGCGGCCGTGTGAACCAGCAGGCCTGGGATGACATGCTGGCGGCGCACTCGCGGCCGTCGATCGCGACCGTCGCACGCCGCACCGTATGGGCCGCCACGACACTCTTCGCGGGACGGGTTGGTCGCGGCGTGCGCAGGGTCGCCGAGGTCGCGGCATGATCGCACGACAGGAATGGCGCGATGTCGCTGACCAGGTCTTCGCCGCCCACCCCTCGGTCGCCACGGTGTCGATCGTGAATCGCGCGTTGGTCCACGCCATGAACCCGGACGCCGGCGACGCCCGCGTCGTCCAAACCAGCACAGCAGCGTGGCCGGCATGCTTCGTGAACCCTGCTGTCATTGAGTTGCTCGAACTGTCGGAGACCGGCGCCGCGTGGTCTGCAGACGATGTGGCGGCCGTGACCTCGTCGGCATCGCTGCGTGGGCTACACCATGCGTGGGTGTCGGTTGCCGACGGCGGCGCAGATCGGGTGGAGCACCTGGTTGGGCCGCTCGGCGAGCGCGTCGTGCTCGGTCGGTTGCCCGTCGACGAGCTGCCCACTCCACAGCCGATTGCACTGGGGATCGATGCCGAATGGTTGTTGGGAGGGGAGTCGGGCGCGCAGGTGTTCGTGTGCGAACTGCTGCGCGCGCTGGCGCCCCACGAGGCCATTACGAAAATCGTGTTGCTGTCGGATTCCGGCGGCGTGCCAGCGGCGTTGGCGGACGTGCCCAAACTGTCAGGCCATGCGTGGCGCCAGTTCATCGAATCGCACGAGCGGCTCGACATCCTGCATCGGCCCTACCAGCCAGGCATCGACACCGATTTCGGGCGATACCGGCAGGTGGCCCGTACGGTAGCGCTGACCGTCCTGGATTTCATCGCCTATGACAGCGTCGCCTATCACGAATCGACGTTTGCGTACCGCGAGTATCAGCGCGCCTTCGACCGGCTCGTCACCGAGGCCGACCAGCTGTTTGCCATTAGCGCGCACGTGGGCGGTCGACTGCAGCGGCAGTTCTCTCATCGACTGATGGCACCGGTTCGATCGATTCTGCCAGGTGCCGATCACCTGGACGCCCGTCCGCCGGACGGCCCGCTGCCGGCGGCGTTGCTGCAGGCGGGTGTAACGCGCTACCTGCTGGTGCTGGGCAACGATTTCGCACACAAGAACCGCGACTTTGCCGTTAAGGTGTTCGCCGAGCTGTGCCGGCGGGGCTATGACGGTCACCTGGTACTCGCCGGATTTCACCTCGATGCCGGCTCGTCGTACTCCTATGAGATGCGTGCCGCGGGTGCCGCCTCAGGCCGAGTCTTGCGCACCGGACCGCTGTCACCGGCGGACAAGATCCAGGCGCTCGGCCACGCTGACGCCGTGTTGTATCCGACGTCGAGTGAAGGGTTCGGCCTGATTCCCTTTGAGGCCGCGTCCCTCGCGACGCCAACCGCGTTCGTCCGGTTCGGACCGATGCGTGAGAGTTTGCCCGATGTCCCGGCGGCACCGGCCTGGCGGGTCACGGACTTCGCCGATCATGTGGAGACGCTGTTGTCGGCACCGGGGCCGTTTCTGGCAGCCGTCGACGCGGCCCGCCGCCGGCTGACGTGGGCGCAGTGCGCCCGGCTGACCATCGACGGCTATCGCAGCATGCTCGATGACGCCACGCCATGGCGTTCCGCGCTCGTGCGCTCGCATCGGCGTGGAGTCTGGCAGCGCGCCACGGAACTCGCATCCGAGTATGCGCGCCGCGCCGCCCGCCGCGTGTCGCGGTTGACGGCGGCATCCCCTCGACAATTTCTATGAAACCAGTTCAGTTGTTCGTGCCGACGTTCCGCACCGAAGAGTGTCTGGCAGCCATCCGAGAGTGCCTTGACAAAGGCTGGACCGGCCTGGGCTTCAAGACCGCCCAGTTCGAGGAGGCGTGGAAAGCGCACACCGCCCTGCCGCATGCGCACTTCGTGAGTTCGGCGACGGCGGGCCTTCACCTGGCCCTGCGCATGCTGAAGGAGCGGTATCAGTGGCAGGACGGCGACGAGATCATCAGCACGCCGCTGACGTTTGTCTCGAGCAATCACGTCGTGCTCTACGAGCGACTGCAGCCGGTGTTTGCCGACGTGGACGACTATCTGTGCCTCGACCCCGCGTCGGTCGCCTCGCGGATCACGCCGCGCACACGGGCGGTGATCTTCGTGGGGCTCGGCGGCAACACCGGACAGCTGGACGCGATCATCAGCCTGTGCCGCGAGCGCGGCCTCAAGCTGATTCTCGATGCCGCCCACATGTCGGGCACGCGCTTTCATGGCCGGCACGTCGGGCTGGAAGGCGACGTCAGCGTATTCAGCTTCCACGCCGTCAAGAACCTGCCGACGGCCGACGGCGGGATGATCTGCTTTCCAGACGCCGAACAGGACGCCGCCGCCCGGCGCTGGACGTGGCTGGGCATCGACAAGGACACCTTTTCGCGGACGCACTCCGACAGCAGCTACAAGTGGCACTACCAGGTCGAACACGTCGGGTTCAAATACCACGGCAATTCGATCATGGCGGCCATTGGCATGGTGTCGTTGAAGTATCTCGAAACCGACAATGCCTACCGCTGCCAGCTGGCGGCGTGGTACGACGAGGCGTTGCAGGGCGCCGACGAGGTCACGCGTGTGCCGACGGCCCCGGATTGCGAGTCATCACGCCACCTGTACCAGGTGCTGGTCGATCGACGCGACCAGGTGATGGTCGCCCTCAACCAGGAGCAGATTTATCCCGGCGTGCACTACCGCGACAACACGGTGTACCCGATGTACGCCAACCAGCCATCGTGTCCGCGGGCCCGGCGAGCCAGCGATCGGGTCATTTCCCTGCCGCTGCACCTGCAAATGGAGCAGGGTGATGTGGCGCGAGTCTGCGATGCCCTCCGTCGCAGCACCCGGCAGCGGCCATGACCAAGCGGGCGATGGCGCCGATTGTCAACGGGCCGGTGGCGCTGCGATTGCTCGAGGCCGGCGATCTGCCCATGACGCGCCGGTGGCGCAACCAGGACGAGATTCGGAAGTGGTTCTTGACTTCTACGGTGGTGACCGCTGAACAGCATGCCGCCTGGTTCGAGCAGTATCGCGATCGCGATGACGACTTCGTGTTCGTGATCGAAGACACCGCGCGCCGCCGGCAACCGGTCGGCCAGGTGTCGATCTACCAGATCGACTGGGACCACCGCCTCGCCAAATTCGGCCGATTGATGATCGGCGAGCTTGCCGCGCAACGGCGCGGGCTGGCACGCGCGGCGGTTGCGACGCTGGTGAACGTCACGGAGTCGACGCTTGGACTCGAGGAACTGCGGCTGGAAGTGCTCAGCGGCAACCATGTGGCGATCGCGATCTATCAGCAGTGCGGGTTCGGCACCGTGGAGCAGGTGGGCGACGAGGTACGCATGGTGAGGCACTCCAAGCCAATGAGCAGACCGTCATGAAGAACCGCTACGTGCTCATCGCGGACATCGTGCTGGTGGCGCTGGCCGCGTTCGCGGCGTTCACAGCGCGCTTTGACTTCAGCTTTCACGAACGCCGGCCAGAGTTCTTGCCCTACCTGCTGGTCGCGATCCTCCTCAAGCCAGCGGTGTTCCTGCTGTTTGGTCTGTATCGGCGGTACTGGCAGTACACCAGCATCCAGGATGTCGCGGTGATTGTCGCCGCGATCGCGACGTCTTCACTGGGCATGACGGTGTTTGTGATGGTCGGTCTGTCTCGGGAATGGTTCTATGAGTCTTCCCGTGTCGTGGTACTCAACGACCTTTTCATCACGCTGGTGCTGGTAGCCGGGCTGCGAGTGGTCATTCGGACGGTGCATGAGTCCACGACCCGCAAGGCACTGGCCCGGGGCATCGTGAACCGACGCGTGTTGATCGCCGGCGCGGGTGCGGCGGGCACCATGGTGGCCCGGGAGATGGCGCGAAATCCTCAGCTTGGCCTGTTCCCGATCGGGTTCGTCGACGACGATCCGAACAAGCGGTCCAAGAAGATGGCCGGGTTGGCGGTCCTGGGATCGCTGCAAGCCCTGCCAGACATCGTGCGGGCGTTTCACGTCGATGAAGTGGTGATTGCCATGCCCACGGCTCCGGGGGCCAAGCTGAGGGAGGTGCTGGCGCTGTGCAACGAGGCCGGCGTGAAGTCTCAGGTCATTCCCGGGGTCTTCGAGCTGCTGGCCGGAAAGGTCGGCGTCAACCGCCTGCGCAACGTCGAGATCAGCGACTTGTTGCGCCGCAATACCGCCGACACGACTGCGCCGATTGATTTCGTTCGCGGCCGCGCCGTCCTGGTCACCGGCGCCGGGGGATCCATCGGCTCTGAACTCGTTCGCCAGGTCGCCAATGCCGCGCCGGCCTGCGTTGTCCTGATGGGCCACGGCGAAAACAGCATCTTTGACGCGCAGGCACTCGTCGGAGCAGAGTTTCCGGCCGTGCGATGCGAGGCCATCATTGCCGACATTCGCGATCGCCAGCGCATCGGGCAGATTTTCGCGCGGGTCCGACCGGCGGTCGTGTTCCACGCCGCCGCGCACAAGCACGTGCCGCTGATGGAAGACAACCCCGAAGAGGCGATCACCAACAACGTTGTCGGCACCCGGAACGTGGTTGAGGCGGCCATCGAGCACGGCGTCGAACGTCTGGTGCAAATCTCCACCGACAAAGCCGTGTCGCCGACCAGCGTGATGGGCGCGTCCAAACGCATTGCCGAGCTGATCGTCCAGCAGGCGGCGCGGCGCAGCGGGCGCGCGTTCGTGAGCGTCCGGTTCGGCAACGTGCTGGGCAGCCGCGACTCGGTGGTCAACACCTTCAAGAAACAGATCGAACGTGGCGGTCCGGTGACCGTCACCCATCCACAGATGACGCGCTTCTTCATGACGATTCCTGAAGCGGTGCACCTGGTCTTGCAGGCCGGCGGGCTTGGCACCGGAGGGGAGCTGTTCGTGCTCGAGATGGGCGAGCCGGTTCGCATTGTCGACCTCGCTGAAGATCTGATCCGGCTGTCCGGTTTGTCGACCGACGATGTGCCGATCGTGTTCAGCGGCGTGCGGCCCGGGGAGAAGCTGCACGAGGCGTTGCTCGAGGACGGGCTGCGGGGCGTGCCGACGGCGGTGACCGACGTCCTCCAAGTGAGTGGACCGGCGCAGGCGCCCGAGGGCGACGTGGACGCGGTGGTGCTGCGGCTGGAGGTGGCGGCTCGTGAAGGAGATCGCCAGGCGATTTTCACTGAGTTGTCGCGGCTGATTCCGTCGTTCCGCCCGGGGGGCCAACCGAGGTGAACGCGTGTCTGCTCCGTGTCGATGACCGGGCTCCGGCGGCGACGCCCTACCGCTTTCGGGGCGCTCGCGGCCCTTGCCGGTGGCCGATGCGCGCCGGGGCACGCCTTGGAACGGCGGGCGCGTGGAATTTTCTGTGGCGGCTCGGTGTGCACCCGCGCCTGTGCAGTCTCAGCGACCTCCCGGCACCGGAGAGCAGTGTGATGTGGGCGGTGCTCGATGCCGATCAGTCACTCGACGCCGCCCCGCTAGAGCGTTGGATGTCGGCGGGCGGGTATCTGGTCGCCTCCGGAGACGCCCGGGCGTGGGCGCCAATTCTGGGATGGAATCCCGAGGCGTGCCGATCCGAGGCACCCGAGAACCCATACGCGGCGCATGCGTGGGTTTTTCAATCAGGACCGCCCGAGTTGATCGCGCCGCCCGGGTGGCCCGTCTCGAGGTTCGATGGACATGCGCCAGGGGTCCGTACCACGGGTACGGTCTACGCCGTGCACGGTGAGCGGCAAACGCCGCAACGCGCCGTGCTGCGCGATCTGTTGGCACCGGCGATGATCCTGGGTCAGCGCTATTGCTTCGTCAACAGCCATCCATTTGCGGCCCTGCAGGCCTGGCTGCAGGGTCAGGAAGACCTGCAGCCCTGGCTGGGCTGGCGCCATCGGCTGTTCTGGCTCGACGAATGGGTGTCGGCGCTGGCCTCGTTGCTGAGCGGGACGCCGGCATCGCCGCTCGCGCTGGATCGCCCCGGCGTCGGCGAGTGTGGCGAGACGACGGTGATACTGCGACACGATGTTGATCACTCGCGCGATCGCTCATACCTCGATGAGGAAACGCGGCGGGGTGTGCCGGGTACGTTTGCGGTGCTACGCGACGGGAACACGCGGTTCTGGCTGGACACGCTCGAGTCTGACAGGGGGCACGAGTGTGCGTTTCACTACAACACCGGCCGCCGTGACTGGGCCGACGAGATAGCCGGCCGGTTGCGCGGATCGACGCAATCCAAGCTGGCGCCGCACCGTGAGGCGATACGCGCACACGGACTGGCGCGGCAAACGGCCTGGGCCGCCGCCCACGGCATTGGCATTGCGTCACTGCATCGCCATCTGACGTACCTGATGTATCCGGAATGGGTCGACAGCCTGGATGCGGTCTTCGCTCAGTTTCCCAACGTTCGCGGCGCGAGCTCGCTGTTCCGCGGGCAAGTGCTGCGGTGGGGCGCCGATCGCGTAGACGGCTCGGCGGGCACGATTGGCGAGTGGCCCGACGCGCAGTTTCCCTTCTGGCTGCCCTGCAAGCTGGCGCATGCCGGTGACGGCGGCCGGATGCTGCGGGGCTGGGAATCGGCCAGCATGATGGAATGTGAGCCTGAGCTGGTCGACGCGCTGGTGTCGCACCGAATCGCGCATTTGCCGCAACGTGTGCTGACGTTGGGCTACCACCCGGCGCACGGTGCCGCCGCGACGTTCAGTCGTGACGGGTCGCTGGCGGCGTTCGTGCAGGTGCTCGACGTCCTCGAAGCGCATCGCGTGAACATCCGTACCGCGTCGCAGGTGTTTGGGGCGTGCGACGCCGCGGCGGGCGTCCACTGAGATGATCTGGTATCTGGTTGCGGTCGCCGGCACCTTGACGCTGGCGTTGGTGCTGCGCATCGCGCCGAGCGCGATGGCCCCGCACGGGGCCGGTGTCGATCACTGGTTCTGGCGCCTCTACATCCGCGAGTACCGGCGCACTGGCCAGTTCCCGCCGCGGCTGCCGCAGTACATCCTCGATGAACACCAGTGGTACCCGCCGTTGTTCCCGCTGCTGGTGGCGCTGCTGCCGGAGCGGGTGCTTGACAAATGGAGCCACTACGTCGCGACGCAGATCGATCTCGTCCGGATGTCGCTGATGCTGGCGATTACCGGTTATCTGACCGACTACCAGCCGATCGCGGCGCTGACGGCCGGCTTGGTCTACGCGACCACGCCGATTCAGATTTCCTACAACGTGCAGCTCAATCCGCGCGGCATCGCGGCGCTGCTCCTCGACATCCTGCTGTTGTTGGTGCTGCTGCGCATCCAGGGTGCCGGGCCGGCCATCTGGGTCCCGGTGGCCATGGTCTCGGCACTGGTGCTGCTGACGCACAAGATGACGACGCAGTTGATGTGGTTCATCGCGCTGGTGCTCGCGCTCGTCTACCAGCGCCTCGAATTCGCGGCGCTGGTGCCGGTGTCGGTCGTGACGGCGATGGTGCTGAGCGGCGGCTTCTACTGGAAGGTGTTGCGCGCCCACTGGGACATCGTGTCGTTCTGGAGCCGCCACTGGCGCTGGATCGGCGCGCATCCGGTGCGCGAGTCGCCGATCTATGGCACCGGCCGCTACGAGCGTCCCGAGAAGCTGCATAAGAGCGGGCTGCGTGGCGTGGCCTGGCACATGTTCATCATGGTCGGGTTCAATCCGGCGGCGTGGCTGGCGTGCCTGCTGGTGGTCGAGCGGCTGTTGCCCGGGTCGAACTTCCTGAACTATCCAACGCCGCTGCTGCTGTGGCTGGTGCTGCCGTGCGCGCTCGCGGCGCTGACGTCGTTCGTGCCCCTGCTGAAATGCATTGGCGCTGGTTACCTGTACGTCTACAACACGTCGCTTTTCGCCTCGGTCGTCTTTGCGGTCACGATTACTTACACCAAGGCGCAGGAGCTGTCGACCGCGATCGCGCTGACGGCACTGGTCGCCAACGTCGCCGGCACGGCCATTTATTACCGACAGTTCGTGAGGAATCCGCGCAACCGCATTGACAGCCACCTCGGTCAGCTGATTGACGAGCTCGACGGGCGGCCGGCCGGGCTGGTGATGTGCATGCCGACCGGCTTCAGCGAGATCGTGACGTTCCGCACCGGCCGGCCGGTGCTGTGGGGGGGACATGGCTTCGGCTTCGAGAAGCTCGAACCGACCTTCCCGAGGCTACTGATGCCGATTGATGAGGTCGTTCGCCGCTACGGCGTCTCGTATCTGCTGACGCTGGACGACATGGTCACGGCTGAATTCGAAGCGGATCTGCCGTCGTCAACGCTGCTGCAACGCGGACCCTTCCGGCTCTACTGTTTCGATCGGACAGGCGGCGGTTTGTGACCGTCGAGCCGCTATCGAGCGACACCGCCGCGGAATGGGACGCGGCGGTCGAGCAGTTTCCAGAGGCGTGGTTGTACCACACCACACCCTGGGTCGGGATCGAGTCGGCGTCAGCAAAATCGCAGGCGTTTCTGGTTCGGCTCGATGGCCGCGTGGTGGCACTTTGTCCGATGTACCTCGAGCGGTGGCGGCTCGCCAAAGTGCTGCCGGTGACGGTGCTGCATAGCGGTCGCGCGCGCGGCGGCCCCGCGCTGGCCCCGCACCTCAGCCCCCGCGAGCGTCGATCGGCATACGCGGCCGTCTTCGGCGAGCTGGATCGAGTGGCCGGACGCCAGGGCGTCGACCGCCTGTATCTGCGGTTGCCGACGCTGGCGCCGGCGTTCTTGCCGCCGGATCGGCCGGCGTCGAATCCGTTGGCCGTCGTCCGGCCACTCGCGCCGATCCGCTACGGCGGCGACTGGGAGCGCGGTGAGCTGGTGACCAAGATCGCGGATCTCTCGGTCGGCGTAGACGCGCTGTTCGCGGGTCTCGATCACAACTGCCGGAAGGCCATTCGCAAGAGCCACAGCAGCGGGCTCGAGATCGTCGAAGCCGATTGCATCGACCTCGTTCGCGTCTACCACGACATTCATCTCCAATCGTTCGCACACTCTGGGGCGGTGCCGGCATCGCTGGCCGACCTGGAGCGCATGTGGCGCGCGCTTCATCCAGCGGGACGTCTGGGTCTGTTTCTCGGCCGGCTCGACGGGCACTTCGTCGCCGGCCTGCTGGCGCTGCGCTTCAAGACGGCGGCGACCTACTGGGGCGGCAGTTCCCTGGTCAGCGCAAGGCACGCGCGCCCGAACAACGCGCTGATGTGGCACGCCATGCAGTGGGCGAGCCGGCACGGCTGTCGGTGGTTCGAACTGGGCCCGACGTTTCCGACGCTCGCACCGGGCTCGAAGGCCGGACGCATTGGACGGTTCAAGGATCAGTTCGGCGGGACGCTGTACGCGGCGTTTGAAGGCGTCCACGATCCGCGGCCATTGAAGATGGCGATCTTCGATCTGGTGGATGGCGCGGCACGCGCGTGGATAGGACGTCGTGAGCGTGCCACTGGAGACGACGAATGACGCGGATCACCGACAAGGTGACGCTCGAGAGCGGCCGCGCGTGGTGGAACCGCGTCGGCGCCGACACGTCCGATCCCCTGACGCTTGACGGTTACGGTCAAATCGCGCGACAGGGCGGCCGGACGCTGCAGCGCGCGCTGACCGAGGACGTGCGCCGAAAACTGGGGCCCCTGGACGGTCAGCGGCTGCTGGAGGTTGGCTGCGGCGCGGGTGCGATCACCGCCGGCCTGATCCGCGGCAGCCGTGCTGTCATCGGTGTGGACTTCGCGTTGCCGATGCTGCGTCACGCGCGCCAGGAGGCCGGCGGTGCGGCCGGCTTTGTCGCGGCCGACGCCTCGGCGCTGCCGTTCGGGGACGGCGCCTTCGATCGTGTGCTGTGTTATTCGGTGTTCAACAACTTTCCGAGCCTCGCGTTCGCGGCGACGGTCACACGTGAGCTGATGCGCGTCACCCGACCAGGTGGGATGGTCTTGATCGGCCAGGCGCCCAATGCCGATCGCAAGGCCGCGTGGTCCTCGGCCTACGCCGAACGATTCGGTGGGTCGGCGCCGTCCCGCTTGCGAACCGCGCTTGGCGCGTGCCGGCAATGGGCGCTGCGCAGAATGCGCGCCGCTGGCTCGCTGGTGGGCCGGCCGGCGCCGCCGTCGCTGGCGTTTCTCTACTTCCGCCCGGCATTTTTTCAGCAGATCGTTGCGAACGCCGGCCATCGTTGCGAAATTCTGCCGGCGTACAACCTGTTGGAAGGTAGTGGCCAGCCCGCGACGGCCGACTACCGGCTCGATATTCGCATCACGATCATGGAGCCGCGCTGATTCAAGGCCGTCCGTGCTGACACCGTCGCGAAGCCCTGAGATCGGTGGCGCGTGGGCGACGCTGGTCCGGCTGCAGCTTGGACAGGCTGCGGGCCTGGCGGCCGGCCTGGCGAGCGTCGTGGTGGTGAGCCGCGTGCTCGGTCCAGAGGCGTATGGGGGCCTGACACTGCTTACGGCCACTGCGCAATACGTGGTGATTCTGTCCGTGAATTGGACGACCTCCTCGGTCGTCAGATTCGGCCGCGACGAGCTGATTCGCACCGGCCGTGTTCGCTGCGTCTTCGGCACGCGGCTGGCAATCGCCCTTGCCGGACTTGGCCTCGCGGTGCTGCTCTTGATCTGGCTCGGTCCGTCGCGCCTCGCCGCTACGGCATGGCCGGAGCCCGCGTTCGGACTGGCCCTCGTGCTGGCATTGGCCTTGACGCTGGCCGATCATGCCGACGGCACCCTGCAGGCGATCGGCGCCTGGTCCGGCTATGCGTGGCTGGGAGCAGTGGAGAAGTCGGCGTTCCTGCTGCTGGTGGTCGCCGCCGCGGTGTACGGCGGCCACGGGTCGGTTCGCATGGGCGTGCTCGCGCTCATCGGCGCGCAGGTGGTTCGACTACTGCTGGCCGGCGTCGCCATCGTGAATTCGGGCAAGGTCCTGCCGCCGTCATTCGATGCCGGCACCGCGGCAGCGATCGTGCGGTACTCGTGGCCACAGATTTTTACGTTTTCGGTCGGCTACTTCTCCGCATTCGTGGAACCGTTTCTCGTGGCACGGTTTGTTGACGTCGCCAGCACGGGCATCTACAACGTCGCCTACCAGGGCAGCCTGCTGGGCGCGGCGCTGCTGGCCCCGATCGGTTCGATGCTGTTTCCGGCGGTTACCGCCTTGCGCTCCCAGCAGCGCGAAGAACTGGTGGTGCGCCTGCTGGATCGGCTGGTACCTCAAGCAGTGTGTCTGATCAGCACGGTCATTGCCCTGGCGATGATCGCCGCGCGCTTCGCGGTGCCGCCGGTACTGGGCGCCGAGTATGCGGGGGCTACGGCGCCGCTGCTGGTGCTGCTGGTCGCCGTGGCGTTTCAGTGCATCACCATCATGTACGGGCCGGTGGCTGCCGCCTACGATCTCACGCGCGAGACCGCGGTGCTCAACGTCGTCGGTGGCGTCGCGCTCCACCTGCTGCCGCAGTTGTGGCTGATTCCAGTGCTGGGCATGCAAGGGGCCGCCGTCAGTTGGGTCATCTGGTACGCCTCGAGCGCGGTCGTCCTGGTGATGCTCGCCGAGCGCCGACTGGGGCACCGATTCCGCCGAATCCTGTTGTATCCGCTGATTGCGCCTGCGGCCGCTATTGCCTTGCTGAGCATGGGTCCCCGGACTGGTCCCGCCGTGGTGATTGGACTGGTCGGGCTGTCCCTCTGGTGGGCGCGCGAGCGCACGCTGTTCCGTGCGGGTGACGACCTGCTGCTGGAATCAGTGGGTGTGCCGGTAGTGGTCAGGGGCGCCTTCGCGACGATTGCCGGTCTGTTATCCCGGCCGGCCGGCGGCGGCAATCGCACGTTACAATAGGGAGAGCGTCGCCCCGCGCGGGCGAAGTTCCTCCAGATGACGAAGATGTTTCAAGCTCTCAAGGACCGCGTGCGTGTGCTGGCCAGCACCAACCGGCACTTTGCGACCGCCATCGGCGTCGCCTTCGGCGGCATCGGTCTGCTGCGCCGGCGGCGCGGCAGCGCCGATCACCTGAAGTCGACGATGTCGTTCGCCCGCAAGTCGACGGTGGTTCGCGGCCGTCCCATGAACATCACCATCGAGCAAACCAACGTCTGCAACCTCGACTGCCCGGTGTGCGAAACGGGTGCCGGGATCCTGGGCCGCACCGCCGGCCACATGAGCTACGACCAGTTCACCACCATCATCGACAAGGTCGGCGCGCACACCAACACGCTGATGTTCTACTTCATGGGCGAGCCGTTCCTGAACAAGCGCTCCTACGACATGATCGCCTACGCGAAGCAGGCCGGCATCCCGTTCGTCGAGACATGCACCAACGGCGACTTTGTCGATCCCGTCAGGATCGTCGCGTCTGGTCTGGACAAGGTCAGCTTCCAGATCGGCGGCATGACGCAGGAGACGCACCAGGTCTATCGCATCAACGGCAAGCTCGATCGCGTAATGGCGAACCTGCAGGAGACGCTGCGGCAGCGACAGCAGCAGCAGTCGACGATGCAGATCGAGGTCGGCTTCATCGTGATGAAGCACAACGAGCACGAGGTGGAGCACTTCCAGAAGACCGTGATGGCGATGGGCGCGGATCGCGCGGTGATCGTCGACCCGTGCGTCCGTACCGTCGAGCAGGGCAAACAGTTGCTGCCGTTGAATAAGCGTCACTGGATCTACGATCAAGCGGCGTTCGACCGTGGCGTGCTGAAGCCGAAAGATCTGCCCGACAACTCGTGTCCGTGGATCTACTATTCGCTCGCGATCCACGTCAACGGCGACGTGGTGCCGTGCTGCCGCGACCCCAAGGGGCAGGAAGTGATGGGCAACATCCTGCGCCAGGACCTCGACGATATCTGGAACGGCGACAAGTACCGTGACTTTCGTGCCCGCATTCTGAAGGACCAGGGGGCGGTCGGCATCTGCAAGCTCTGTTCGAGTTATCCGGTGAGCCGCATTCATTGAGGCCGCGGATCCTGTTCCTGGTTCCCGCGGAGTACGACGCACTCCGGAACAAGGGCGTCGACCGGATGATCCAGGAGCGCGACGAAGGCGGCTACTTTGAGCGCGTGGTCACGGTGCACCCGCTGGCGCCCAAGCGCCGCGTCATCGAGATCAACGGCGCGCACCGGATTTACGAGCTGGGCATTGGCCGGGGATGGGCGTCGCCCCTCAAGGGGATCGCGGCGTTTGCCACGGTGGTGCGGATCGCTCGCCGTGAGCGGGTCGACCTGGTGCGGGCGACGGATGCATATTTCATGGGCCTGCTGGCGTGGTGGGTGTCCCGCGTGTTGCACATCCCGTTCTGCGTTTCGGTGCACGCCGACTATCAGAAGCGGTTCGCGCTCTCGCCCAGGCGAGGATTCGGCCGCCTGTTGCGGCAGGTGGCGGCAGTCATACCGCCCTTCGTACTGCCGCGGGCTCACATGGTGATGCCCATCCGTGAGCACCTCGTGCCCTCGGTGATCCGAGCGGGTGCAGACGCCGCCAGGGTGCGGGTGATTCCGCACGGGATTGACATGACTCCGTTCCGCGAGCCGCTGTCCGCTGATGCACGAGCGACGTTCGGCTTACCGGCGGACCGCACGGTGGTGAGCTTCACCGGGCGGTTGACCGCCGACAACTACACGGCGGACATGACGCGTGCGATCGCCCGGGTGGCCAGCCGCCGCGACGATGTGATCTTCGTGATCGCCGGGGAGGGCTCCGAGACGCCCATCGTGGAGGCCATGGTCCATGACCTCGAACGTACGGAGCGGGTCCGTCTGCTGCCATTCCAGTCCTACGATCGGATCGTCGCACTGCGTCGCCTCTCGGCGGCCTCGTTGTGCCTGATGGCGGGCTTCAGTCTCATCGAGGCGTGTGCGGCCGGCTCGCCGCCGATTGCCTACGATGTCGAATGGCACCGTGAGCTGGTGCAGAACGGCGTGTCAGGATGGCTCGTGCGTGAGGGTGACGTTGACGGCGTCGTCGCCGCGATCGACCGCGTGCTGGACGATCCGACGGCGGCCGCGGCGATGGGTGCGAAGGCCCGCGAGGTCGCCTTCGACCGGCACGACCTCGTTCGCACGTCGGCCATCAAGCGCGATGGCTATGCCACGCTGCTGGCCAGCCGGCACATGCGTAGCTGATGAGGCAACACGATCCCAAAGCGGAAATCGCGGCCGGCAATCGGTGGTACCTCGCGGATCAGTTCAGGTCGCAGTTGGGCAGTTCGGGGCGCCGCCGCGTGATTGAGAATCGCTGGCGAGTATTCGGCGAGATGATCCGCGAATGGCAGGGCGCCAGTGGCGCGGGACCACTGCGGGTCCTCGACGCGGGCTGCGGCGACGGTATCAACCTGGTTGGCTTGCGGCACATCGCCTCGCGGCATGGGACGCCGATGCGGCTGGTAGCCGTGGACTACAACCAGCTGCGGCTGGCGCGTGCCGCCAAACTCGACCCGCAGATCTCACTCCAGGCGGCCTCGCTGCTGCACCTCCCCTACATGACTGCCGCCTTTGACGTGATTCTCTGCAGCCACGTCATCGAGCACGTACCGGAGCTCGAGAGGGCTTTGTCCGAGTTACGCCGGCTGTTGCGACCCGGCGGCCTGTTGATCGTCGGTGTGCCGAACGAAGGGTGCGCGTCGGCGCAGCTGCGGAACCGCTGGATTCAGCCCTCGATCGGTCGTGACACCGATCACGTCAATTTTTTTACTGAACGGACATTGAACGCCGCACTGACCGGTGCCGGTTTCGTGCCGCGGCGGCTGGAACGTGAGACGTTCTTTTTTCCGCACTCCTATATCAACGCCGCGTGCAATGAACTAGCGGTTGGGCATTGGTTGATGGCGTGGTTGCGGCGGGTCGCGCCGTCGCAAGCCGGCGGCTTGATCGTCGCCGCCGACCGACCGGCTGCTACAGGATCGTTGTAGGGCCCATTTTTCAGGGAGAGAGACGGATGAGCGTTCAAGGAAAACGAGCGCTGGTGATCGGCGGCGCCGGGTTCATCGGCGGCTTCGTCGTCAAGGAGCTTCTGGCCGCCGGCGCGAAGGACGTGATCGTTTACGACAACTTCACCCGCGGCAAGGTGTCGAATCTCACCGTGAGCCTCAACGATCCGCGGTGCAGGATCTTCCCGTATGGCGGCGACATCCGCGAGACCGACGTACTCGACCGGGCCATGGAGGGGGTCGACTTCGTTTTTCACCTGGCGGCGATGTGGCTGCTGCATTGCAAGGATTTTCCGCGCGCCGCCTTCGAGGTCAACGTCGCCGGCACGTTCAACGTGCTCGAAGCGTGCGTCCGCCACAAGGTGTCGAAGCTGGTCTACTCGTCGTCCGCGTCGGTGTACGGCGATGCCGTCAGCGTGCCGATGACCGAAGACCACCCATTCATGAACCGCAACTTCTACGGCTCCACGAAGATCGCCGGCGAAGCGATGTGCACGGCCTACAACGATCGCTACGGCCTGCCGATCGTCGGCTTGCGCTACATGAACGTGTTTGGCCCCGGCCAGGATCAACACGCGGCCTACACCGGGGTGATTCCCATCATGCTCAACAAGATTGAGGCCAACGCGGCGCCGACGATCAACGGCGACGGCAGCCAGGCCTACGATTTCATCTACGTCGAAGACGTGGCCCGCTGCAACGTGCTGGCGGCCGAAAGCGACGTGCAGATGGGCTTTTACAATGTCGGCACCGAAGTGCAGACCACCATTCGCGAGCTGTGCGATCTCATCCTGCGGCTCAAGGGCTCCCCCTTGCAGGTGATCTACAAGCCGTATTCCGAGGACGACGCGCGGCAATTCGTCAAGAACCGGATTGGCTCACGCGACAAGGCCGAACGGGAGCTGGGTTTCCGATATTCAGACTCCCTGGAGGCGGGCCTGCAGAAGCTGATTGCCTGGAGAATCGCGACGGGTGTCGACCAGGCTCCGGCGGTGGTCCGCTGATGCGCATCCCGCTGATTCGTCCGTATCTCACCGACGAGGTGAAGGCCAAGGTCCTGCAGGTGCTGGACAGCGGCCACTGGACCGAAGGGCCGGTGACAGGCGAGCTCGAACAGGCGTTCCGGGAGTTCATCGGCTGCCGGCATGCACTGGCCGTAACCTCGTGCACCACCGGGCTGGAGATGGCGCTGCGCTGTCTCGGCATCGGCCCCGGCGATGAAGTGATCGTGCCGGACTACACCTACCCGGCCACTGCCGCCGTGGTCGCGATCGTCGGCGCCAAGGCCGTCATCGTCGACTGTGACCCGTCGACGATGAACATCGATTACGACGCGGCCGAGGCCGCGATCGGCCCGCGGACGAAGGCGATGATCCCGGTGTCGCTGTTTGGCAATCCCCTGGATTACACCCGCCTGGACGCGCTGAAGGCGCGGCACGGTTTCGCCATCATCGAAGATGCCGCCTGTTCGATCGGCGCCGAGTTCGGCGGCCGGCGGATCGGCGTCCACGCCGACATCACCGTGTTCAGCCTGCATCCGCGCAAATTCATCACCACCGGGGAAGGCGGAGTGATCACCACCAATAACGACGCGTGGGCGGCGTGGATGGATTCCTACAAGCACTTCGGGATGGGCAAGGCGACCGAGCGAGAGAGCATCGTGTTCGAGCGCATCGGGACCAACTACAAGATGAGCAACCTCAATGCGGCGGTCGGCGTCGTGCAGATGGCTCACGTGCAGGCGCTGCTGTCGACCCGGCAGGCGTTGGCGGCTCGCTATATCGAACGGCTCGCCGGCCTCCCTGGCGTGCACATTCCGGTGGTCGCGCCTACGGCGGTCCACTCCTACCAGTCGTTTTGCATCGCGGTACCGGATCGGGATCGCATTCTCACCACGCTGCGTGGCAGCGGCATCGAGGTGCAAATCGGCAGCTATGCCTTGCATCGCCATCCGGCGTTCGCCCCGGGTCCGCTGATTGACGTGCGCGGCCCACTTTCAGGGAGCGTCAAGGCGTACGAGTCGTGCCTGGCGCTGCCGTTGTTCCACGAGCTCACCAGCGCACAGCAAGACGAAGTGGTCGCGGCCGTGCAGGCGCAGTTGGCGGCGGTGGCACAGTGAGGTCGGCGCTGCTCGAGATTCTTCGCGCGCCCGGCAGTGGCGCCGACCTGCGGCTGGATGACGGCGGCGGGGGCATGCTGCTGAAGGCCGCCGACGGTCGTTCCTTTCAGGTGCGCGGCGGCATTCCCCGATTCACCGAAATGGAAGACGCCGGCCAGGCACAAACGCGCGACGCCTTCGGCTTCAAATGGGCCAAGGTGGACACCTATGACTCGCCGGCCTCGCGTCAGCGCATGGGGCGATGGCTGGTGGAACGCTACGGGTTTCCATCGGTCGATGCCTGGGCGTCGCACTTCAACGGTTTCTCGCGTGTGCTCGACGTCGGGTGCGGCGGCGGTCTGTCCTCGGGGACCTGGCTGGTGTCGCCAGAGTGGACCGGGCGGGCCATGTGGGTCGGCGTCGACATCTCGACAGCCGTGGACGTTGCCCAGCGGCGACTTGGGGCCATTGCCAACACACACTTTGTCCAGGCCGACGCGCTCGAGCTGCCATTCGCGGACGGGACGTTCGACGCGGTGTTTTCCGAGGGCGTGCTGCATCACACGCCATCGACGCGCGCGGCGATTCTGTCGGCGGCACGAGTGCTGGCTAGCGGCGGCGAGTGCTCGTTTTACGTCTACCGAAAAAAGGGGGCGGCCCGTGAGTTTACCGACGACTACGTCCGCGACCAGCTCCGGGGCGTGAGCGACGAAGCGGCCTGGGAGGTGATGCGCGGCTTCACGAAGCTGGCGCAGGCGCTGTCGGCGGTCCGCGCCGAGGTAGAAGTGCAAGAAGCGGTGCCGATGCTGGGCATCGCGGCTGGTCGGCTGCCGGTCCAGCGGTTCATCTATTGGAATTTCGCGAAGCTCTTCTGGAACGGCGAGATGAGCTTCGAGGAGAACGTCCACGTCAATTTCGACTGGTATCGGCCGGTCTATGCACATCGCCAGACCGAACCGGAGGTGCGCGCCTGGTGCGAGCATGCCGGCCTCGTCATCGGCCGCTTTGACCAGCAGGATAGCGGGTTTACCGTCATCGCGAGGAAGCAGTAATGTGCGCGATTGCCGGCGTGGTGCGGTTCGACCACGCGCCCGTAGATCCGGCGTTCCTGGCCCGCATGGCGTCGGCGCAGCAGCATCGCGGCCCCGACGGAAGCGGTTCGTGGTCGGAGCGCGGCGTTGGCCTGGCCCATCGGCGATTGTCGATCATCGATCTGTCAGATGCCGCGTCACAGCCCATGCGCGGCGGCCGCGGCGAGGTTCTGGTTTACAACGGCGAGGTCTACAACTTTCGGGAGTTGCGCCGGGAGTTGCGCCTGCTGGGCCATGAGTTTCGGTCGAATTCGGATACCGAAGTAGTGCTGGCAGCTTGGTCCCAATGGGGGCCTGCCTGTCTCCGCCGCTTCAACGGGCACTTCGCGTTCGCGCTGTACGACCCGATTCGCCGCACTGTCGTCATGGCCCGCGACCGCTTCGGCGTCAAACCGCTCTATTTCTGCGACGCGGGCTCGTACCTGGCCTTTGCATCGGAGATCAAGGGCCTGCTGGCGTTGCCCGGGATCTCCGCCAAGCTGTGCCTGCCGGCGCTGAATGAATATTTTACGTTCCAGAACATCTTTAGCGACCGGACACTGTTCGAGGGCATCCGGCTGCTGCCGCCAGGCTGCCTGATCTCGATTCCGTTGGACGCGACTGCGGCCCCCGCGCCTGAGCGCTTCGTCGATTTAGTCCCGGCGGAAGAGCCGCTCGATGTCGATTTGGACGAAGCGTCTACCGAGGTGCAGCGTCTCTTCATGGCCGCCGTCGAGCGGCAGTTGGTCAGCGACGTGCCGGTCGGCAGTTACTTGAGCGGTGGCATTGATTCGGGCTCGATCACGACGGTCGCGCGCGCCAAGACCGGCCGATTGCCGACGTTCACAGGCGGTTTCGACTTGTCGTCGGCTTCGGGCCTCGAACTGGCGTTCGACGAACGCCGTGCCGCCGAGACGCTGGCGAACTGGCTGAAGACCGAACACTACGAAGTGGTACTGCACGCCGGCGACATGGAGGCGGTGCTCCCACGTTTGGTGCGGGCGTTGGAGGATCTGCGGGTCGGGCAGTGTTATCCGAACTTCTACGTCGCCAATCTTGCCAGCAGGTTTGTGAAGGTGGTGCTCTCCGGCACCGGTGGAGACGAGCTGTTCGGCGGTTACCCGTGGCGCTACTTCCGTGGTGTTGATGGCGAGGGGGAGGAGCACTATTTCCGGGAGTACTACCGCTTCTGGCAGCGCCTCGTCGACGACGATCAGAAGCCGATGTTCTTCCAGCCACTGGTGCTTGCCGCCTCTCCCGCCGCAGAACCGTACAACGTGTTCCGTTCGGTGTTCGATCCCTTGCGCGGCCGGCTCCGTAGCCGCGATGAGCGCGTCTCAGCGGCGTTATACTTTGAGAAGAAGACATTCCTCCATGGCCTGCTGGTGGTGGAAGACAAGTTGAGCATGGCGCACTCGCTCGAGACGCGTCTGCCGTTTCTCGACAATGACCTGGTAGATTTTGCACTTCGTCTACCGGCGCGTCTCAAGCTGCAGGCCCTGGACGATGATGTGATCGTGGTTGATGAAAACGAGCTCGGCAAGCAGGCGATTTACGCGCGCCGCCGCACGGACGGCAAGATGGTCTTGCGGCAGGCCATGGGCAGGCTCATCCCTCCCGAAGTTGTGGCCCGCGCGAAACAGGGATTCAGTGCGCCGGACGCCAGTTGGTTCCGCGGCGAGAGTGTAGACTACGTCACCGAGTTGCTGGCGCATCGCGACGCCAGGCTGAACGAGGTGATTCAGCCTCTTTTCATCAAGAACGTCCTGGACCGGCACCGTTCCGGTTCGCACAACTATCGACTGCTCATCTGGTCGCTGCTCAGCTTTGAGTGGTGGCTACGCGAATTCGTGCCGTGAGGATCGCATGCGGGTGATGTTGTTCGGCGGGACCGATTTGACAGTGGCGATCGCCGATTGCCTCCGGGACATGGCGTTTCCGATCGCTAGCGTGCTCCACGTTCCGCAGCGGTTCCCCATCTCCTATGAGCGTGGCCAGATGCACAATGCCAGGCATGTCGACATGGATCGTTGGTGTGCCGCGGCAGGAGTGCCGGGCCGTACCTACGACGGGCCTGTCGCGGCCGCGGCCTTTGCTGCTGAGACTGGAGCCGAGTTCGCGCTGGTTGCGGGATGGTTTCACATACTGCCACGAAGTCTGCGTCAGCGCTTCTCGTTCGGCTGTGCGGGGTTGCACGCCTCCTTGCTTCCGGCGTTTCGCGGCGGCGCGCCCCTGCCTTGGGCGGTGCTGTCGCAGGCCAAAGAGACGGGTATCAGCCTGTTTGAGCTGGGCGACGGTATCGACGACGGCCGGCTGTACGGTCAACGGCGTGTGCCGATGGGACCTCGCGTACGAGTCGGCGAATTGGTCGTCGCCGTGCAGGCTGCGGCGGTGGAGCTGGTCGGCGAATGCCTTCCCGAGATCGCGGCCGGACGGCTGCGCCCCATTCCACAGACGGGAACGGCCTCGTACTCGCTCCAACGCGCCCCCGCTGACGGCCACATCGACTGGTCTCGATCGGCCGATCACATCGATCGACTGATCCGCGCGGTCAGCGCGCCGTATCCAGGAGCGTTCAGCCGTCTTGACGAATCACGAATCACCATTTGGGAGGCCGAGCCGCTGCAGGGCATCGAGGTCTTTGGCTCGCCCGGCCAGATCGCGCGACTGCCGGAAGAGGTCGATCCCTGTGTCGTCACCGGATACGGCACGCTGATTATTCGCAGCGCCACCGACGACGTTGGCGAGTCGGCGTTGCCCATGCTGCGGAGCGCGGCGAACCGGCGCTTCGTGGGCGCCGTTTAGGCGCTGGGGTCGGGAGCGTCGCCCGGAGGAGGTGGGATCTGCGGTGAGGATCGGTGATTACACTTACGTGGGCGCACACACCGTGATCGCGCGGTCTGTGACGATTGGCGATCACTGCGTGATCGGGGCGCACGCATTCGTCAATCGGGACGTCGCCCCCTACACCGTTGCGGCAGGTACCCCATGCCGCCCCATTGGCCGTGTCGAGGCGCGCAATGGTCGATTTGAACTCGTGTGCGAGGAGCAGGACGCGCCGTGATTGCGATTGTCGACTACGGGCTTGGCAATGTCGCCTCGGTCCGGAACATGATTCTCAAGGCTGGTGCGGACGCGCGGATCACGTCTGATCCCCACGTGATCCGGCAGGCCGAACGGCTGATTCTGCCGGGTGTGGGCGCGTTCGATCACGGCATGCGCAGCCTCCTCGACCGGGACCTGACCGCGCCGCTGAACCACGCCGTCGGGGAAAGGCGCGTCCCGGTGCTCGGCATATGCCTAGGTCTGCAGTTGATGGCGTGCGGGAGCGACGAAGGCACCATGCCGGGCCTGTCGTGGTTGTCAGCTCATGTCGTCCGCTTCGATGTGGACACGACCCGGCTGCGCGTACCTCACATGGGCTGGAATACCGTGACCGCCGCCCACCCGTCGTTCCTGTCGCACGGGCTCCCCGAGCGCGCGCGCTTCTATTTTGTCCACTCGTATCATCTGCGCTGCGATGAGCGCGCGGACGTCGCGTTGACGACTACCTACGGCGGCGAGATCGTCGCTGCTGTGGTCAAAGGCAATATCGCGGGCACACAGTTCCATCCGGAGAAGAGTCACAGTTACGGCCTGGCTCTGATGCGCGCGTTTCTGGATTGGCAGCCGTGATCCTGTTCCTGATTCCGGCGCGAGGTGGCTCGAAGGGACTCCCAGGTAAGAATTTGGCGCAGGTCTGCGGCATGCCGCTGGTAGGCCGTTGCGCCTGGATCGCCCGGAATGCAGGACGACTGATCGAACGGCCGTTTCGGGTGGTCTGCTCGACCGACGATGCCCACATCGCTCAGGCGGCCCTCGACTGGGGAGCCGAGGTCCCATTCGTGCGTCCCGCCGCGCTGGCCTCAGACGCCGCTGCAACTGCCGACGTCGTCCTCCACGCGCTGGATCAGATTGCCGGTATCCAGACCGTCGTCCTCATGCAGCCCACCAGCCCGCTGTGCGATCCGATTGACGTCGCTGCCGCAGTGCGGTTGCACTCGGTGAGCGGCGATCCCGTGGTGTCGGTGTGTGCAACCGAGCACCCTTCCGAGTGGACGTTCGCCATCGACGAGGCAGGTCGATTGACCAGGTCCGGCGGCCCCCAGCCGCCGCATCAGCGTCAGGAGACACGTTCGATGGTCCGTCCCAATGGTGCCGTCTATGTCTCGGATGTGGAATCGTTCCGCCAGGCCCGCTCGTTCTACCGTCCCGAGACGCGGGGAACGCAGATGCCGGCCGACCGTTCCATCGAGATTGATCAGGCCCTCGAGTTGGACCTGATACGCGGGCTGGTCGCGCAACGTGCCCCAGCGCCGGTGCGGATCCGCGAGCGCCTGGTCGGACCGGGGGCGCCGTGCTTCGTGATCGCCGAGGCCGGCGTCAATCACAATGGCGACATCGCGACGGCGCTGGCGCTGATCGATGCCGCAGCGGCCGCCGCCGCCGATGCCGTGAAGTTTCAGACGTTCCGTACCGAACATCTGGTCACGCGCGACGCGAAGAAAGCGGCCTACCAGGTCCGCAACACTGGCCAGGCGGGCAGCCAGTTCGACATGCTCGCGCGGCTGGAGTTGAGCTTCGAGGCTCACCGTACGTTGATGGAACACTGCCGGCGGCGGGGCATCCTGTTTCTTTCGTCACCGTTCGACGAGGACAGCATCGGCGCGCTAGAATCGCTCGATCTCGCGGCGCTGAAGCTGCCATCCGGTGAGCTGACGAACCTGGGGTTTCTCCGTCGCGCCGCCCGCTCGCGGCGGCCGCTGATTCTGTCCACCGGCATGGCTGACATGATCGAAGTGGCGGATGCCGTCGGTGCCATTCGCTCAGAGCATGCCGACGAGCTCGTACTGCTGCACTGCGTCAGCAGCTACCCCGCGGTTGCGGAGGACGCCAACCTGACCGCGATGACGACGTTGCGCGAGGCGTTCGGTGTGCCGGTCGGATTCTCGGATCATACGCTGGGTGCGGTGGTGCCGCTGGCCGCCGTGGCGCTCGGGGCCAGCGTGATCGAGAAGCATCTCACGCTGGATTGCAATCTTCCGGGGCCGGATCATCGAGCATCGTTGGAACCGGCGGCGTTTCGTGACATGGTGCTCCAGATTCGTGCGGTCGAAGCGGCTCTGGGCAGCGGCCGAAAGGTGCCGGCAGCCAGCGAGACGGCGGTCGCGTCGGCGGCGCGGAAGAGCGTGGTCGCCGTCTGTGACATTGCGGCGGGTGCGTCGCTCGAGCCGCATATGCTGGCCGTGAGACGGCCGGGCACGGGATTGCGCCCGTCACAGCTGGACGGGCTGATTGGCCGGATTGCGGCCGTCGACATTCCGTCAGGCACCCCGCTGACGCACGAGATGCTCGCATGAGGTCGGTTGCCGTTGTCACCACATCGCGCGCGGACTACGGTATCTACCGCCCCATCCTCCATGCCATTCGCCTCGAGTCGACACTCAACCTGCGACTACTGGTGTCGGGTTCGCACCTCTCCGAGACGTTCGGCATGACGGTCCGCGAAATAGAGGCGGAGGGTTTCGCCACCGACGAGCGGATTGAGATGCTGCTGGCGTCGGATTCACCGCAGGCGACCGCTAAGTCGATGGGTCTGGCCGTGGCGGGCTTCGCGCAATCCTTTGCGGAACACGCGCCCGATCTGCTGGTAGTTCTCGGCGATCGGTTCGAGATGCATGCCGCCGCCCTGGCCTCGCTGCCGTTCCGGATTCCGGTGGCCCACATCCACGGCGGCGAGGTGACCTCTGGCGCCATCGACGAGGCGTTGCGGCACTCACTCACAAAGCTGAGTCACCTGCATTTTGTATCGACACCGGATCACGGTCGGCGTGTGCGCCAACTCGGGGAAGAGGACTGGCGGGTGACGGTTTGCGGTGCGCCGGCGCTCGACAACGTGCGCCGGCTGCGGCTGAGCGCCCGCGCAGAGATCGAGCAGCGACTTGGTCTGAAGTTGGCCGATCAGTTCCTCATGGTGACGTTCCAGCCGGCAACACTAGACGCGGCGAGTCCGGCCGACCAGGTCTCGCTGCTGTTGGATGTCATCGCCGCCACAGGGTTACCGGCCGTCGTCACCGGCAGCAATGCCGATCCGGGCGCGCATGGCGTCCGCGCGGTGATCGAGGAGCGCGCGGGTCGTGATCGCCGGCTGCAGTTCGTCGAGACACTTGGCACTGAGATGTATTTCAGCCTGATGGCGCTCGCGGCCGTCATGGTCGGTAACTCATCGAGCGGTCTGATCGAAGCGCCGTCGTTCCGTCTGCCGGTTGTCAACGTCGGGTCGCGCCAGCAAGGCCGGTTGCGCGCTGCTAATGTGATCGACGTTGACGCGACGCGAGATGCCATCGCGGCCGGTATCCGGCGGGCGCTCGAACCGTCGTTTGCGCGCAGCCTCGCCGGCCTGGAGAATCCATACGGGGACGGGCAGGCGGCGGATCGGATCGTCGCCCGGCTGGCCAACGTGGATCTCGGCGCCAACCTGTTGCAAAAGCGGTTTGTGGATCGTTAGGGTCCGATGTCAGGAGCGAGTTCGTCGCGATGAACGTTCGTATCATTCCCCGGCTCGATATCAAGGGCCCAAATTTAGTCAAGGGCATTCATTTCGAGGGTCTGCGTGTGCTCGGCCGGCCAGAACAGTTCGCGCGCCACTACTCGGAGCATGGCGCCGACGAGCTGATCTACATGGACGCGGTCGCCAGTCTCTACGGCCGCAACAGCCTGCAGGCCATCGTCGAGCGAACGTCGCGGCAGGTGTTCATCCCGCTCTGCGTCGGCGGCGGGATACGAAGCGTTGACGATGTTCGACAGATTCTGCGCGCCGGGGCCGACAAGGTCTCCCTCAATACCGCCGCCGTGCGCCGGCCCGAGCTGATCGGTGAAGTCGCGCGCGCGTTCGGATCGTCCACGGTCGTGCTCTCGATTGAGGCGATCCGGCGCGCCGACGGCACCTACGAAGCCTATACCGACTTTGGCCGCGAGCGGTCGGGCCGGGACGCCGTGCGTTGGGCCGTTGAAGCCGTGGAGCGGGGCGCCGGCGAGATCATGGTGACTTCTATCGACCGTGAAGGGACAGGCAGCGGATACGATGTCGGCCTGACTCGCATGGTGGCGGAGGCGGTGCCGGTACCGGTCATTGCTGGCGGCGGCGCCGGCACCATTGCGCACGTCCACGAGGTCATTCGCGACGGTCTGGCCGACGCCGTGAGCATCGCATCGCTGCTGCACTACAACCGTCTGCGCCATGCGGACGCCACCGGCGGCGAGTTCGCTGGGGAAGGCAACACCGAGTTTCTCCGAGGTGGCGGCGTGTTCTCGCGCATTGCGGACGTATCGCTTCACGACTTGCATTTGGTGCTCATGGCGAACGGCATTGGCGGGCGCCAGGGAGCGGCGCGTTGAGCAGCGGGCGTCCTCGTCGTGTTGCTATCGTCGACCATGGTCTGGGCAACCTGTTCAGCGTCGCGCGCGCCTGTGAGGCCGTCGGGCTCGAGCCGGCGATCACGTCCGAGGCGCGAGTGATCGCTGGGGCCGATGCCGTCATTCTGCCGGGTGTCGGGGCGTTTGGAGATGCGATGGATACCCTGCGGCGCCTCGATCTGGTCAGCCCCATCCACGACACTGTCGCCGCCGGTCGCCCGATGATCGGTATCTGCCTTGGAGTGCAACTGCTGATGACGGAGAGCTGTGAGTTCGGGCACCACCAGGGGCTCGGGCTGATCAGTGGCCAGGTCGTCCCACTGCGCGGCCGCCGCGACGACGGCCGACCGCTGAAGGTTCCGCATGTGGGATGGAGCGCCATTCACGCCCGGGACGGGGCGGCATCGGAGCACTGGTCGGGTACACCGCTCGAAGGGCTTCCCTCAGGCGGGCTCGCGTATTTCGTCCACTCCTACGTCGTCGTGCCTGAGGATCCGGAGGTCGTATTGTCGACCACCCAGTACGGCGACGTGGAGTTTTGTTCGAGTCTACGGCGCGGGAGTCTATTCGCGTGCCAGTTTCACCCGGAGCGCAGTGGGCCCGACGGTCTACGGGTGTATGCCAACCTGCGCCGGATGCTTGAGGCGCCAGCAGAATCATGAGGAGAGCCGATTGAGCGAATTGCTGGAAACGTATTACGGTCTGCCGAGAGAAGTGGTTTTTTGCACCCGCTGCGTCATGTCGAACCAGCGGCCGTCGTCCTATCCAGAGTTTCGACATACCAAGGACCGCAAGGCGCCGACTCTGCACATCGACCCGGAAGGCGTGTGCGATGCCTGCCGATACGCAGACCGCAAGGAAGGCATCGATTGGGAGGCGCGCCACCAGCAACTGCTGGCGCTGCTGGACAAGCATCGCCGCAGCGACGGCGGCTACGACTGCGTCTGTCCGGGCAGCGGCGGCAAGGACAGCGTGTATGCGGCACATCTTCTCAAGTACAAGTACGGGATGAATCCGCTGACGGTCACCTGGCCACCGATCATGTACACCGATTACGGCCGTGCCAACTTCCATCGCTGGATTGAGCAGGGCGGTTTCGACAACATTTCATTCAAGCCCAACGGTCGCGTCCAGCGCCTGCTGACGAAGTTGAGCATCGAGAATCTGCTGCATCCGTTCCAGACGTTCATTCTCGGTCAAAAGAACCTCGCTCCAAAGATCGCATTGAAGTACAAGATCCCGCTGATCTTCTACGGTGAGTCGGAGGCCGAGTATGGCAATCCGCTCGCCGAAACGAACACGTCGCTGCGCGACAAGTCGTACTATGCGATGGGGCATCTCGACGAGATCCACTTGGGCGGCGTCCCGGTACCCGAGTTGATTGGACGCTACGGTCTGACGCTGGCCGATCTGACGCCCTACCTGCCGGCCGGCCACCAGGAGCTCGAGTCGGGACGGATTGAAGTGCACTACCTGGGGTACTACAAGAAGTGGACGCCGCAGGAGGCTTACTATTATTCGGTTGAGAACATCGGCTTTCAGGCTCGCCCGTTTCGCAGCGAGGGTACCTACAGCAAGTACAACAGCATCGACGACAAGATCGATGACCTGCACTACTTCACGACCTACTGCAAATTCGGCCTCGGCCGCGCGTCGTACGATGCATCGCAGGAGATTCGCAATCGGCATCTGACGCGTGATGAGGCGGTGACGCTGGTGCACCGGTTTGACGGCGAATTCCCCGAGCGTTATTTCGGCGAAGTGATGGACTACATCGGCCTCGCGCCCGAGCGCTTCATGGAGCTGTGCGACCAGGCGCGATCACCGCATCTCTGGCACCGCGTCAGCGGCGAGTGGCAGCTGCGGCGCAAGGTTTCGTGAGCACCGGCATCGCGATGGGCCCATGGGTATCCTAGCAGCCGCACGCCTGCAGCTGGGGCAGTCGCTCCGGCACGCGCTGCAATCGCTCGACGCATCGTCGCTCGGAATCGTCCTGGTCGAAGATGTGACAGGCGTGGTCGCCGGCACGCTGACCGACGGAGACATCCGGCGCGCGATCCTGAAGGGCGCGACGCTGGATGCCCCGGTCGACGATCACCTGCAGCGTCAGTTCCTGTCGGTGGGACCGGATGCGAGCCGCGCCGAGGTGCTCGATCTGATGCACAGCCGGTGGTTCTCTCAGATTCCCATCCTGGACGCCGCGAGAAGAGTCGTCGGCATCCACACGCTGCACGAGATCCTCGGAGGCGCACCCCGGCCCAACTGGGTCGTGGTGATGGCGGGAGGACGTGGCGAGCGCTTGAGGCCTCTGACCGACGCGCTTCCCAAGCCGATGATTCCGGTGGCTGGCCGTCCGATCCTCGAGCGGATCGTCATGCATCTGGTCCGCTATGGCATTCGCCGGATTTTTCTCGCCGTCAACTATCGCGCCGACGTCATCGAGCAGCATTTCGGCGACGGGTCGTCGTTCGGATGCGGCATTGAGTATCTGCGCGAGGACGTGCCGCTGGGCACGGGTGGGGCTCTGTCGCTGCTGCCCAGCGGCGCCGGCCACCCCTTGTTGGTACTGAATGGCGACTTACTGACGCAGTTCGATGTCGACGCGCTGCTGGACTTTCATGTCCGCGGCGGCTTCCGGGCAACGATTGGCGTGCATGAGTACGCCCACACCATTCCGTTTGGAGTGATTCAGTGCGATGGTGATCGCGTGGTCGAGATTCGCGAAAAGCCGACGCAGAGCTGGCAGACCAATAGCGGCATCTACGTGCTGGATCCCGATCTGGTGTTGCGGATACCTGGCGGCGTGCCCTACGCGATGCCGGCATTAATCGAGGACTGTCTGGCGCGTACGGAGGCGGTCGGCGCCTTTGCCGTCGACGAGGACTGGATCGATATTGGACGTCCAGCCGAGCTGGAACGGGCAAGAGGGAAGGATCGACAGTGATGAACTGGACCGGAGTGAAGGTGCTGGTGACTGGCGCCGACGGCTTCATTGGCAGCCACCTCGCCGAGCGGCTGGTCGGACTGGGTGCGACCGTGCGCGCCTTTTGTCTCTACAACTCGAACGGGTCGTTGGGCTGGTTGGACATGGTTGATCCTGACTTGCGCCAGGCGCTCGACGTCCGCCTTGGGGACATTCGCGACGCGCGTTTCGTCGAGCAGGCATGTGACGGTATCGACACCGTGTTTCACCTGGCGGCGCTGATCGCGATCCCGTACAGCTACCGCGCGCCCGAGAGCTTCGTGGATACGAATATCAAGGGCACGCTCAACATCCTCGAAGGGGTTCGGCGTGCCGCGTGCCGTCGGATGGTGCACGTCTCGACGAGCGAGGTCTACGGCACCCCGGCGGCCCTCCCCATCCTTGAGACTCACCCGCTGCAGGGCCAGTCGCCATACAGCGCGTCGAAGATCGGCGCCGATGCTATGTGCGAAGCCTACTTCCGAGCCTTTGGCGTCCCCGTCGTGACGATCCGCCCTTTCAACACCTACGGCCCACGCCAGTCGACGCGAGCGGTTCTGCCGACGATGTTGGTGCAACTGCTGGCCGGACAAACGGAGGTGCGGCTTGGCCGTGTGGACGTCAAGCGTGACCTGACCTTCGTCGCCGACACGGTCGACGGCATGATCAAGGGAGCCGAGGCGGAGGACGTCACTGGCGAGGTCATCCAGTTGGGGACCGGCCGGACCGTCTCGATCGGCGACCTGTTCGACATCGCGTGTACGACGCTTGGTCGCTCAGCGCGCGTGCTCCATGACGAGACCCGCCTGCGGCCGGACGCCAGCGAAGTGATGGTGCTACTATCGGATCCGCATAAGGCGCGGCAGGCGCTTGGCTGGTCCGCTGCCGTGTCGATCGAAGAAGGTGTGCAACGCACCGCCACGTGGCTTGACGCGAACCGGCACCTGTATGCCCCAACGCGCTACCACGTTTGAGCCCACCGCCGGTTGGCGGGCCCAGTACAGTGTCTATTTCACTTCGAACGTCCTAAGCGCGGCGGCGGCGTCGCTGGTGTCGCTGTATCTGGCCTCGACGTTGTCCCCGTCCGACTACGGAGCGTGGTCGGCGTATCTGATGGCGCTCAGCTTTCTGTCGATGTTTGTCGGCTTGAGCGTGCATGGCGCGGCCGGGGCGTCATTTTTTCGACTCAATCGCCCGGCATTTGCTGAGTACGTTTCGTCGGTGCTGGTTGTGGTGTTGACGACGGCCAGCCTGGTCGGCCTGATGTTGATGCTGTTCCGCGACCGAGCCGTGGCCGTTTCGCAGACGAGCGGCCTATGGTTGGCGCTGGCATGTGCCGAATCGCTGTTCCGATTCCTGCGATTGATCCTGCTGTCCGTGCTGATCTCGATGCAGGCGACTCGTCATTACGTCGCGTTCCAGCTGGGTTACTCGCTGCTGGATCTGCTGCTCGTGGTGGTGCTGGTGGCGGTCTATCCGCATGTGGAAAGCCGTCTCTACGCGCAGCTGGCGTCGTCGTTCTACTTCTCCCTGCTGACACTGCGCAGCTTGCGTCATCTGGGGCTGCTCACACGCCGTGTGAAGGCAGAGCATCTGCGCCACATTCTGAAGTTTGGAGTGTTACTGTTCCCGTCGGTCGTCGGAACGTTTCTGATGACGATGGCGGACAAGTATCTGGTGAACGTCAGCCTCGGCCACGCGGCCCTTGGTGTTTACATGTTCAGCTACCAGATTGCCGCTGCGATGGCGCTGTTTTGGGAGTCTTTCAACAAGGTCTTCGCCCCGCGGTTGTTTCTGTTTCTCAGCGGCGGCGAGGGTGGCGTCGCGCTTCGCCGTCTCCAACGAGGGTATTTTGCTGGTGCGCTGTTGCTGACGGCTATCGGGGCCCTTTCCGCTTACCTGGCGGCTCCATATCTCGTGCCGGCCGGGTTCGAAGACGCGCGGCACATTTTGCCGATCTTGCTCGTTGGTGAGGGTTTCAATGGTCTATATCTGATGTACAACAATTACTTTCACTACCATAACAAGACTCACTTTCTGTCGGCCAGTAGCCTGTTGAGCGGCGCTCTCGGTCTGTTGCTGCTGTACGGTTTCCTCGCCCGATACGGCGTGCTGTTTGCCGCAGGCACGTACGCGTTAGTGTGTCTGGTCCGGTTGCTCTCGGTGAGGGCACTGCTGACGCTCGCAGCGCCCCGCCCCGAACTGGCGGAGAACTGAGGACCATGGGAGCCCTTTTCTATTCGAGCAACCCACGAACCTACGCGCGCATGCGGTCGCGCTACGCGGACACGCCTCTGACCGTTACGGAGTTGCCGCTTGGCGATTTGCAACTGGGCCTCGCGCACGCCGGGGCGACGCCGCAGTGGCATCAAGAACGCGATGGCGGCGTGCTCAGCTCAGGCATGGTGCTGTACGAGGGCACTGCCGGCATGGATGCGCTGAGGCGGCTCTATCGCGACTTTGTTCGTGGGCAGGTGCAGGGTTCGCTGTCAGGGGCGTTCACGGCGGCGATTGTCCACGACGGTCGGCTGACCTTGATCACCGATCCCGCCGGCGTGTCCGAGCTGTACGTGCACTCAAGTACCGATGGCTGGTCATGTTCGAGCGTCCTCTACTTCCTTGCCGCCGCCATCCCGGGGTTGACACTCGACGACTTCGCATTGCTCGAGCGTTCGTTTCAGTACTCGACGATCGACAGCGACACGATCTTCCGCGAGGTCCGGAAGGTGTCTGCCTTGTCCTGCTGCTCGGTTGCGCTCGCCGATCTGGCCGCGCGCTCAGGTCCGCCGGTCACCATCGCAAAGTTTGCCACCGCCGAGCCAGCCGTGGCCGATACGAGCGCCGCCGCCCTGATCCGAATCATGGCGGATGAGTTTGCGTGTCTTGATCAGGTTTGCTCGGGCTTCGACCTCAGTTGCACGGGCGGGCTCGACTCGCGCCTGCAACTGGCGGCGATGCTGGCAGCTGGTGTCGACCGTTCGAGAATCCGCCTCGTCCACGGGGTTGGCAGCAGCCTGCTAACCAATACCAAGGCCACAGACAAAGCGATCGTCGGCGAGATCGGCGAGAAACTCGGAATCGAGGTCGTCTACAAGGATTGGAGTGACGCCGAACTGTCTCCACGGCAATGGGCCGAGGCGTTGCGGACCTCCGGAGAAGCGGGTCTGGTGTATGGCGCCAATGGGCGGATCGTGCAATCGTACATCGACGACGCCTCGGCCGGCCGGTTTCAGGTGTTCGGCTATTTTGGCGAGCTGCTGCGCCTGCTCGAATGGCAGGTGGCGACCGGGTTTGCCCAAATCGATATCGAGCAATTCCTGGAATTCTATTTGTACAGTAACTTCAAGGGTTTTGATCCGGAGCGGCGCCGTGCGTTCCTGCGTTGGATGCATGAAAAGGTAGCGGCCTGCGTGGGCGGTCGCCGCCGTCTCGACCCGGAAGACATTCAGGCCCTGTACACTGCCTACCGGCAATCGGCGGACACTGCGATGAGCCGCCTGTGCTCGTTATTTGGGTCGTCCCATCCCGTGTTGGGTTCGCAGGTCTTCCTGAGGGCGCTGTCGAAGGTGCCGTCCGAGCTCAAGGTTGGCTCAAGGCTGATGATCGACATGATTGAGCAGGCCGCCCCGGCTCTAATGGAGATTGGCATCTTCTCCCACGGGGCGATCCACGATCACGATCGCGCGGCCGGGCGTCTGCGGCTGCGCGAGTCCGCTGTCGAGAAACTCCGACGGCGGTTGTCTCTCGGATTGCATCGATTCCCGCGGCTCCGTCACGCCATTCGCAGCGCCTATCTGAGGACGTTTGCGTCGGTCCTCGGGCGTGCCGGCGACCTCGAGGTGGAGGCCCGCCTGAAGGTGCTTGGGGCGGCGGCCGCCCGGGAGAGCGGTCTCCACGACCTCCATCTCGAGCGACTTGCTGGCAATCCGGCTGCGCTGATCGGTTTCGCGCAGTTTGTCGCCATGTTCGGCTGGGCCCGCGACGCCGCCCGACAGACCGAGACTGACCGTTGATGAATTTGCGTACCCGGGTGATCCCATGCCTGTTGCTACGCCGAGGTGGCCTGGTCAAGACGGTGCGGTTCACCGACGCGACTTATGTGGGCGATCCGATCAACGCGGTCCGGATCTTCAACGACAAAGAAGTCGATGAACTGATGTTGCTTGACATCGATGCGACCCGCGAGGGGCGCGAGCCAGACTTCGAGCGCATCCACGACATTGTCAGTGAAGCCTTCATGCCCGTGGCCTACGGCGGCGGCATCCGCACCGTGGAGCAGGCGGCGCGGGTGATCGCGCTTGGGGTCGAGAAGGTGGTCTTGAATCACGCGGCGCTGCATGATCCGGAGATTATTGCCGGCGTTGCGGCGCGTCTCGGATCGTCGAGCACCGTGGTCGCCATCGACGTCAAAAGTGACTGGCTGGGCCGACCGCGTGTCTACGACGCAGTGGCGCGGAAACTGACCGGTGCCGATCCCATTCGCCAGCTGGTGTTGGCGCAGCAGGCCGGCGCCGGCGAAACGTTGATCTACAGCGTCGACCGAGATGGCACCGGGAAGGGCTTCGATCTCGATCTGCTCCGCGCCGCCGCCGGCGCCTTGAGCGTGCCAGTCGTAGTCTGCGGAGGGGCAGGCAGCCTGGACGATTTCAGGTCCGCCGCCGCCGTCGGCGCCGCCGGGATTGCGGCCGGCAGCCTGTTCGTGTTCGTCGGCCGGCACCGCGCGGTGATGATCAACTATCCCTCCCAGCAGCGCTTGCGCGAGCTGTTTCCGAGTTCACTGTGACGACCGCCTACCGCCAGTGTGTGCGATGTGTGATGGATACGACGGCGGCCGACATCGTGTTCGACGCCGACGGCGCCTGTAGCTACTGCGCGACTTACGATCGGTGCATGGCGGCAGTGGACCGTTCGCCGGCCGCCCGGGACGCCCGCCTGGCGTCTCTGGTCGAGCGGGTCAAGGCCGGCGGGACCGGCCGTCCTTATGATTGTGTCGTCGGCGTATCGGGAGGCATTGACAGTTCGTATGCGCTGCTCAAGGCCGTCGAACTCGGACTGCGGCCGCTGGCTGTGCACCTCGACAACGGCTGGAACTCAGAGTTGTCGGCCCACAACATCGCGTCACTGGTGCAGACGCTCGGTGTAGATTTGCACACCCACGTCATCGACTGGGAGGAGAACCGAGATTTGCAGCGGTCATTCTTCGCGGCCCACGTTGTCGACATTGAGCTGCTGATGGACAACGCGATGCTGGCGCTCAACTATCGACTGGCCGCCAAGTACGGTCTTCGATACATCCTGACCGGGAGCAATACCGTCTCGGAGGGCGTGCCCATTCCTACTGGGTGGAACCACTATAAGTACGATGCTCGTAATATCCGCTGCATCCAGCGGCGGTTCGGGCGCGTCCCAATTGCCACACATCCGCTCATCTCCACGCTCGACCAGGTGTGGTTCGAATTCGGGCGTCGTATTCGCTGGGTTTCGTTCCTTGACTATTTGCCCTATAGTAGAACCGACGCGTTGGCCAAGCTGCAGTCGTCAATCGGATTCAAGCCGTATCCTTACAAGCACTACGAGTCCGTGTTCACTCGGTTCTATCAGGCCCACATCCTGCCTAGGAAGTTTGGCTTCGACAAGCGCCGCCCCCACCTGTCGGCACTCGTTGTCAGTGGCCAAATGACGCGCGACGAGGCGCTCACGGCCCTCGAGCAGTCTCCGTACCCCGACCCCGCGCAGGAAGCCCAGGACCGCGCGTTCGTCATGAAGAAGCTGGGCTTTACCGAACCACAGTTCACGGAGTACATGCAAGCGTCGGCAGTGCCGCACGGCCAGTATGGTTCCGAGAAGTGGCTGCGGAATGGGCTGCTGCAGATTGCGCGGCTTTGTGGTCTCCGGAGCCGATGAGGATCGGTATCGTTCTTATTAGCGACGGTATTGGCGGTACCGAGAAGCGCCTGGCGGCCCTTTTTCAGTACTTGGCGCGGCAGCGGCGCCATCAGTATTATCTTGTCGTCTCGGACAGGATGTTGCAGTCGCTTCGACGGCAACAGATCTTGACCGACGACAGCCTGGAGATCCATCGATTCGAACTTGGCCGGTGGCACAGCGCGCTGCGGCGTCTACCGGGAACCTACTACACCGGCTTCCCGGTCTGGCGATACGGATTGGCGCGCGCCCTTCGCCGCGCCAATGCGCATGCGGCTACCGACGTATTCCACTATGGCATCCCGGCGAGTTATCTGATGGCGCCCAGGGAGTTCCGACGACATGCGGTCATGGAGGCGCAGGGTTCGGAGAACGACTGGCTGCGTCTCGCGACCGGTCGCGCCGGCGCCAGGGCCGGCTGCATCGTGAACTGCCTCACGCCGTTGATCTACGACGCGATGCGCGCCGGAGTGGAGCCGGCCGTGAAGGTTCGCTTTCACGCCAGTCCCGGTTCGGTGTTGACGGCGAAAATCGGTGACTCGCAGCAGCCGAAGCCACAGCCGCCCGTGATCGCGTTCGTCGCCCGCCTCGAGCCAATCAAGAATCCCCTGCTGTTCGTCGATGCGATGGCGCGGCTGGCGCAGCGCACTGGTGAGTTCCGTGTCTCGATTTGCGGGGAGGGGAGGTTAAGCGCGGCGGTGAAAGCAGCAATCGCGGGCTACGGTCTGACCGGCCGTGTGCACCTGTCGTACCACGACCATCCGCTCGAGGTGCTGGCGGAGACCAGTGTGTTCGTGTCGCTGCAAACCTCGGACAACTACCCCAGCCAGGCATTGCTCGAGGCGATGGCCTCGGGGTGCGCGACGGTCGCTTCCGACGTCGGCATGACCGGCCGTTTGGTGACGCCTGACACCGGTCTGAGGGTGCCCTTCGATCCTCAAGCCATCGCCGATGCAGCCTGGTCGCTGATTTCCAATCGTGACCGTATCGCGGCAATGGGACGCGCGGCGCGCGAACTCGTCTACCGCGATCACAGCATGCCGGCCTACGCAAGGTACGTCGAAGGCTTGTACGGACTTGCCGCCGTTAGCCACGGCGCCGACCGAGACCAATGACCGGGCAACTATTGTTCTTTGGCTTCGCGCTGCGGTGTCTGGTGGCGGTGTGGAACGGCTACTTTGGACCAAGTTTTGGAGCCGAGGCCGATGCTGGGCACTACCACCATGTGGCGGCCGGCTACGCGGTGGGGGACACCGCGGTGACGGAGGGGCGCGCCAATTTTTTCTACTCCTTCGCTCTCGGCAAGTTCTATGCGATCGCCGGCGCGTCGCTCTTCATAGGTAGCCTGCTGTCGTGTGTGGTGTGGCTCGTTTCGGGTTGGCTCATGATCGCGACGATGCGAGCGCTCGGCGTTGCGGTCGCGCGGCAACGGCTGGCGGCGTTCTTCTACAGCGTCCTGCCATCGTCGGTGCTCTGGACCAGCGTCACGATCGAGGAACCGTACCAATTACTGTTCGTCAACCTGGCGCTGTACGCGGCGGTGCATATCCTGCTGCGCCGCTCGTCGTGGCATTGGTTGCTGCTCATCGCCGCAGTGGCGCTGGGGGGGGTGCTCCATTTGAGCGTACTGGCGGTCGGCGTGTTCCTGTCAATGGGAGCGGCGTTCGGTCGGTTGCGCAGGCCCGATGGCCGAATGCCGGCCCACGCGTGGATTCTGCTCGTCGTGGTGCTGGCGGTCGCGTCGGTGGGCGCCAGGACGGTGTTGACCAATCTGTATCAGTATAGGCTTGATGGCAGCCTGGCGGCGGCGATCGAGGACTACCAGCGTCGCGGTTTTGCCACGGCCTCACGGTCGGTGTACCGCGAGGAACTCACCATCGACGGCACCAGCGGCCTCATCGCATTCGTACCCGTGGCGCTCCTGCAGTACTGGTTCGAGCCACTCATCTGGAATGTCAGCCAGCCGATCGATGCGGCTTTCGCTCTCGAGAATCTGCTGCGAGGCTTGCTGATTTGGATGGCGTTGATGGCGCTGATTGGCCGGGTCCGCGACCGACCGATTCTGGCGACCGTCTTCCTCGGCTATGTCGTGATCGAGACGCTGTGGTCGATCGGCACGTTCAACTGGGGCACTGCGGCGCGGCACCACATCCCGGCATACGGACTGCTGCTGGTGAGCGGGCTGTGGCCGGTCTACGCACGGCCGCTGCCCGTCACCGATGGATCCGACCTCCCCGATCATGCTCCAGCGCGATCATGATATGGCGCCACGCATCAACGACGGCCGGCCGTTGTGCTGACATGGCTCAAGCATCTGTCGAAGCGGTCGGCACTGCTGGGCACGATGCTGCCCGGCGACGACTGGTCCCACCTGCGGCCCGCAACGGTGCTGTACGTCTGCCACGACGCCGATCGCACGGTCGACATCGAGGGCCGTCGCTATGCGCCGATCATCGACACGATCCAGGATGCGTTGTCGGCGCATGGCATTTCCGGCCTCACGGTGTCGAGCCCGTACTCGGTGCTCACCGGCGCGCGCGCCTATGGGACGGTAGTCCGCCTCAATCGCAGCTGGGCGCGAGGCGCGGTGCTCGACAGGGGACGCGCGCTGCGGCGGAGGACGGTCGATACCTGGGCGCGCGTGCTCGACATCGTGAACCCGCGTGGGGTGATTGCCGTCCAGCCATCGCGCGAACTATGCGTTGCCGCGCGGCGGCGAGGCATCTGGACGGCGGACGCGCAGCATGGCTGGATCCCGTCGGGCGAGGTGCCGAACGAGCCCTACTACACACCCCGCTACTGGTTGCCGGGCATTCCGCTGCCCGATCACTTCCTGGTCTGGGACGAGGCGAGTGCCGCCAATCTGCGGCAGATGTTCGCCGGTCGAGCGATTGAGCCGGTCGTGATCGGGAATCAGTGGTGCCAGCGTTTTCAGCGCCACGACCCGAACGATCCGATCGTTCGCCAGTGGCCAGTGCAGCGTTCCGTCGACCCGGCGATTCTGATTACCCTGCAATGGAAGACGGTGCGTGTCGGTGACAGCATTCCTCCGGTGCTCCAGTACGCGATTGCTGCGACCTGCCACCAGTACCGCTGGGTGGTGCGGCTGCACCCGTGCGAAACTGACAGTGTCGATTTGCTGGCGGTTCAGGGGGCGGTTCGTCGGCTGTGTGGCCCGCGTGGTGGGCGCATCACGTGGCAACACCCCACGGAACGGCCACTGCCTGCGCAGCTACGCGAGACCGACGTGCACCTGACTTTCAACAGCAGTGCCGCGCTCGAGGCCAGCTACTTCGGTGTGCAAACGGGGTTTGTCGACCAGCGGCGAGCGGTGTTGCGGTCCGGCATGTCACACCTGTTCGACAGCGGCCTGGCGGACATCCTACCGCTGTCGACGTCGGCGATTATGGCGTGGCTCGAGAGGGCGGTCGCCGCGCGACGCCAACGTCACTGGGACGTCGACACTGGCTGGCCAGAGCCGCTATTGCGGCTGTTTACTTGAGTCCGCAGCCGATGGTCAACTCGCTCACGTTCGATGTCGAGGACTGGCACCAACTGGTGGAGTGGAAGCTCAATGGGGTGCGCCCGCCCTGCTCGCACCACGTGTTGCGGCAGACGTACGACATCCTCGACATGCTGGCGGCGCGCCAGGTCCACGCGACGTTCTTCATTCTCGGCCTGGTCGCCGAAGCGCATCCGGCCCTGATTCGGGATATTCGCAGTGGTGGCCACGAGATCGGCAGTCACGGCTGGAGCCATGAGCTCATTTACCGGCAGCAGCGCGACGAGTTCGCGGAGGAAACCCGCCGGTCGAAGCAGGTGCTCGAGGATGTTCTCGGGATGCCGATCGCAGGCTACCGCGCGGCGGAATTCTCGATCATCGGCTCGTCCCATTGGGCGCTCGAGGTGCTGGCCGAGTGCGGGTTTCGCTACGACTCGAGCATCTTCCCTATTGCCGGGAGCCGCTATGGCATCCCGGGAACACCGCTGGTGCCGCACGTTGTCCGCACCGGCGCCGGCTCGCTGATCGAAGTGCCGCTTACTGCGGTCGAACGTCGCGGCCGGCATTGGCCGGTCGGCGGCGGCGGCTACTTCCGCCTACTGCCGTATTCTGTGACGCGATCGGCCATTCAGGAGGTCAACGCCGCTGGGCGGCCGGCGAACGTGTATTTCCATCCTTATGAATTCAGTCGCGCGCCGCTGGTACCACGACTGTCACCGCTGACGCGCTACGTGAGCGGCGCTCGGTATGTCTTGTTGCATAATGTCAACCGGGGCGTGAATCGGCGACGGTTCACGCGCCTGCTCGACGATTTCAGATTTGCACCGATCCGGGAGGTAATTGGCAGTGGACAGCAGGACGCTACGCTATTTTGACCGTCACGCCGAGAAGTTCGACTCGATCTATCACGATGGCCAGCCGCTGCAGCGCGCACTCAATCGATGGCTGCGCAAGGCGATCTATGAGCGGTTTGCCATCACTTTCGAGCAGTCGGAGCCGCTTCGAGGCGCCTCCGTGCTCGACATCGGCTGCGGCTCCGGCCGCTATGCCGTGGAGTTCGCCAAGCGGGGCGCCGCGCGAGTTGTCGGCGTCGACTACGCGCCGGGTATGCTCGCGCTGGCCCGCGACTACGCCGACGCCGAAGGCGTGGCCACTCGCTGCGAGTTTCGGGAAGGCGACTTCACGACCGTGACGATGGACGAACAGTTCGACGTCGTCATCGCGATCGGCGTATTTGACTACCAGGACCGACCGGCCGAATTCATGCGACGGATGCGCGATCGGTCGCGCGGCAAGGTGATCGCATCCTTTCCCGGTCGCAATCTGATTCGCATGCCACTGCGCAAGCTGCGCTATTGGATGAGCGACTGCCCGGTGCTCTTCTACCGCGAGGCCGAAGTGCGAGCGCTGGGCGAGGGCTTTTCGAAGGTTGAGATCATTCCGATTACCACCTCCGGCGGCGGTTTCATGTTCATCGGCACTCCGTAAATGTGCGGTATTTACGGACGCGTCAGCCTGGCCGGACCGCTGACGCCACTGGCCAGTGACCACGCCGCGATCCGCAGCCTCAGGCATCGCGGTCCCGACGACGAGGGTAGCTGGGTCGGTCCGAGCGTTTTTCTGGGGATGCGCCGGCTTTCCGTGATTGATCTGCAGACCGGTCATCAGCCGATCGGCAACGAAGACGGCTCGATTCAAGTCGTCTACAACGGCGAGATCTACAACTACCAGGACGTGCGCCGCGAACTGGAGGCGCTTGGTCACCGGTTTGCCACGCACTCCGACACCGAGGTGATCGTCCACGGCTACGAACAGTGGGGGCCGGCGGTTCTGGATCGCCTCAATGGCATGTTCGCGATCGCGTTGTGGGATCAGCGTCAGGCGACCTTGTTCGTCGCACGGGATCGGCTGGGCGTGAAGCCGGTCTACTACTGCCAGAATCGAGATCACCTGCTGGTCGCGTCGGAGATCAAAGCGCTGTTGATGCACGCTGACACACCGCGTGAGATCTCGCCCAAGGGACTGCTGAACTATCTGTCCTACGGCCACGCCGTTGGCGCCGACACGATGTTTCAGGGGGTCTACAAGCTGCTTCCGGGTCACTACCTGCGCGTTCGCGGCGGCGCCAGCGAAGTTCGGGCGTGGTGGCATCCGGTGCCGACAGCGGCGGTGCACATCACCGAGGCCGACGCTGCGAGGGAAGTTCGCCGCTTGCTCGAAGACAGCGTGCGCCTGCGCCTCATCGCCGACGTTCCCCTCGGGGCGTTCTTGAGCGGCGGTCTGGATTCGAGCGCCGTCGTCGGGATCATGTCTCGGCAGATGAGCCGTCCGGTCGAGACGTTTTCGATGGGCTTCGACCTCGGTCCCGAATACAACGAGCTGCCTGACGCACGGTTCGTCTCAGAGCACTTTCGGACCAACCACCATGAGGTCACGACCCACCCGCGCGAGCTGGTCGATGTGCTGCAGACGCTCGTTTACCACTACGACGAGCCATTCGGGGATGCGGCTGCATTTCCTACGTATCTGGTCTCGCGCCTCGCCCGACAGCACGTCACGGTGGCGCTCACTGGAGAAGGCGGCGACGAACTGTTTGGGGGCTATCGGCGCTACCGTGGCGCCCGGTGGATGCGTCAATTGCGGCTGGTTACGTTGGGGCTGGCTGGGCCGCTGATGGAGCCAGTGGTCTCGCGCTTGCCGCGCTTCCGCCGAGTCAAGAAGATGATCGAGGCCGCCTCGATTCCGGATGATGTGGCGCGATACGCCACCTTTCTCAGGACTTTCAGTGACGATGGATTGAGACAGCTGCTCGACGCGCGCCTGGAAGCGGCAGTCGAATCGTATGATGCCTTGACCACTTACCGCGAGCATTTCCAGTCGGCGGCTGCGGCCGACGACATGAACCGTCTGATGTACGTCGACCTGAAGACCTGGCTGGCCGATACCTACCTGGAAAAAGTGGACAAGGCCAGCATGGCCGTCAGCCTTGAGGCGAGAGTGCCACTGCTGGACTACCGCCTGGTCGAGTTCGCGATGACGCTGCCGGGGTCATTCAAGATCCAGGGATCCCACACCAAGAAGGTGCTCCGCGCCGCGGTCGCCGACCTGCTGCCGGCACGCACGATCAACAAAGCGAAGCATGGTTTCGCCGTGCCGACCGACCCCTGGTTTCGTGGCGAGCTGCGCGAGTTCGCCCGGGAGGTGTTGTTCGACGATCGGACGCGTCAGCGCGGTCTCTTCGACATCCAGGCCGTCGACCAGCTCTGGAGCGACCATCAGGCCGGACGGCAGGTGCGTGACACACACTTGTGGCTGCTGCTGAATTTTGAGCTGTGGGCGCGCGAATACCTCGACCGGCGGGCTGCAGCGTGATCCCGAAGGTCGTCCACATGACGACTGTGGACATGAGCGTCAGGCATCTGTTGTTGAATCAGCTGCAGGCATTACGGCAGGCAGGCTTTGAGGTCGGCGCCGTGTCGGCTGACGGTCCTGATCTGGGGCCGGTGCGCGCGGCCGGTGTGCCACACTGGGCGGTGTCATTCACGCGTCGCTTGACGCCGGCTCAGGATCTTCGCGCCGCGTGGCAGATCTGGCGCCTGTGCCGGCGCGAGCGCTTCACCATTGTCCATACACATCAGGTTAAGGCGGCACTGTTCGGTCAGATCGCGGCGCGACTTGCCGGTGTGCCGATCGTCGTCAATACCGTGCACGGGTTTTACTTTCACGAGCACACGCCGCCGGCCAGGCGCTGGGCCTGGATTCTGCTCGAGCGGTTTTGCGCGCGGTTCTCCGATCTGTTGTTGTCTCAGAACCGAGAAGACCTCGGCACCGCCGTCGAAACCGGAATCTGCCGCTCCGACAAGATCGAGCATCTCGGCAACGGCATCGACGTCCGTCGATTCGATCGCCACGCCATCAGTGCGCAGCGGGTGGCGCAGCTACGAGAGGAACTGGCTATCCCGGCCGACGCGATCGTGGTCGGGTTCGTCGGGCGGCTGGTGCGTGAAAAAGGTCTCGTCGAGCTGTTCACCGCAATCGGCCGGCTGCGCGACCGCCATCCGCGGCTGCGGCTGCTGGTGGTGGGTCCCGCCGAGCCGGATATGGCCGATGGCCTCACCGCAGCGACGGCTGCGGACGCCGGCATCGCCGACATCACCGTGTTCGCGGGCTACCGCAGCGACATGCCTGAACTCTATGCGCTGATGGATCTGCTGGTGCTGCCATCGCATCGCGAGGGTCTGCCGCGTGCGCCGATGGAGGCATCCGCCATGGGGTTGCCGACGATCGCCACCGACATTCGAGGTTGCCGAGAGGTGGTGCGCCACGGCGAGAACGGCGAGCTGGTTCCGGTGCGCGATCCCATTGCGCTGCAGGGTTCGCTCGAGCGTCTGCTCTCCGATCCCGGCTTGCGTGCCCGGATGGGGGCGCGCGCCCGGGAGATCGCCGTCTCGGCCTTTGACGAGCAATTGGTGTTCGCGAGGGTCGCGGCCGTGTATGCGCGCCTGCTGCGCGAGAAGGGTCGCGCCTGAGCCTCTACCGGTCGCACGGCAAGCGCGCCTTCGATGTCGCCTTCGCCGGCACCGTGCTGGTGCTCTTACTGCCCGCCTTTCTCGGGTTGCTGCTGATGATTCGGGTGTCGATGGGCTCGCCGGTGCTGTTTCGGCAGCGCCGGCCCGGGCTGCGAGGGCGTCCGTTCACACTAATCAAGTTTCGCACGATGAGCGAAGCGCACGATTCGACAGGCAAGCTGCTTCCCGACGGCGCGCGGTTGACGTGGCTAGGCAGGGCGCTCCGCGCCTCGAGCGCCGACGAGTTGCCCGAATTCTGGAACGTGCTGATCGGCGAGATGAGCATTGTTGGCCCCCGTCCGTTACTCATGGAGTACCTGCCGTTGTATTCTACGACTCAGATGCGCCGGCATGAGGTGCGCCCCGGTATCACGGGGTGGGCCCAAGTCCACGGGAGGAACGCGCAAAGCTGGACGCAGCGCTTCGATCTCGACCGCTGGTACGTCGATCACCTGTCGCTTGGCCTCGATCTGACGATCATCTGGCGAACCGTGCGGCGCGTTATCGCCCGCGACGGAATTTCAGCCGACGGACATGCGACGATGCCGCCGTTTACGGGACAGCCGCAGTGATGCTCGGCCGGCGAGTGGTCGTGATCGGCGCCGCCGGCCACGGGAAGGTCGTCATGGATGCCGCGCTCGCGGCGGGAGCGACCGGCGCGGTCTTCGTCGACCCTGCCCCGGTGGCCGCCGTGACAGGCGTGGCCGTGCATCCCACGCTGGAGGCCGTTGGCCCGGCGCCACTGGCCGTAGTCGTCGCGATCGGAGAGAATGCGATTCGACGCCGGGTATTCGAGGAGGCGCGCGCCGCTGGGCACGAGCTGGTCACCGTTGTGCACCCGACGGCGGTGATTGCGCGGGGGTGCCGGGTCGGCGCCGGTACGGTGGTTCTCGCCAACGTTGTCGTCAACGCCGACACCCAAATTGGCGATAATGTGATTCTAAACACTGCGAGCAGCGTGGATCACGATTGTGTGGTTGGCGCGCACACTCACCTGGCGCCTGGCGTCCGCGTGGCAGGCGGGGTGACGATCGGCGTGGAAGTCCTGGCCGGCGTTGGCGCGATGGTGATTCCCGGCGTCAGAATTGGCGACCGCGCCGTTGTCGGTGCAGGAACCGTGGTCCTCGACAGTGTGCCGGCGAATGCGGTCGTCGTTGGCGCGCCAGCCAGAGTGCTGAAGTGGAGGGAAGTTGTCAGTGAGTAGTTCGCCAATGGGCGCGGTTACGCGCGCCGTGCCGATGTCAGCTCCGGACCTCGGGCCACTCGAGAAGGATCTGATCAACGAGGTCATCGATTCGACTCAGCTGTGTTTCGGGCCCAAGATCGAGGAGTTCGAGCGTCGACTGGCGTCCTTTGTCGAGGTGCAGCACGGCGCGGCGTTCAGCAGCGGCACTGCCGCGCTGCATGCCGCGGTCGTCGCTGCCGGCATCGGCGACGGCGACGAAGTGATCACGACGCCGTTCAGCTTTGTCGCCTCAGCCAACTGCCTGTTGTTCGAACGTGCCCGGCCCGTGTTCGTCGACATCGATCCCCTGAGCGGCAACATCGATCCGGCCCTGATCGAGGCGCGCATTACCTCTCGGACCAAGGCGATTCTGCCAGTGCACGTGTTCGGCCAGCCGGCCGACATGGACCCAATCGTTGAGATCGCACGCCGACGTGGCCTGGTGGTGATTGAGGATGCGTGCGAAGCAATTGGCGCGGAGTACAAAGGCCGGCGTGCGGGTTCGCTCGGCGATACCGCCGCGTTTGCGTTCTATCCGAACAAGCAGATTACCACCGGTGAAGGAGGCGCGTTGGTCACCAACCGCCCCGAGTGGGACGCGCTCTACCGCAGCCTCCGAAACCAGGGGCGCGACGTGATGGATCCCTGGCTGGTGCACTCGCGGCTGGGTTTCAACTACCGGATGTGCGAGCTGTCGGCGGCGCTCGGCGTCGCGCAAATGCGGCGCCTCGACGAGTTGCTCGCCAAACGCGAGCGCGTTGCGGCACGGTACGCCGAGCGATTGAAGGATGTCGCGGCAGTTGAGCTACCGCAGATCGCACCGACCACCAGCAAGGTGAGTTGGTTTGTCTACGTGGTGCGGCTTGGCGACGGCATCGATCGCGACGAGACCATGCGCCGGCTGAGCGAGGACGGCGTGGCCACCCGACCTTATTTCGGGCCGATTCACCTGCAGCGCTTCTACCGCGATCGATTCGGCCACCGTGAGGGCGAGTTTCCGGTAACCGAGCAGATCGCCCGGCAGTCGATGGCGTTGCCCTTTCACGGCAACCTGTCCGAGGACGATCAGGACTATGTTTGCGAAAGGCTGCGGGCCCGCGTTCTATGAAAACTGGATCCGAGATGACGCCCCATTCTGTCACGAGTGCTGCTGACCCCGGCTTTGACCTCCGCGGTTTTCTGCTGCTGATCTGGTCTCAGAAACGCACGGTGGTTGCGTTGACGCTGGCTACAACCATCGTCGCCGGAGTGTCCTACGCCCTCACCGAAAAACGCTATCGCGCCAGCGCTCGTATCTATTCCGACCAGCGCTCGGATGCCGCGGTATCGACCGAGGCGATGATCCGGTATCGGGCGTATCTGAAAGACGCGCCGGTCGCCGGCGTCGTTTTCAAGCAGCTCGGTCTCGACACGCCGCCGCTCTCGATGACGGAACAGCGGTTTCGCGAGGCGATCGCTATCCGGCCGTCGGATTGGGGAACGATTGTTGTCGACGTAAGCCTTTCGGACCCGGCGATGGCGTCGCGGGCCGCCGAGGCGCTGGCTCGACGACTGTTGGAGGTCGTCCGGGCGCAAGATCAGGCGCTTGCGGAAACGGCACAACAACTGCTGCAGGATGGGGTCGAGAAGGCGGAGCGCGATCTGGCGAGTGCGCGCCAACTGATTGTCGAGTACCGTTGGAAGAATCCCGAGAGCGTGGAACTGACGGCGCAGGACCGGGCGTCGATGAATCGAACGCTCCAGGACTTGCAGATTGAGATCCCGGCCGCTCGCGCGCGCCTGGCCCTGACTGAAGAGGCGCTTGCGAAGGTACCGGCCACCGTCACCCTCAAGATTCAGCCGTTGCCGCAGGGCGGTGACGCGGGCGGAGCGCCCTCGGCGACGTCGACGTTCTTGACCGAACAGGTGAATCCGATGTACCTGACCCTCTCGGATCGAGTCACAACCCAGCGCAGCGAGGTGAGGTCGCTCGAGACCAAGCGTGACCAGCTAAGGTCGGCGCTCTCCCTGGCGCAAGCGGCCGGGCGTGCTGAGACCGAGAAGCGTGCTGAATCCGAAGGTCGGTTTGCGGAGTTGCAGGACGATCTGGCCCACTTCCAACGGAACCGGGACCAGCTCAGGGAGGCGTTGAGCACCGCCCGGCGCGATCGAGCCACGGCCAAGTCTGGTTTGCAATTCCTCGATCAGGGAGTCGACATGGCGCAGCCAGAGGGGTTGTCGTTGCCCGCGACACTGATCCGCGGCATCGCCATCGGCCTCCTCTTATCAATTGTCGGTGTGGCGCTGTGGAATATGCTGCGAGCGCAATGAGGTGAGTCTGAGTGTTGCGGCGGCATCCCGCCGCGGGACCGCCGCGATTCCCTGTGCGCGCGGTGCCGACGTTCGAGCGACGACAATCGACTGCCATGTACGTCTTCCTGAGTAAGCTCCTCCCGCTGCTGGTGCTCCCTGTCAGTGTCGTGTTGTGCTTGCTCCTGGCTGGTACGATAACACGGCGACGCAGCTTCCTGATTGCGTCGGCACTGGTCCTGTACCTCTCGAGCATCCCACTTGTCAGTCAGACCCTGACCAAGACTCTCGAGACAGCCTATGTTCGAATCGCGGCATCGGAAGCGCCGTCGGCGGACGCGATTGTTGTCCTGAGCGGCGGGCGGGTCGTTGCGCCAGGACCCGCGGCGATCAGCGAGTGGTCGGACGCCGACCGTTTCTTTGGCGGTGTGGAGTTGTTTCAAGCGGGGAAGGCGCCCCTGCTGGTTTTTACCGGGGGCTGGTTTCCATATGCCCCGAGTGCGCCACTTGAAGGCGATATCCTGAAGGGTTACGCGATGGCCTTCGGTGTACCCCCTGAGCGCGTGTTGGTGACGGGACGCGTGGTCAACACCTTCGAAGAGGCGCAGGCGACCTCCGCATTGCTGAACCAGAGAAGCCCGCCCGCCTCGCGCATCTTGCTGGTAACCTCGGCATTTCACATGGACAGGGCGACGACGCAGTTCGAACGAGCCGGTTTGACCGTGTTGCCGTATCCGGTCGACTTTGGCGTGACGCAGGCGCACACGTTCAGCGTGCTGGATCTGCTACCGAACGGGGCTGCGTTGGCCAGGACGCAGGTCGCGCTGCGCGAGGTTTACGGCCGGACCGCGACCGCCGTGTCCGGCATGGTGTTCTGAACGACCCGTGACCGGGTCAGTCCTGTCGGTGTTGGTCATCTTGTTCCTCCACGGCGCGCCGGTTGCCGTTCGTGAGGCGGCGTTGCCAGATCGCGACCGCGGCAGCAGTCGTAGGTGTGCGCCGCTGTCCTCGGCCAGCCACGAGTTCCAGCGGTAGATTGTGCTCAGGGTCCTTCTGGTCACCGGCGCATACTTTCCCGAGTTCAGTAGCGGGGGGTTGCAGAGTCAAGCCGTAGCGGCCGCGCTGCGGGGGCACATCCGAACGACGGTCGTGACGACGAGTACATCCGACAGCTTGCCGCCGTACGAACTAATAGAGGACGTTGAGGTCTATCGGGTGCGGGCTGGACCTGGCTCGGGACGGTTGGCGGTGGCTTGGGCGTTGTTTGATGTGCTCAGGCGCGTGCTGCCGGTGGTAGACCTGGTGCACGTGCAAGGGCATTCATCGAAGAACGTGATCGTGGCGGCCCTTGCCAAGTTGTTTCGGGTGCCGTTGATCGTTCACCTGCAGACCTCGAGGCACGATGAGCCCCCCGCGGTGCGCGGCCAGGGCCCCTTGGCGTGGTGGTCGTTTGCCGCCGCCGATCGCTACATCAGTGTGAGTCCGGGGCTCGAAGCATCAGCCGTCGGAGGGGGGATACCCGCCGCGAGGATCAAGGTCATTCCGAATGGCGTCGACGGGTCGCGATTTACCCCCGCCGCCGCGGCGGAGCGCCGCGCCTTCCGCGCCGAACTCGGCCTTTCCGCCGACCTGCCGCTCGTCCTGTTCGTTGGAGTGATCACGCCGGACAAGCAGCCTCACGTGCTGCTCGACGCCTGGGCGACGATGCAAAACGACCCTGCCACGCAGTCCACTGTTGTATTTGTCGGTGCGACCAATCCGGACCTGTTTGAGCTGGGCGATCGGCTGATCGACGACCTGCAGGCGACTGCGGCGCGGCTGGAACTCGCCGACCGTGTGCAGTTCGTTCAGCCCACGCAAGGCATCGAGAAGTACTTCCGAGCAGCCGACATGCTGGTGATGCCATCGATGAGGGAGGGGTGCCCGAATGTCGTGCTCGAAGCGATGGCGTGTGGTCTGCCGGTGGTTGCATCGCGACTGACGGGAGCCACTGACGCCATCATCGAGGGCGGCACGAATGGCATGCTGGTCGAGGTGGGCGACACCGCTGGGTTCGCAGGCGCGATGGCGGCGCTGTTGCGAGATCCCGAGCTATCGGCTCGACTAGGCGCCGCTGCCAGACGGACCATTGAAGAGCGCTTTCGCATCGAGTGGGTGGCTGCGCAATGGCTGGCGATCTACCAGGTCCTGACCCGACCCTGAGCCACCGATCCGACATCGTCTGCATTGCGTCCTAGTGGGACTTTGCCTGGTCAGGGCATCGACAGAGCACGTCGTGCTTGGGCGCGGACGCACTGGGCCTCTGGTAGATGCCGCGCAGCCGGTCTCGCAAGCTGCTGATCGACCCATTGGCCCACATGACGCGCCGCCCGTCGCCGATGGCGCGGCAGACGGTTGCGGGGCCTCTTCCGGCAAGGAATATTCCTTCCGCGCGTCTGGCCCCGTCCTGTACCAGTTCTAGGGTAGAGTGCGATAGAGCAGGGCGACCCATGGATTGCCGACGGCCATCGATCATTTCGACCTCCGAACTCGCGCATCCGGAACCGCCGCGTGACGTCGACGACTTCGGCATCGACTTCAGCGAGATGATGGCGTTGCTGTGGTCGCGACGGCGCTGGATTGCGGCGTGGTGCGTGATCGGCGCGGCACAGCTCGCCGGATTCGAGGCCCGGCGCGACGATCTGGCCACGCTGGAAGTTACCGATGCCCGCAATACGCTGGCGCGTGACGTCTCGCAGTTGGAGGTACGCCAGAACCAACCACAGTCTGAACCGACGCACGCCCAGCAGCTGCGCGGTCGGCTGAGCGACAACTATCTCCAGTCGCGAATGTCGGCGCGATCCGGTGTTCGCATCGACCTGATTGAAGAGCCGCCGACCGCAGGCGTACCGACCGGCCCACGCACCGCCGGGTCGATGGCGCGCGGCTTCGCGCTCGGGCTGACTGGCAGCGTGGCGGTATTTCTCCTCTGCGGCCGGCCGATTGCCACGCGCCGCCGCTATCCGGAGATGGCCTGACGCGATGAGGCTGTTTCGGGATGTCCAGCGACCGTGACCCACCGGCACGACATCATCTGCCTCTCGTCCATCGACTGGGACTTCATTTGGCAGGGTCACCAGGAGATCATGTCTCGCCTGGCGGCCGACGGACATCGCGTCCTGTTCATCGAGAACACCGGTGTTCGCCAGCTTCGGGTCGGCGACGTCGGGCGGGTGCGCGATCGTTTGCGCAACTGGTGGCGCGGCACCAAGGGCTTTCGACAGCATGGCCCGAACCTGTTCATCCACTCGCCGCTGGTAGTGCCGCTGCCGTATTCGCGGCTGGCGCGGTGGATCAACCGCTGGTTGATGACGCGCAGCCTGTCCCGCTGGATGCGTGCCGCGGGGTTCTCGCGACCGATCGTCTGGACGTTCCTGCCCACGCCGCTGGCGCTCGACGTGATCGAGCAACTCGACCCGCTGGTCACCATCTATCACTGTGTCGACGAGTTCTCCGCCAGCTCTGCCGATGCGCGGCGCATCGTCCGCACCGAGGAGCACTTGTTCCGCGTGGCGGACCTGGTGTTCGTGACGTCTGAAAAGCTGCGCGCCCGTGCCGGCCGGTACTCGCAGCGCGTGCACCTGTTTCCGTCCGGCGTCAATCTCGATGCCTTTCCGGGGCAGACCACGCCCGCTGGGCCGGCCGACCTGGCGGACCTGCCGCGGCCGGTCGTCGGTTACGTCGGCGGCCTGCACCAGTGGGTCGATCAGGCGCTGATCGACGCGGCGGCGGCGCGCTTGCCGAATGCCAGTTTTGTGATGGTAGGGCCGGAGCAGGTGGACGTCTCGATGTTGAAGCAGCGCCCGAACGTTCACGTGCTCGGTCGCCGGCCGCACACCGAGCTGGCCGGCTATATCGGGCAGTTCGACGTGACGCTGGTGCCGTACCGCATCGCGGATTACACCGAGAACGTCTACCCCGCGAAGATGAATGAATACCTGGCGATGGGGAAGCCCGTGATCGCCACCGACCTCGCGGAAGTGCGTCGCTTCAACCAGCAGCACGGCAACGTCGTGCGCATCGCGCGGGACGCCGACGACATGGTCGCGGCGATTCGCGAACTGTCCGCCACAGCGCCGCCGGAAGTAGTTGCCGCCCGACGAGCGGTTGCCGAGTCGAACGGCTGGCACCGGCGAATCTCGGCCATGACGTCGTTGATCGAAGCGGCGGTGACGGTTCGCGAGCAGGAGGTGGTCGGCTGGGAGGAACGGCTGCGCCTCCTGTACGCGGCCACCCGCCGGCGCACGCTGCAGGCGCTGGGCGCCGCCCTGGCGAGCTATCTGCTGCTGTTCTACACGCCGTTGCTGTGGTGGGTGGCGTCGCCGCTGAAGCTCGACGAACCGCCGGCGGCGGCCGATGCGATCGTCGTGTTTGCGGGCGGCGTCGGCGAATCCGGCAAGGCCGGCGGGGGCTTCCAGGAGCGCGTGTCGCACGCCGTGAATCTCTACAAGGCCGGCCACGCGCCGCGCGTGATCTTTTCGTCCGGGTATGTCTTCACCATGCAGGAAGCAGCCGTGATGAAGAGCGTGGCGATGGACAATGGCGTGCCGGCCAACGCGATCGTGCTGGAGGAGCGTGCCGCCACCACCTTCCAGAACGTGGTCTACACCAATCGCATCCTGGTCAACAACGGCTGGCGCAGCGTTCTGCTGGTCAGCTCGCCGTACCACATGCGCAGGGCGATGTTGACCTGGCGAAAGGTGTCACCGGACGTGGCCGTGACGCCGGTGCCGGTGCCCAACAGCGAGTTCTACACGCATTCGTGGGGGGCGTCGTTCGATCAGATCCGCGGCATCCTCCACGAGTACGCGGCGATTGTCAGCTACTGGTGGAGCGGGCGCATCTGACGGACCCAGCAACCGCCTACTTCAGCGCCAACACGATTCTGCCGACCGCAAGGCCTGCTTCCATGCGTACCGGAACCAGCCGCGCATCATTGGAAAGCCAGAAGCGAAGTCCGGTGTTCACCGGCTTGTTCGGTTCCTCGACCGCCTGTGGCGACACGACGAGGGCGTTGACGACCGCGCCGTCTGCCTTCTTGACGCGCTCCTCGCCGCCGATCGCGAACGTCACTTTGTACATCCGGCCGCTGTCGCTGACCGGAATTTCCAGTCGATCGCCGGTTCGCGGCCGGATGGAACGCAGCACGTAGATGGCAGACAACATGTCCTGCGTCAAGGGCGGCAACGTCAGGTCCTTGGTCATCAGCGACGCGGTCTTCATCTCGAACTTGGCCTGCCGGCGCCCGTGATCGAACGTCGTCGTTTTCAGCCGTTCGCGCCGGCCCTCCCGGCTGTACAACGAGCCGCGTTGCGGCAGCAGCGAGTAGGCGTCGAGCAGCGTGTCCGCCTTGTAGTAGAGAGTGTAGAGCGAGGCGACCATCCCGACCGTTCTCGCTTCAGCAGTGATGTAGTAGGCCGTGGACCCGTACGACGGACGCTTGCCGTCGACCGACAGGACCAGCGTGCCGGCCGTCAGGTAGTTGGACCAGGAGACGTCGTAGGTCAGACGCTCGCCTGCCGCGAACGGGACCGTTCGCTCCGCCCGCGCCCTGGTCGCGGCGGCTGCCGCTGGCGGCGGCGGCGCCGGTCGCTGATCGTCGAGATACGAGGTGGTCGAGAGGCCGCCGAGGATTGCGAACGTCAGGGCGAGAGTCCTGGCACGATGCATCAGATAACCGTAACACGAGGAGGGCTCGTGCCGTCGCCGCCCGGCCGGCGATCGAGATAACCGCATGTGCGGAATCGTCGGTGAGTTGAGGATTGATGGCGGCGCGGTGGATGCCGGCGCAGTGTCGCGCATGACGGACGCGATCGTGCACCGCGGCCCCGATCATGGTGCGACGTACCGCAGCGCCGACATGCGGGCGGCCCTGGGCTTCCGTCGGCTCAGCATCATCGACCTCAGCGAGGCGGCGAACCAGCCGATTCCCAGCGAAGACGACTCGATCCAGCTGGTCTTCAACGGGGAGATCTACAACTTTCGCGAGCTTCGCGCGGGCCTGGTGGCACGCGGCCACCAGTTCCGGAGCAGTGGCGACGCCGAAGTCATCGCGCACCTGTTCGAGGAAAAGGGTGAGCGCGCGGTCGACGAACTCGACGGCATGTTCGCGCTCGGCATTTGGAACGCGCGCACCGCCGAACTGACGCTGGCGCGCGACCGGACCGGCAAGAAGCCGCTCTATGTCTACCGCGACGACCATCGCGTCGTGTTCGCATCGGAGATCAAGGCGCTGCTCCTTCACCCCGGCGTCGATACCACGATCGACACCAGTGCCCTCCCGTACTACCTGATGTATGGCTATGTGCCGCACCCGCAGACGTTCTACACGCGCATCACGCAGGTCGAACCAGGCACCGTCGTGACGTTTGCGGAGGACGGCCGGACGCGCGAGCGGCGCTACTGGCAGTTGACGTTCCCCGACGAGCGACGGCGGGGCCCCGCGCCGTCGTTCGGCGCGGCCGTCACCCGCGTGCGCGAGCTGGTGACAGCGGCGATCGAGCGGCGCCTGCTGAGCGACGTCCCGCTGGGGGCATTTCTGAGTGGCGGCGTGGATTCGACGATCGTGGTGGCGATGATGAGCCGTGCGCTGAAGGAACCGGTGCGCACGTTCAGCATCGGGTTCGAAGGCGACGCCGCATTCGACGAGACCGCCCTGGCGCGCGCCACCGCCACGCGCTTCCACACCCTGCACACCGAGTTCAGGGTCAGGCCGTCGGCCATCGACTTGATCGACACGCTGGTGTATCACCACGACGGGCCGTTCGCCGATTCGTCGGCGATCCCGACCTACCTGGTTTCACGGCTGACCCGCGAGCACGTCACCGTGGTGTTGACCGGCGACGGCGGCGACGAGGCATTCGCGGGCTACCTCCGCTTCCGCGCCGCCCTCGCGGCCGAGCGGTTTCCGCGGTGGGCCGGTCCGTTGGCCGAGCGCGCGACCCGGTGGCTGCCGTCGCCGGGCAACGAACGGCACCCGATCGCCCGCATCAAGCGCTTCGCCCGGCACATGTCGCTGCCGCTGCAGGATCGTCTCGCCGCCTGGATGGGCGTGTTCAGCGACGATCTGGTCGACGTCCTCGGTCCGGCCCTCGTCGATCAGGCTAGTACGATCGACCGTTGCCGCCACCTTCGCGGACTGGATGGCGTGGCCGGCGCCTCGCCACTCAATCAACTGCTGGCGGCCAACTTTCACAGCTACCTGCACGACGATCTCCTGGTGAAGACCGATCGCATGACGATGGCGAATTCGCTCGAGGCGCGCGCCCCGTTCCTCGATCGGGCGCTGCTGGAATACGCCGCGCAACTGCCAGACGAATACAAGCTGAGTGGCCGCACCACCA
>Ga0194132_10000959_pt1 | contig 59106 bp, 56 predicted proteins | sample TA2KigOf80mmetaG_FD_148612 | JGI IMG/M metagenome (GOLD analysis project Ga0194132, IMG submission 148612) | Freshwater microbial communities from Lake Tanganyika, Tanzania - TA2015054 Kigoma Offshore 80m | ecosystem: Environmental > Aquatic > Freshwater > Lake | place: Tanzania: Lake... | reverse complement strand
CCTGCACTGGGTGTTAGATGTCGTGTTTCGCGAAGATGCCCGCCGGGTCTATGATCGCACGACGGCGGAGAACCGGGCGTTCCTCAACCGCTTGGCCGTCTCGCTCTTACGCGGGGACCCCGGCAAAAAGGTTCGCTCAAAGTTAAGCGCAAACGCCCAGGCTGGCACCTGTCCTACCTCGCCCAACTCCTCGGGTTTCCCTGCACTTGAAGCGCGTTTTCCGTGGGGTCGGCAGCTGTCCCACCAACGAAGTAGTACGTGCCATTCGCATCTGTCACTGCTTTACCAACAAGCACGTTTCCTTTGAAGAGTTGCACCGTCACTTCACTAATTGCGGGTTCGCCGGAATCTTGAATGCCATCACGATCGGTATCGCGCCACACACGGTTACCAATTTCCAACGGCGCGGCATCACAGAGGGTGGTCAAGTCTCCTAAGCCTGCGACTTTGCCGAAGAACGGCAGATTCCCCTCGTATACCTCATACCCAAGACGTGATTGTGTCCCTGTCGTATTGCTCAGGAAGATCACGCCACCGCTGGTGAAGCGCACCGGACCCATCGCCGTGAGTGCTATTTCCCCCGTCCCGGGGATAAATGTCACCCCACCAAGACTGGTCTCGTCATGCCCAGCGCTGAAAATCGAAATGAACTCTCCGGTGTAAAATTCACTCGTAGTGGGATCCTGGAAGACACCGTTGGTGTTCACTGAACGAAGCAGATCACCTGCAGTTACTCCCACTTCACCACTAGCTCCATTCGGCCACTGATTAATTTGTCCGACCTGATGCCCCCAACGATCGATAAACCCGAGGATCATCGAACCATCGATATCAAATTCAATATCCGAGAGAATTGGTTGTGGATACGAGAAAAATGTCCCACCTGAACACGAAAAACTCGGCCCTGAATCTGGAGGAGGAGTGATACTCGCGAGCCACGGGTACCACCGGTCAGTACCGGTGGCATCGCACGGGTTACGTGCGAGGCCTTTGGTATACGTTAGCGGAAACGACAATACCGACGTGAACGTTGTCCCGTCGAAACGATAGACAACAGCTTTCAAATCATTACGATTGTTCGATGTTTGTGCGTCGCAGATCCCGCCCACATACACTTGTCCACGCGAATACTTCACAGCAAACGGCCGCCAGTTGCCATTGGCACAGCTCGGATTAGGGATGAGGGTGCCTTGAATGTTCGCACTGGTAGGATTGGCAATCGGAATCGTGTAGAGCTTTTTATCGAAGAGGTTGACAGTATAGAGCGTGGTTTCGTCGTCCGAAAGCGTCAGCCCACCAAGGCCAACAGCGCCAACCTGACCGAAAGCAGCGGCATCAATGTTTGCACTTCCTGGTGCCCCAAGTCCGCGAGTTGCATTAGACGGAAACGTTGGACTACCAACAGCCGCTGAGCCACCAGCGTCGATTCCCTGCGCGGCGAGATCAACAAAGAGGCTAGGAGTTCCTGGAGTAGCAGTATTGGCGTTCGTCACTTGATAGATGGCGCCAAGGCCATTGGGCCCAATGCCTGCATGGCGTTTGAGGAAGGTCGCGGTGTACAGCGTTTTCGTTTGCCGCGCATAGGCGAGTCCCCAGGCTGAGCCGATTTCGCTTTTACTCGCCAGATGCTGAGGATTGACGGCAGTGCCTCCCAAGCTTACAGGAATGCCGTTGCCACTGCCGGCATATGGCAATGCCACAAGGACATCAACAGGCGCCGTGGTGTTAGTGTTACCGTTCACGTAACAACTTGTGGCAAGAATCGGATTGGTTTGACAGAAATCGTGCGCATAGTTGAGTGCCAAATTGATGTTGGACGATGCCCCATCAGGAACATACTGCACCGTTGTGCCATTTTGACTACCAAACGCGCCAGGCTGTAGAAAACCAGGGAGGTTGGTAAACTCGACACGATACGGACCAGTACCCGTCGCAGCAAGAGAATACGATCCAACATTCGCGCTCGTACAGGACGCAACATTGATCACTGCGGGGATCGCCGGAGCACTTGCTGGAACGGAAATCGCGGTTGTGTCGCACGTTGCGGTTTGTCCAACTCGTACGCCTGACGCATCATACGCCGTCACGACAACGCTGCTGACACCAGGTTCACCGCTGTCACGAACCCCATCAGCATCGAAATCACGAAAGACTGTTCCTGTGATTGTTCCGGCAGAATGACTATAGGGAACGAGCGGCAGAATCCACAGTGCTAAGGTCACACATAACCAGAACGCGCAATTTCCCCTTATCTTGTTGAATCGGCGCTTTTTCACCCCACACCTCCATCACAGCTGCAATTCTCCCTATCGTCGTAAAATAGGCAAAACGGGAGATAGAAACCTATGCAGCACGAGAGGTTCTATCACAAAATCTGCGCAGTGGGAAATGCTGTAGAGGGAAATCAGGTTTTTCCAGGGCGTTCTTCAGCAAGATTGGTATTCAGCTCACCTCTTTTCGCACAATCGCAGCACCGGCAGTAAGTGCATGGAGCTTTGCACGTGCCAATCCACGCGAGGAGGCAGAGAATCCACAATCGCAGGTCAGATACAGCTTTTCTGGTCTGGCGTGCTTCACCACCGCACGAATCCGCTCAGCCACATCTTCGGGTGTTTCGAGATACATCGATTTGACATCGACAACACCTGCAGCTAACTCCCGATCACCGCCATATTGGCTCCAAAGTTCCAACTCCGCCATTTCACGGTTGGCGTATTCCAAAGCGAACTGATCGGCTTTCACATCAAGGATGCCAGGGAATAACGGTTTGTAGGTTCGCTTCATTGCTGGACGGCCCTGATTGTTACCAAAGCAAATATGGAGAGCAATCTTCGCCTGAACACCTTCAACAGTTTTGTTGAAGAGCTTCACCGTTTCCTCGACCGGCAACACCGGCGTGCGGCCAGCCGCAGAAGGCTCATCGATTTGGATGAATGTCGCTCCAGCGGTCACCAGTTGGCGCAATTCTTTGTTCACTAATTCAGCAATGTCATAGAGCATCGGTAGATAATCACCGTTCGCATATCCACCTTTTGGCGTGATCGGTAAAGCAATCGTCAGTGGCCCTGGACAGCAGATCTTGAGCGGTTTGTCCGTCAACGTGCGGACATATTGATACTCATCAACCAAGCCGAAGCCCTGAGGTGCGGTCACTCGTTCGACGGTTTCAAAGCGTGGTGCGCTATCGTAGCTCATCACTCCCAGTTTTCGTTGCGCCGGGATCAGTTTGAGGCCTGAAAGTTTTTCCACCATGTTCCAGAGAAAACGCTGCCGGCGAATTTCACCGTCGGTGAGAATCGTCAGCCCAGCTTCTTCTTGGTCCCACACCGCGATCTTAATCGCATCCTGGATTGCTTCTTCCATATCTGCGGGGCCAGCATCTCCGGCACGTAAGACCCGCCGTGTTGCCGTCAGCCACGCAGGTGAGGCATACGAACCAACTCCCATAGTCGGTAACAAGCCAAGACCAGTCCCGTTGAGGATGGGCATGATAGTGTCTCCTTATTTTCCCCTCCGTGGACTTGTAGCAAAAAAGGAGAAGAGTGTCTGCTCAACCACACACCACCGGGCGTTTTTGACCATACCGCTGGTTCATGGTAGCGTGAGTGCCGCATTTTATTTGTTGCAAATACGTAAGGAACAGAAGTATGGAAGCTGCTGGCGAATTAGCACCCCCAGTCCGGGTGCTGTTAGGCCCTGGCCCGAGTAACGTTCATTCTCGAGTGCTCAAAGCGATGTCCACGCCGCTGGTTGGGCATCTTGATCCCGAGTTTGTCCGCTTGATGGAAGAAACCAAAGAACTCTTGCGCTTTGTCTTCCAGACGAAAAACGCACTGACCTTTCCGATCTCAGGAACCGGCAGTTCTGGCATGGAGGCCTGCCTCGTCAATTTGCTCGAAGCCGGAGACGAAGCCGTCATTGGTGTCAATGGCGTGTTTGGCACGCGCATGAAAGATATTGTTGAACGCTGTGGTGCTAAACCAGTGGTGATCGAGGCACCGTGGGGCAATGTTTTTACTCCAGAGCAAGTGCGAGACGCGCTCAAGCAATGTCGACGCCCAAAACTTGTTGCGCTTGTTCACGCCGAAACTTCGACTGGCGCTTGGCAGCCGCTAGAAGGAATCTCCTCCATTGTCCATGCAGCCGGTGCATTGTTCGTCGTTGACGCAGTGACATCACTGGGCGGTTGTCCAGTACAGATCGATGACTGGAAGATCGATGCGTGCTACAGCGGGACACAAAAATGCCTCAGTTGCCCGCCAGGACTCTCTCCTGTCACATTTAGTCAGGCTGCACTTGATGTCATTCGCGCCCGCAAATCAAAAGTCCAGAGCTGGTACTTAGACCTCACCATGATTGAAAAGTACTGGGGAGAAGAGCGTGTGTATCATCACACTGCGCCGATCTCGATGAACTATGCCTTGCGTGAATCTCTGCGCCTGATCCAAGAAGAGGGCCTGACCGCGCGGTTTCAACGCCATCGCCGTAACCATGAAGCGCTAGCCGCAGGCTTGAGCGCAATGGGCATGACGCTTGCCGCCCAGGAAGGACATCGGCTGTGGACCCTGAATAGTGTTGCCATTCCTAATGGTGTCGATGACGCTGGAGTTCGACGACAACTGTTGGAAGAGTATAATATTGAAATTGGCGCTGGCCTGGGGCCGTTACGTGGAAAGGTGTTGCGTATAGGCCTAATGGGGGAATCCAGCACCCGTAGTAATGTCCTCTTGGTATTAAGCGCATTAGAGAGTATCTTACGGAAACAGCAATTCTCTTGTACCCCGGGGGCCGGGGTGAGTGCCGCTCAAGCAGTGTATGCTGCGGCATAGAAAGACCTGCGAGAGAGGAGGAAGTGGGGATGTGGTGGTCGCAACTGCAGCAGGAACAAAGCAAAGCAAATCGAAGGTCGACGCAGCAATCTCAACAAGAAAATCAGCGAACAGCTTCTCATAGTGATCCAGCCGACAGTCATCAGGAGCTACGTCGAGGGGCTAGTCGTAACCGTTCATCAACCGCATTGCACGAAGGGTATTCTGCACTACGTCGAGAGAGTCAGGATAATCGGCTGCGCAGGCTCCAGAACGATAGGTCGGAAAACTCTCAGCAGACTCTGTATGCACGTTACGCTCTTGAGTGCCGTACCTTCTGTTGGAAGTTGGCCTTTCTCGTAGTTTTCCTTGTGAGTACCCTTCCAGCGGTCAGCTATAGCAACATAGGGAACGTCTCGCTTGAACAGGCAGATCCAGAGCTTGTCCCTTTTTTTGCCGATGACCTTGATCGCTCGTCTCTGAAAGCTGCCGTGTTGCAAAGTGTTGCGGCGTTGCGGCGACGCGATGAGTCAGCAATCCTAGCTTTCGGTGATCAACGCATTTCTGTTGCATTGATACGTGAGAGCCTTGAGACCTTCGCAGAGATGTTGGAAACTGAGCCTGATATCAGTACGGCCCTCTTACGAGACTTTGATATTTACCGTGTGACGTCTCCCGTCTTATTTACCGGCTATCATGAACCTGTCATCAACGGCAGCTTAGCACCAACCGAGCGCTATCGCTATCCACTTTATCGTGTTCCCAACGACCTACCGGCACGGGGCGCAGCCACTCCCTATTTCACACGGGCCGAAATTGATGGCCAAGGAGCGCTGAGAGGAAGAGGGAATGAGATTGTCTGGTTAGATGACCCGGTTGATCGGTTCTTTTTGCACATTCAAGGGTCAGGGCAAATCCGCTTGCCGAAAGGGGAACGGATGCGGGTTGGCTATGCTGGGGACAATGGCAGAGCCTATCGCAGCATCGGACGCTATCTCCTGGACCAGCGGGTCTTACCACCGGGCCAAGCTTCCACACAGGGAATCCGTCGATACCTCGCAGAACATCCAGAAGAACGGGACGACATCCTTTTTCACAATCCTCGATACATCTTTTTCAAATCATTCCCGACAGGTCCGAGTGGCCCGGTTGGCAGTCTCGGAGTACCTCTCACCCCCGGGCGCTCGCTCGCCGCTGATCCTTCAATTTACCCTCTGGGCGGCCTCGCCTTTATCCATGCCAAGCGACCAGTCTGGAATGGTCAGAATCAGGTGAAGTGGAAAGAATTCTTCCGCTTCGTTGTATTACAAGACACTGGCGCAGCGATTCGCGGGCCAGCACGTGCGGATTTGTTCTGGGGGAGTGCGGCAGAAACCGAAGCCGGTGCAATGGCGCAACGAGGAGAGATGTATCTGTTAGTGAAGAAGCCGTAGCACGTACTCTGTAAAGCGTAAAACGCAAGAGGGGAATAGGAGGGTTGCGTATTAGGGTTTTCCCTGTCTCCGGCCTTCTGTCCGCCATCTTCTTCTGGTAAGTGTTGGCTATGAGTACCAGCGCCGCTATTCCGACCTTGGGACTTCGACACTTGGCATTGAACGTCGCAGATGTTGCGACCTCCGTTCAGTTTTATTCTTCTGTGTTCGGCATGCGGGTGGTCTGGCAACCAGACCCTGATAACGCATATTTGTCGTCAGGGTGTGACAACCTTGCTTTACACAAAGTGACAACACCAACAGTCAAAGATGGACAACGGCTCGACCATCTCGGATTTCTCGTCAGCACTCCAGAAGATGTCGACCGTGCAGCAGAGGTCCTTGCAACCCACAGCGTCCGCCTGCGCAATACCCCTCGTACGCACCGCGACGGCAGCCGCTCCCTCTATTGTTTCGATCCTGACGGCAACGTCATTCAAGTTCTCTATGAACCAACCCTCAGTGCCCAACGGCTCGGCTGAGGGAACGCTCACCGCTCCTTCACGGTTCTCTATTCTACGCCAAGCTCTGGCATGGACCGTTCACGCCTACACTGCTTCTGGCACAATTGCTGGCTTTCTCGCGTTGCAGGCATCTGTGAATGGAGATGTACGGGCGGCATTCCTATGGATGCTCATTGCCGTGCTTATCGATGCCACAGATGGCACTCTCGCACGGGCAGTGGAGATCAAGAAAGTACTGCCCTGGTTCGACGGCGCGAAGCTTGATGACATCGTGGATTATTTCACGTTCGTCATCGTTCCACTCGCTGCACTCTACTATTGCCATCTCCTTCCATCTTCGGGAACGATATTCTTTATCGCCATACCACTGCTTGCCAGCGCTTATGGTTTCTGTCAGGCCGCAGCGAAAACGCCAGATTTCTTCTTTACCGGGTTTCCGTCGTATTGGAACATCGTCGCGTTTTACCTGTACGCCCTGCAGACTCCGTCCTGGGTAAACGGTGGGATACTCTGTGTGTTGGCAGTTCTCGTCTTTGTGCCCATTCGCTATGTCTATCCAACTCGAACAGTTCGATTTCGTACCCTTACGAATCTGCTAGGGGCACTGTGGGTTCTCTTTCTGCTTGTGCTCATTTGGCAATTACCGACCCCATCCCAATCCGTTGTTTTTGCTTCTCTCTACTATCCTCTTTACTACACGGTGTTGTCGTTTTACCTCCACGCTACCCATCCAAGCGACACACAAAACCCTTGACATAGGAAAAGCCGACCCACGTTTTCTGTACGTTTATCGACGGATACAGAACTGAGCAAGGAATCCCTCTCCGCTTGTCTCTACCACCGCAACGCCGAACGCGGATTGTGCCATGCTAATGAGGATGTTGACCGGCGACGACGAGGATGTCGTCGTTTGAGGAGGAGGAGGGGCCCAAGAAGAAGGCCGCCAATAAATCCTCCGACATGTGCCCACCAGGCAACTTCAACTACAGGAGTGGTAGTGGCAGCCTGCGCATGCATACCAGCCCCAACCTGGAGTCCTAACCACAACACAAGATAGAACACCGCCGGAATACGGATGACAGGAAAGGAGAACCCTAACGGTAAGAGCGTTAAAACACGAGCGGTAGGACAGAACACGAAGTACGCGCCTGTTACTGCCGCAATGGCACCACTCGCACCTATCATGGGCAACGTCGACGTCGGGTTTGTATAGGTCTGGACTAAAACCGCGATCATTCCGCCCACGCTATAGAATATCAAGTAACGGAGATGTCCTAAGCGATCTTCAACATTTCCGCCGAAAATGTAGAGATAGAGCAGATTGCCAAGGAGATGCGCCCAACTGCCATGAAGAAACATGCAAAACAATAATGGCGAGAGAGGAGGAACAGTCCCCTGTTCGAGCGCCTGAGAGAAGGTGGCCGGGACCCATCCATAGGTTTGGACGAAGTTCTCGACCTGAGGGCCGAGCGCGAGTTCATAGGCAAAGAGCGCCAGGTTTGCTCCGATGAGCACGTGATTGACCCACGGAACCTGCTGTTGCGTTACAGAAGTGCGAAGTGGGATCATACAGTAGGTATCTTGCGTGAGGGGACTCTCACCCGCGCACTACATTTTCTTTCATGACCGACCAATGTACGCAACCCGTACCTTACCACCAGTACCCACAGGAGTTCTTATAGCACCTTCAGCGAATCTATGGTAGGGGAAATACAGGTATGCCAATCTACGAGTATCACTGTCAGGCGTGCGGTAAAGATCAGAGTATTCTGTTTCTCTCGCAAAAGGACATGATTGCAAAGCCATCGTGCAAGTATTGCAGCGCGCGTCGCTTGAAGCGTTTGCTGTCGCGCGTAACCTACCATCAAACCGAATCAGCTCGCTTGAGTGATTTTGATACCAGTGCCCCCCGGGACGAGTCTTTCTATCGCGACTCTCGTAACGTTGGCTTGTGGGCAAAGAAGCGCGCAAAACAACTGGGGGTAGACTTGGGCTCGCAGTTTGAGGAAACTGTAGAGAAGGCTCGTAGTGGAAAGATTAGTGATGACCTGTAACCTATGCTTCAGCGAATCCGCCAGAACATAAGCAAGCTTTTCCATGCGTGGTGGGACGTACTTCCACATCCAATCCGGAGGCTACTCAAAGTAGGGTCCGGTTTGTTCTTTCTGGTGTTAGGGATTATCGGAATTTTTATTCCCATTATGCCGCAAATTCCGTTCTTACTGTTAAGCTTGACGCTCTTAAGTAGTGAAAGTTCTCGTGCCCGTAATCTATTACGCAGAATGAAGCGCTGGTTAGCTCAACAACGACGAGCGCTACGAAGGAGAAAGAATCATGGCCGATAAAGATCGATTGACTGATAAGTTGCGTGATAAGGAAAAGGCCGAGGAAGATCGATACTTCGCCCAGCGCGATCGTGAATTGCTCGACAAAATGAAACAGGGCCAGCCAGGGACAGGAACTCAGCAAGGACTTATGCAGTGTCCAAAGTGCGGCACAAAACTCGCCACCATCCAACACCACGATGTGACCGTTGAAGAGTGTCCCTCGTGCAAAGGATTGTGGCTCGACCGTGGAGAACTGGAGATTTTGTCGCAACGGGAAAATGAAGGGTGGGTCGGCCGTTTTATCCGCCGCTCAATCACTTCGTAGGGGTTAGGGGCTGGGGGTTAGGGATTGGTAAGAAAACTCCCCCTTCAGCCCACACCCCATATTACTAACCCCTAACCCCCAGTACCCAACCCCTATGTTTAGCGGCATTATCGAAACAACCGGTACGATCTCTGCAATCGAGCCAATCAACGAAGGCGTACGACTGATTCTCACGAGCCAGATTCCGCTTGCAGAAGTCGGCCTTGGCGAGAGCATTTGTGTCAATGGCACGTGCCTTACGGTCACAGTCATTGGCGATGCGACGCTCAGCTTTGATGTCTCGGCTGAGTCCCTGCGACGGACGAATCTCGGTGACCTCACTCCTGGTTCTCTGGTAAACCTGGAAAGATCACTGAGAGTGAGTGATCGCCTTTCAGGCCACGTCGTCTCAGGTCATGTTGACGGAGTCGGTGCTGTCAAAAGCATTCAGCCAGAAGGTGATTCGTTTCTCTACACCTTCACGGTCCCACCCGAATTAGGACGTTACCTCATCGAGAAAGGTTCTGTTGCTGTCGATGGTATCAGCTTGACGGTTTTTCATTGTCGACCGACAGAATTTACTTGCGCAATCATCCCTCACACGCACCACGTCACAACCTTGCATGCCCGCAAGCCCGGAGACAAAGTGAACATCGAGAACGACATGCAAGGGAAATACATCGAAAAATTTATGCAGGAAGCCCTTGCTGGGCCACTGCAAGCGCTACGCGATGAAGTGGCGGAGCTGCGACTACGGATACAAAAATAAAGGCGCTAAATCGGACCACGGAATATTCGTACAGTTGGGGTAGAGTGTACTGTGCGCACGTTACGCTCGCCTGCTTGAATTACCCGTGCGCATGGCGCACGCTACAGTCTCTTCGGCGACAGCGCGAGTGGACCAATCGTTCGTGGTTTGATTTAGGCTCCAGATTGTAGGGAAGAGGAAAAGTCAGACGTCAAGACAACGTCCCTTGTCCCGTTGTTCCCTTTATCCCTTATTCTTTATCCCTTATCCATTTATCCTGGCTTTCTTTCCCTTCAGCCTGAAGCCTTTGGCCGACAGCCTGTCCGTTGACCCCTAGCCCCCAGCCCTGCTTCTCGGCTATGACAGGAGGCAGAATTCACTCTCAGGCTCGGAGGATCGCTCATGTCCACCTCAAATGCCGCAACCATTATTCAACAAGCTCGCTCGCACAATCGTCAGCTTCTCTCTGAAGTCGAAGCAAAAGCCCTGCTCAGCGCTGCCACCGTTCCTGTCGTGCCAACCGAACTCGCGCGGACGCACGATGAAGCTATCACCCTCGCGCAAAAACTTGGGTTCCCAGTCGTCTTAAAGATCTGCTCATCAGAGGTCGTCCATAAAAGCGACGTCGGTGGCGTGAAGCTCAACCTCACAACTCCCGATGCTGTGGGAAATGCCTTCGACGACATTCTGCAGGCAGTCAAACGATCACAACCCGCCGCTGCCCTCGACGGCGTTTCAGTCCAGCCGATGGCCAAGTCTGGCGTGGAGGTCATTGTCGGATTGACGACAGATCCGCAATTCGGACCAGTGTGTATGTTCGGTCTTGGCGGGATCTCCGTTGAAATCTTGAAAGATGTCGCCTTTCGTTTGGCTCCGCTCCGTCTACAAGATGCCCACGCCATGATCCGTGAGATACAAGGGTTCCCGCTACTTACAGGGCATCGTGGACAACCTGCGGTTGATCTTGACGCGTTAGCAAACTTATTGTTACAGATCTCAGTCTTACCTGAGACGCACCCTGAGATCAAAGAACTCGACCTCAACCCAGTATTCGCGTACGCTAACGGGTGTCTTGCCGTTGACGCTCGGATCGCATTGCATGGTGCGCAAATTCCCGCTCCGCCACGCCCCCTCTCTCTCGCAACTCGCACTGCCCTTGATCGCGCGTTTAATCCGAAAGCAGTTGCCGTCATCGGCGACAAACGAGCAATGAACTACATGTGGCTGCGCGCGCAAAGCACGTTCAAAGGGAAAGTGTATTCCGTGCAGATCGATGAACGTGAGATCCCCGGTATCACTGCGCTCGGTGTTGTCAATTACAAGAGTCTAGCTGATATTCCTGAACCGATTGATTACGTCATGACTGCCGTTCCCCGACAGGTCGCACCACGTATCGTTGCCGACTGCGCTGCACAAAAAGTTGGGGGCATGATGCTCTTCACTTCGGGTTTCTCTGAAGTTGGGGATGAAGAGGGCAAAAAGCTTGAACACGCGATGGTCGAAACCGCCCGTTCGGCCGGGATGGTATTGATTGGCCCCAATTGCATGGGTCTCTACCATCCACGCCTCGGTTTACGGAATTACGCAGAGCTTCCCGCTGGTGAGTCTGGCACTGTTGGCTTTATCGGCCAAAGTGGCACCCACGTCATCACATTTAGTTTATCTGCGCCAAATCATGGCGTAAAAATCAGCAAGGCGGTCAGCTTTGGGAATGCTGCAGTACTCGATGCGAGTGATTACCTCGACTACCTCGCGGCTGACAACGAAACGCAGATCATTGGAATGTATCTGGAAGGCGTACGCGAGGGACGCCGGTTCTTCTCGCTTCTTCGTGAAGTGGCGGCGAAAAAACCAGTGGTAATTTGGAAAGGTGGGCGCAGCGAAGCCGGCAAGCGTGCGGTCTCCTCCCACACAGGATCGCTGGCAATCCCGACCGCGGTATGGGATGCGATGGTCCGTCAAGCTGGAGCGGTGTCAGCGGAAACCTTTGACGAAGCCATTGATGCCATCAAGCTCCTTCACCTTGCCAAAGCAACAACCGGCACCCGTGTCGGGTTGGTGGCGATGAGCGGGGGTCCTTCTGTATCGATCACTGATGCGTTCGAACATGCTGGACTCATTGTTCCTGAACTCAGCGAAGCCTCATACCAGGAACTTTCTTCTTTCTTCACCGTTATTGGCGGTAGCTTCCGCAACCCACTCGACTCTGGCTACACTATTGGAATGGGCCAAAGTGTCGATAACTTAGAGCGACTCTTTACTATTCTTGATCGGGACCCAAATATTGACGTGATTGTCATGGACACCGGAGCCGGATTGGTTGCAGGACAATGGTTGGCACATCCGCAAACGTTAACGACGTTGCTCGATGCATTGGATCGTTTTGCCACACGTTCCGCCAAGCCGTTTTTCGCTGTCTTACAGCCGTTTGCTCATGAAGCAGCATTAGTGGAAATACGAAACCAGTTCCATGCGCGAGGCATCGCAACGTACACGACTCATCAGCGGGCTGGCCGTGCGTTACGTTTGGCCACAGATTATTGGCGATTTCACTCTGATATTAATGGCAAGAATGTTGCAAAATGAGCAACATATCGATAAAACTACAATCTAGGTGAGGGGAAATCCTTCGAATGGAGGGTCTACATATGCGCGAGTACCTTATTTTTACACGACCTCTTGCCGGCTTAGTGATCGGAGCAGTTATCGCTGTCGGCGTAGCGTGGTTTGCAAGTGCCGTCTACCGCGAAGGCAATCTGTTCGCGCCGCTGGTTGCACTTGTCTTGACGATGGGTATTCCGTTTCTCCTGTACCAAGAACAGCCGAAACGGCTCACATATGCGCTGCTCACTGCAGCTCTGTTTACGTTGCTTTCATTTCTCACACTGGTGATTGGTGGACAACCAACTGGGCTCACTGTCTTTGGGCTAGGCCTAACGGCAATTGCCATTCTTGTCGGTATCGATATGGTTCTGCAAGACTTTGGCAGCCGACTGACAATCTCCCCGCGCTTTTCCTATAGTGCAGCCGCCATCTTCCTCCTTATCGCGGTACCGTTGAGCACACGCTTGGTGGTACGAGAACATCAGCTCGCCGTTGAAGAAGATGAAGCGCTGATCCGCACGGTTGCGCAGAACATGCACCCGCAAGGAAACGCCATTGTTTTTGAGCAAATCAGCCCAGTGCAGAAAGAGAAACTGAAGAAGTTAGTGTCAGTCCGAACGAAAGGAAAAACCTACAACCTCGCGGATGCGGAAGTCGAATCGGTTGTCGAGGAACGCACAGTCCGGCGGCAGAATCGTAAACAGAATCAGCCTGCGGTCGTTAGTCGTGCGCAAGAAGAGCGCATGCGTTTGATCCTGAGTCTTCAGGGCGCCAAGCTGCCAGATGACATCACGCTGTTTTCACGCCGCGGCCCAATCACGACAAGTGAACAGCGCGTTGCCCTGGACACAAAGAACCCAGGATAAGGCAGTAGATCTCATGTAATATCCTGCCTGAACCTCCCACCTTAAAGCTGACTCCGTCATTGACCTTCTCCAGGTGATACGATAACCAAAGGGGCGCTTGACGGAGTCAGCAAAGTCTACGTTTCCAACTTTCGAATACAACAGATTGGTGACAAGGAGAGAAACAATGGCCTATACGATCACGAGGCTATGCCGTGACTGTGTGGATACTGGATGCGTTGCCGTGTGCCCGGTCGATTGCATTTATGAGTATACGGGAAGCGACAGAAACACGTATCCCAATCAGCTCTATATTCATCCCGATGAATGCATTGATTGTGGTGCCTGTGAACCAGAGTGTCCGTACCAAGCAATCTTCGAAGAAGTGTCAGTTCCGGGCGTTTTCAAAGACGATATTAAGATCAACTACGCAACAAAAGATAACGGCAGCGATTTCAAAGTCGCTCAACACAAGAAAATTCCTCATCCAACCGCAGACCAAGTCGCGGCTAACAAGAAGAAATGGGGATGGGCCGGATAAGACTAGGGGCTAGGGGTTAGGTGCTAGGGGTTAGGGGAAACGGCAAGTCAAAAGTCAAAACGCAAAAGTCAAAATTAGCCGCCCCAGCACCCACCACCTAGCACCCACCACCTCTTACTTTCCTGTCCGCCGGAGTTCCTCTTCCACCAACACAATCCGATCATTCCCAAAAAACATCGCGCCATTCACAAAGATCGTCGGCGTGCCAAAGCCGCCGCGTGCAATGACTTCGTCGGTATTCACTCGGATACGATCTTTGTATTCCTGCCGGTTGATCTTGTCGAAATACTCGTTCGCATCAAGCCCAGCCTCTTGCACAATGCCACGGAGGACCTCATCTTTGCTGATGTCCTTGTCCTCTCCCCAATACGACTCAAATACCCGATAACTGTAGGGGAGAAACTTCTCAGGGTGTTCAAGCGCGACGATAGCACCGCGCAGGGCTTTGATCGAATTCACCGGGAATACGGTCGGGCTGAGAATCGTAATCCCATAAAATCGCGCCCAGTCTTGTAGATCTTTGGCCGAGTACTTGGCTTTGGCCGGGACCCCTTTCTCGCGGAATTCGTACACTGACGGATTCACCGTATTAAAAATTCCCCCAACAAGAATCGGCCGCCATTCTAACGTTGCATTGTATTTCTGGCAGACCCCATGGATTTTGGTGAATGCCAAATAGGTCCATGGACTCGAATAATCATAAAAGAATTCGACTTTTGCCATTCCTCTCTCCTTTTTACTCACACAGAAAATTGACTAACAGCTTGTTAAATTCTTGGGCGTAGCGAATATGGATGTTGTGTTTGCCTTCAGGGAACAGATACAGACGCGAGTTAGCTATCCCCTTCTGCAATACATCTGTATGAAAGAGTGGAACTAGGGGATCTTTCGCGCCATGCAACAGAAACGTCGGGCAGCGAATCAGATGCAACCGCTTCTGACAAAGTTCTCCCCCGGCACGATAGATCGCCTGCATCGCATCGCACCAGCGTGACCACAAGTCTTGCAATTCATCTCCGTACACAGCACTCATCTCGTCGACCATGCGTTGCGGCCACGACAACAGCAGGCGCGTCTCTTCATAAGCCGCAATATCTTCGTGAGCGAGGTAGGCGTTTCCACCCCACGGAATTAGTTTTGTCACTTGTTGTGGTCGTTGCAATGTCAGCAACATGGCGATAATTGCTCCATCGCTCCAGCCGCCAACAGCGTACGATTGCAGCCCCAGTGTCTCCATCAACACGGCGAAGTCCTGTGCATCATGCTCATAGAAATCAAGCGGAAACTGTCGCACTGGAGGACGAGATTTGCCATATCCGCGTGCATCAGGACTAATCACCCGTATACCGTGTTGGGGAAGCTGCTCAAGTTGTGGCGCAAAGTCTGTCTGCCCTGTTCCCAACGCTCCAGGAATCAACAACAACGGCGGTCCTTGTCCACGATCTTCATAATACAAATCGACCCCACGGACGGGTGCATACGGCATGCGCGTGCCCTCCAAACGGCCTTGACTGATAGCATGTTCCTCAGAGCGAGAGAACCCGGCGTCTCTCTTGCAGAAGCCTGACATCTCTGCCACAACAAGGCAACGATACTCTCTGATACACGAGGACGCATGAAAACCATTGGACTCACTGGTGGTATTGGTTCAGGAAAAAGTACAGTCTCGCAACTGCTCAGCGAACTCGGAGCATTTGTGATCGACGCGGACAAAGTTGGCCACGAAATCTACCTGCCTGGCAAGGAAGCATGGAAGCAGGTCGCCGCTGCCTTTGGCCAAGACATCCTTGCTCCAGACCAAACCATCGATCGCAAAAAACTGGGGGCTATCGTTTTCGGCAGTGATGATGCCCGCAAAAAGCTCAATTCGATTGTCCACCCCTTGATGTTTCAGGACATCTCACGTCGCATCAAAGAGAAACGAAGCGAGGGCTTTACCACGCCAATTGTGGTCGAAGCCGCCATTTTGATTGAAGCCAATTGGCTGCCACTGGCTGACGAAGTCTGGTTGGTGGTGACCAATAAAAATGCGGTCATCGATCGTGTTGCCACGCAACGGGGTATGTCTGCCAAAGATACCGAAGCGCGCATCGCCAGCCAACTGTCTGATGCTGAACGCCGCAAATATGCTAATCTTGTCATTGAGAATGATGGTTCGTTAGAAAACCTCAAGCAAAAAGTCCAGACTGCGTGGAGTCGAGTTACCTCGAAGAATTAAAAATTAAAAATGCAAAATGGGCGGAACGTGTCTTTGTCCTCAATTTTTTATTGTTAATTTTTCATTCTTCATTTTCCACCCTATAGCCTTCAGCTTTGCTTTTTCTCTATGAACCCACACCACATCAAAGGCATTATCTTCGACGTCGACGGGACGATCGCCAACTCGGTCGAGTTTTTCTACGAGATCGCGCTTGAAGTGCTCAGTATCGCTGGAGCTCCGCCAGTTGAGAAAGAAAGCGTCTACGCATTGATGCGGGTTGGCGATAACTCTCCTTTAGAGAAACTCTTTCCCCCTGATTATCCCGATGCCGTTGGCACGATGAAGCGCATTTTCGATGAGCGCATGGGTGAGTGGATGCGTCGTTATCATGACGAAACTACGGCTATTCCTGGCAGTATTGAGCTTCTTCACGATCTCCACGCACGTGGCTTTCAGCTTGGGATTGCCACCTCATCAGGTCGCGCCCTGCCCTTTCTCGATCGCTGGGGTGTCCGACATTTGTTCGGAGGGATCGTCGGGCGTGAAGATGTCGAGATTCGCAAACCTCATCCTGAACCCATTCACAAATGCCTCGGTCATTTAGGACGAGCCCCGCAGGAAACGGTGTATATCGGCGATTCGCCTATCGACATTCAAGCCGGGAAAGCGGCTGGGGTCTACACGATCGGGGTTCTGACCGGCACGAGTCCGCATGACGTGTTGCACCTCGAAGGTCCTGACCATATCCTCCCTAGTGTTGCAGAGCTGCATTCCATCCTCTCACGCTAACATCGGGAACTTTCCCCACACTCACTCGTTATTGGCAGGAAAGTCCCCGGTCGGTGTGCTGGGGTATAAGTGACAACGCAGGAAAGGAACCGTTTGTCTCAGCACCCAGACAAAAGGGGTCCAGTCCAGAACCTTGCTGAAGGACTTCAGACCGCATCGTCTTCCGCTGATCGTCCTGTATCAGAGGTCGAGGACCTTCAACTTGTGCTCCGGGCCAAGGCTGGGGAACAGGAAGCGTTTGGCGTGTTAGTACAACGACATGGGAAGGCAGTATTGAATCTGATCGACAAGATGATACGTGACCGGACGATCGTTGAAGATTTGTGGCAGGAAACATTTGTGCGTGCCTTAGAGAATTTGCATACATACGAACCACGAACACCAACAGACGGTGAGAAAGGGCCAAGCTTTGTTTCGTGGCTCTATCGGATCGCTTCTAACCTCACTTTGGATGAACTGCGTCGACGTGGACGTTGGCGGATGTTTTCGTGGAGCAGTCTCAAACCGCGACGCTCCAATGAATCAGAGTCAGATGAAGAGTATGATCCTCCAGCTGACCAACCGGATGCCGTCGCACTACTTGCGTCTCGCGAAGATATCCACCGCGTCCGCGCCGCCCTCGACTCATTGGCCCCAGAATGGCGTATGATGCTCGTCATGCGCGAATATCAAGATCTGCCATACGAGGAGATTGCCGCAATCCTCAACGTCCCGATCGGGACAGTACGCTCACGTATAGCGCGTGCGCGTGAGCAACTTCGTCAAGCGTTGGAAAAGCAACTCAGTTGGAGGGCCGTGGGATGACGTGTCGTCACTGCCAGCCATTACTGAGCCCCTATCTTGACCGCGCTCTTTCTTCTGAGGAACACCAGAAGGTTCTGTCACACCTTACCCAATGCCTTACCTGTACGAAGCAACTCCAACAGCTAGAGGAAAATCGGCAACTCATTCGCATGCTGCCAGCAGTTGAAATTCCGCAGGAGCTAGAAGCGCGGTTATTGTCCAAAGTCCAAAGTCGACAATCCACCATCCGCCATCCGCCATCTGCAATCCATAGATGGTGGCACGAGTGGCCTATGCTCTCTTTTGGGACTGTCGCAACCTGCGCGGCGTCCCTCCTATTCTATTTCGCCATGATGCAGGCTCCATCAAAAGTGTCGGCTGAAGAAGTCGTCTCCAGCATGGACCAACTTATTGGCACGTTAGACCCTGATGAAGGCGAACGTGCCATTGCCGAAGAAACCCCGGACGAGGCGATACCGGAGTGGTCGAATGAAATTGAGAGTGACTTATTCGAGAATGAAAATGAACAGGATTAAATGTCTCCTCATGATATTTCTCACTCTCTGTGTCGCACAAGAGGAAGCCGTATTAGCTCAATCTTCTCCCCAAGGAGAAGAGCGGACCTTCGCTCCTCGTCGTCCGTTCGCGGCAGAGAACAGCGAACAAGACGGCCCCAGAGGCAATCGCCCACGACGCGGGGCAGGGTTTCTCGGCGAGAGGTTTGAGCAACGTCGCGAGGTACGCCGACAACGAATCGAACGCGCGCGCAATATGGCGCGTCGGTTGTTAAATGATCCCAACACCTCTGCTGATGTGAAAGCGAAGGCTCGTCGACTTGATAGCGTACTCGCCGAGCGTGATGCACTCGAAGATGAACTTGTTGCCAAACGGCAAGCCTTTCTTCGTGATCATCGCCAAGATCTCGATGAGTTACGACAACTGCGGGAGCGTGCAGAAATCCTTCGGCAAAACTTGCGTTCTGCTCGCGAGAAAACCATTGCGGAAAACCTCCCCAAGATTCAGGAACTTCGTCGTCTCACCGATGAAGCTCGCCAGACAGCACAGGAGCTGCGGCAGCAGTTTCGCGGTGGTCAACGTGGGCAAGGGATGGAGGACAACTAAACCCTCGGGTGCTCGAGCCATCGCGTCATTGAGTAATTTTTTCATTGGCTCGATCACCCGATGACACGATGACCCGATTCTGTGCTGTTACCAAAGCTGCCGCGATGCAATCCGCGCACCTTCGGCCATCGCCTTCAATTTCTCCCAGGTGATGTTCGGATCAACGTCAGAAAGGCCAGCGAAGGTAGAAAACCCACAGTCCGTGCCAGCGATCACATTCTCACGTCCGATCACCTCAGCAAACCGGCAGATACGCTCAGCGACAAGCTCAGGATGTTCAATGTAGTTCGTCGTGGAATCAAGAACACCAGGGATCAACACTTTCCCATCAGGCAACTTCACCTCGCGAAACACCTTCCATTCGTGTGCATGTCGAGGATTGGCAGCTTCAAAGGAAAGACCAGAAGGTCGCGCTTTCAAGACAATATCGATGATGTCTCGTAGTGGAATATCGCGATGGTGCGGCCCTGCGTAGTTTCCCCAACAGAGATGCAACCGCATCCGATCCGGAGGAATATCCGCAAGTGCATGATTAAGGGCTGCAATATGCAACTCAGCGGTCTTGCGAAAGTCAGCAACACTCTCATTGGCAAACTGCAAGTGACGCCCCATCGCCAGATCAGGACAATCGACTTGTAAAACGAATCCAGCCTGATAAATAGCGTTGTACTCGTCCTTCATCACATGGGCCAAGGCTTCCAAATAAGCAGCATGACTTGGATAGTAGTCATTCTTGAGAAAGAGCGAAATCACTCCAGGTGAAGCAGCGCTCATGAAAGCTTCGGTTGGTTCTACGCCTTGCAGCGCGGCTTTGAAGGTAGCGATCTCTGTGTCGATCGCCTCCTTATCTTTGTAGGCGATCGGACCAGTGCAGGCCGGACGTTGCGCAGTGACACGGTAGACACGGCGCGCATACTCAGGAAAGTCCAATACATCCGCCGCCCGCATCGGTCCAGCTTTACCATCGAAGCCAGTGAGGCGATCTTTGACGTAGGTTGAGTAACCGACCTTTCCCGCTTCGCCGTCGTTCACAATATCGACACCACACTCGATCTGCTTTCGTACGACTTCCGCAGTTGCCGTTTGCACCCGTTGTGCAAAGACAGCCTGGCCCTGCACTTCACCTTTGTCTTTGGCATAAAGCATCGTCACCAAATTCTCAGGGCGCGGCAAACTACCAGTGTGGGTCGTGAGCATACGGTCGGTGCTCCGTCTCATGATCTCCTCCTCACGCATCTTCATACTTCGGCTCACGCTTCTCTAAAAATGCAGCGATACCTTCTTTGACATCGTTCGTGCGGGTTGTGAGAATCTGGTTACGATCTTCCATCGCGATTGCGGCGTCGAGCGTTGGCGCATCGACAGAATAGCGTAAGCATTCTTTCGTCAGCCGTACTCCGAGCGGAGAATTGCGGAGGATCTTTCGCGCCATGTCTTCTGCAGCACGATCGAGTTCAGCTTCTGGGACAACCCGTGAAACCAGACCTGTCGCTAGCGCACGTTGTGCATCGATGAAGTCTCCGGTCAGCAACAATTCTGATGCGATCGACGAACCAACGATACGCGGGAGGAAGTAGCTGACACCGATATCACAGGCTGAGAGACCAATACGAATAAAGGCAGCATTCATGCGGGCTGATTCACTGGCAATACGAATGTCACTCGCTAACGCCAACGCGAACCCTCCGCCTGAGGCTGGGCCGTTCACCGTAGCAATAAACGGCTGGGGCAACCGATGAATCTTCATCGCCAGCTCGGCAATACGGCGTTGGTCGCGCAGCCCTTGCGCAACCGTCTCACGTCCACTCGCGGCACTGCTTCCTGCACTGGTCTCTTTGAGATCGAGCCCAGCGCAGAAGGCTCGTCCCGCCCCACGCAGAATCACAACTCGTATACTATGATCGTCATGCAGTTCATCAAAGACAGCATGGAGTTCATTCACCAGCGTCGTGCTGAGGGCATTGAGCGCATGTGGACGATTGAGCACGAGCCACAGCAGGCCGCCGTCGCGACGAAGGTCTAGGGTTTCGTATTGTGTGTTCATCCGTTATTCCTTGCAGGTTCTCAGTTGTCAGTATAAGTAGCAACCTGTATGGATACCTCTTTTCTACTGACTACTGAATGCTGACTACTTTTTCAAATTAGCGACCGTGACTGACACCCATCCACGTTGATACACGCACCGGCAATCCAGCGTGCCCGTTCGGAAGCAAGGAACACCACGACGTCTGCAACTTCGTCTACGGTTCCAAAGCGACCAAACGGCAGTTCAGCTTTAACAAAGGCAGCAATGCCCTCTGGGTTATCCTTTTGGCGTTTTTCCCACGATCCTCCTGGAAAGAGAATTGATCCCGGCGCCACACTGTTGACGCGAATTCCTTGTGGTGCGAGTTCTCGTGCCATTTCTTTGGAGAGGCTAATCATCGCCGCCTTCGCCGCGTTATACGTCATCGGCCCCCCCCATTCGCGACCATACACTGAGGCGATGTTAATCACACACCCACTTTGCTGCACACTCATCAAGGGAACTACAAGACGACATAACTCTAAGGCAGAGAAGAAATTAAGGTGAAAGCCACCCAACCAGTCTTCCCGCGACGCAGTCAGATTCCCACCTGGACGAGAGCCACCAGCATTGTTGATCAGAATATCGACTTTACCAAAGTGCTTTTGTGTTTCTCTCACCCAACGATGGGCATCGCCAGCGTCGGTGACATCGCCCGCAACGGCGAGCGCGGCGGTATTTTTCTGTTGCACTTCGAGTGCAACCTGATCTAGCGTATCCTTCCCACGGGCGCAGAGACTCAGACAACAGCCCTCTGCTGCGAACTCCAGCGCGATCGCTCGCCCGATACCGCGACTTGCACCACTTATCATTACCACCTTCCCTTTTAATCCAAGCTCCATAATTTCCCCCTAAGAGTGGGGAATGGGGATTGGGGATTGGGGATTGGTAAAGGAAGTGTCGCTACTCGCTTCGAGTGTACCAGCCCCTAACCCCGAGTCCCTAGCCCCAGTTTGATATGCTATTAGCGGAATGACGCGACCCTTGCCAGGGTTCCGAGGCTGGGCTACATGGAGACTCCTGCGGCAAAGGAGGTATCCATGCCAGATCATTTCTTATTCGATAAAGATGGACGTATTGCCACGATTACTTTTAATCGGCCAGAAAAACGTAATCCGCTCAACGAAGGAGTCCTGCTCGAACTTGAAGGCATATTGCAGCAGGTTCGTGACGATAAAGACATTCGCGTAGTGATTTTGACCGGCACGGGCAACACCTTTTGTGCTGGTGCGGATCTTTCATTGGTGAAGGGCATTACTGACCCAGCGGAACGTCATCGCATTTTCGCCCCAATCGGCAAAGTCCGAGCGCGGCTGGTCGGACGAGTGCTCGATACTTTAGCCAATCTTGAACAAGTCACTATCGCTGCCGTCAATGGCTATGCCGCTGGCGGTGGCTGGTCTTTTACCTTGGCGTGTGACCTACGGGTTGCTGTCGAAGAAGCAGAGTTTTGGTTCCCTGAGGTTGATCTCGGAGTGCCCTTAAGCCCAACGTCAACCGCGTATGTGGTTGCGCATGTCGGCCCTGCCCTCGCCAAGGAAATCATCATTGGTTGTCGCCGCTTCAAGGCAGCCGAACTCCTCACGATGGGCATGCTCAACCGCGTCGTCAAAAAGGCAGAACTCATGCCAACTGTTAGTGAATTAGCGCAGAGCTTAGCTAAGAAGAATCCGAATGCGGTGATGGTTTCCAAAGCAACAGTGAATGCCCTGGCACTGGGACAAACTGTGCTTCGACCAGATTTGTTGATGACACGGGACTAAAAACAGGGGTCGGGGGCCCGAGGTCGGCCCTCTGACTCTGGACTCTAAACTTTGGACCTTAGACTTTGGACTTTGGACATTCTTTATGGACTGGCAAAACGAATACACAAGTCGTCTGACAACCGCCGACCTGGCAGTTAAAGCCGTCAAATCAGGTGATCGCGTTGCGATCCCTGTCTACTCAAGCCCTACACTTACCGCTGGAGCATTGGCACATCGACTGAACGAGTTGAAAGGCGTTACGGTCGCAATAGGCGCCGCAGCAACAGATCTGCCGTGGTATAAGCCCGAGGCGGCTTCGGCCTTTATGATCGAGCCCTGGTACACCAGCCCGTACTTACCGAAAGCCATCCGCCAGATGATCAATGAGCATCGCAGTGATCACCGTGTGTGCCCCAGCGCGCTGCTGAGCAAAGCTTTCGACGAGGGACGAAGCGATGCTCCTCTTCCAGATGTGGTGCTCCTTGATGTCTCACCGCCGGATCACAACGGGTTTGTCAGTTTAGGCGGCGGTGTGTGGGATAAAAAAGAACTCGTCAAATATGCCAAGATGTCGATTGCCGAGGTGAACAAAAGTTTCATCCGCACTGGCGGTGACAACTTCATTCACCTCAGCGAGATTGATCACTTTATCGAGTTACCAGGATCAGAAGAGTTTCGCCCACCGTTTCCTGAAGTCGAACTGAGCGACACCGTCAAAAAGATTGCCGCGTTCGTTGCGCCGTTGATTCGTGATGGCGATACAATTGAAGTGGGTGCCGGCAGCACCAGTGAAGCGATTGTCACAGCCGGTATCTTTGCTGAACGCAATGATATGGGGTGGCATACCGAACGTATTCCACGTGGAGGTGTGGCGCTCATCCAGAAAGGCATTTTCAACGGCGCTAACAAAACGCTCCACAAAGGCAGAGCCGTCGCGACTGCTGTAGCATTTAGCCGGGAAGAACGGGACTTCGTTCATCAAAACCCCCACATTGAACTGTACGGCGTTGCCTATGTGAACCATCTCCGCACGATCGCGGCCCACGACAACATGGTCGCCATCAATAATGCCCTGCGGGTCGATCTCACCGGCCAAGTGGTCGCAGATTCCTTTGGCCCGCAGATGTTCACTGGCACTGGTGGATTGCCTGAGTATGCCATTGCCTCCGTGTACGCCAAGAATGGGCGTTCAATTGTCGTGTTGCCATCCGTCACTTCAGACGGGAAAATCTCCCGAATTGTGCCGCTGATTGAAGAAGGGAGTTTCATCACCTCTCCACGACAATTTACTGATTACGTTGTCACCGAGTACGGCGTCGCAAAACTCTTCGGCAAGACACAACGGCGTCGCGCTGAGGAGTTGATCGCCATCGCCCATCCAGATTTTCGGCCTGAGCTTGAGAAAGTTGCTCGACGAACATTCTGGCCATAAGAAGGCAATGAAAAATTAAGAATGAAGAATTAAGATTATGCGGAATGAAGATAGAGCCTTCGTGTAGGCTTTCTCGTTTTTCATTTTTAATTGTTAATTATGAATTCTTCATTCTCCGACGAAGGAGGAGTGTAATGCCTAGCAAAGAACAATGTCCTGAAATTCGCAGTGAGATTCGTAAGTTCTGCAGCAAGTATGGAGACGAGTACTGGCGCAAGCTTGATAAAGCAAACAAGTACCCCGAACAGTTTGTTGATGAGCTGACCGCAGCCGGCTGGCTGGGCGCACTCATTCCTGAGCAGTACGGCGGCTCGGGTCTGTCAATGAAAGAAGCCAGCGTTATCCTCGAAGAGATTAACCGCTCGGGTGGCAACTCTGCTGCCTGTCATGCGCAGATGTACATCATGGGGTCACTCTTGCGACATGGGAGCGAAGAACAGAAGCGCAAGTATCTGCCCAAAATTGCGAAAGGAGAAATTCGCCTCCAGGCCTTCGGTGTCACCGAACCTGACGCCGGTTCTGATACCACCCATATCCGAACGTTCGCTAAGAAAGAGGGCGACTATTACGTCGTCAACGGCGGCAAGATTTTTACTTCCCGCGTGCAGCATTCTGACATGTTGTTACTGTTGGCCCGCACCACGCCTTACGATCAGTGCGAAAAGAAGACGATGGGCATGAGTATCTTTCTCGTCGATCTGCGCGCAGCAGGCGATACCGTCGAAGTGCGGCCGATTGATGCGATGATCAACCATGAAACGAACCAATTGTTTTTCCGCGATCTCAAAGTGCCAAAGGAAAATCTCATTGGTGAAGAGGGTCGTGGCTTCTATTACATCCTCGATGGTATGAACGCCGAGCGCATCTTGGTCGCTTCAGAATCAATCGGTGACGGTCGCTGGTTCATTGACCGCGCGGTGCGTTACGGCAAAGAGCGGGTGATCTTTGGCCGACCAATCGCGCAGAATCAAGGGATTCAATTCCCTATTGCGCAGTCATACGCCCAAATTGAGGCCGCAGATTTGATGCGTTTCCGCGCCGCGGAGATGTTCGATGCTGGTGAGCCATGTGGCCCAGAAGCGAACATGGCAAAACTGCTCGCCTCACAAGCAGCGTGGGCGGCAGCCAATGCCGCACTTGATACGCACGGTGGCTACGGCTTTGCGGCAGAATACGACATTGAGCGCAAGTTCCGTGAAGCGCGTTTGTTCTCGGTTGCGCCAATCTCGAACAACATGGTGCTGAATTTCGTGGCCGAGCACGTGCTTGGGATGCCGAGGAGCTATTAGGCTCTGGGATTTAGGCTTTAGGCTTTGGGGAAAAAGAACGAAGAGAAAGTTTCGGATTCTCCCGTAGTCACTTGATCCTCTCTTTTTTTCTTGTCCAAAAGCCCAGAGCCTAGAGCCCAACGCCTCAAAAAGGAGGGAACCCAATGAAGGTCGATACCGCTTTTTTCCCGTCAAACTTTGATGCAGCCGCGCAGCTTGCCTGTAAGACCGAAGATGCGGGTTTCGACGGTTTGTGGAGTACCGAGACCAGCCATGATCCGTTTTTTCCACTGGTCGTTGCCGCTCGTGAAACCCAACGGATCACTCTTGGTACTGGTATCGCCATTGTCTTTCCACGCAGTCCTATGGTTCTGGCAAATATATGCTGGGATCTGCAAGCCAACTCAAACGGGCGCTTTATCCTTGGGCTGGGAACCCAAGTCAAAGGTCACAACGAGCGCCGTTTCAGCGTGAAGTGGGTCTCTCCAGTCAAACGTCTTCGTGAAGTCATTCTGTCTTTACGAGCGATCTGGGACTCCTGGCAAAATAATAGCAAGCTCAATTTCATCGGCGAGTTTTATCAGTTCACGCTGATGACGCCATTCTTTAACCCTGGCCCGATCGCACATCCAGAGATTCCCATTTACATCTCGGGCCTGAATCCGCAGATTACGCAACTGGCTGGTGAGCTCTGTGAAGGGTTCTACATTCACGGCTTTCACTCAGCCAAATACATTAATGAAACGGTTGTCCCTAACTTGCAAAAAGGCTTAGCGAAAGCGGGCCGTAAACGTGAAGAGCTGTCGCTGATTACTGGGACCTTTATCGCCAGCGGTGCCACTCGCGATGAAGTCGAAAAAGCCAAACAACCAGTGAAACAACAGATTGCTTTTTACGCTTCGACGCGCACCTACAAAGGGGTGCTCGATGCCCATGGCTGGGGCGATACCTGTTATCGCTTGAATGAAAAAGCTGCCAAAGGCCAATGGCATGAGATGGCCGCCGAGATTACCGACGATATGCTCGAAGAACTCGCTATTGTCGGCACCTATGACGAAATCGCTAAGAAACTCGCAGCGCGCTACAAAGGCGTGCTCGATCGCGTTGTCGTTGGCCTGGGCTCGCCAGAACGACAAGATGGCGGGCGAGCACAAGAGTTTGTTCAAGAAATCAGGAAGCAGATGATGTAACAACAGCTCGTGCCGAGTTCGATTATTGAGTCATTGAGCCATCTGGCCATTGAGTCATTGTTTGAAGACCGCATTTTTCAATGATCCACTGGCTCGATGCCCCGATGATTCAATCTTTTCAAAATCAGGAGGAAAAAAAGGATGGGAGCACTGACCGATAAATATTGCATTGTCGGCGTTGGAGAAACACCGCACATGCGACCATCGAATCGCACAACGCTATCGATGGCGTGTGAAGCAGTGAAAAAAGCCATGGCCGATGCTGGGCTGGAGCCGCGCGACATCGACGGCATGACCAGTTATCAAGCTGGCGATTCTACCAGCTCGAATCACGTCGCCACCTCGCTTGGCATTCGGCTCAATTACTCGCTCGACATTTTTGGTGGTGGGTCCAGTACCGAAGCACTGGTCGGGCACGCTATCGGTTTGTTAGAGGCTGGCTATTGTAAGACTATTGTGATCTTCCGTTCGATGAATGGTCGCTCTGGCCGCCGTATGGGCGGCCAAGCGCCAAGTGGTCCGGTGCCGCCAACCCAAGCTGCAGGCGATAATCAGTTTTACATGCACTGGGGATGGACCACTCCTGCACAGTGGTTTGGCATGTCGGCGATGCGCTATTTGCGTGACACCGGAGCAACGACCAAGACATTTGCCGAAGTGGCTGTCGCGCATCGTTATCATGCCAGTCTTAACCCCAAAGCGATTATGCGGGCACCAATCACCATCGAAGACCACCAACGTGCGCGTTGGGTCTCAAAGCCGTTTCGTTTGCTTGATTGCTGCCTCGAAACCGATGTCTCGGCAGCAATGATTATCACTTCGCGTGAACGGGCCTATGACTTGCGCCAGCCACCAGTGTTCATTATGGGCGGCACGGCGCGCACCATGGCTCCGAGTCCGGCCTGGAACTATTCTCGTCCAGAGATTCACTATGTTGCCGGTAACTATGGGCGGAATCGCCTGTTTGGCATGGCAGGCATCAGTCAGAAAGATGTGAACCTCATTTCTTGTTATGATGCCTTTACATTCACAACCATCATCCAACTCGAAGCCTACGGGTTCTGCGGTAAAGGCGAAGCCAAAGATTTCGTTCAAGGTGGACGGTTACAAATCGATCACGAATTACCCTCAAACCTCTCCGGTGGCCATCTCTCGGAAGGGTATACACATGGCATTAGCATGGTGATTGAGAACGTACGGCAACTGCGCCATCGCGTTGACGATGCCTGCCCGCGCGCAGCCGAGGGCAAACACACCTACGACCGCAAAGCAGGTTGTCGCCAGGTGAAGAATGCCCGTATCGCTGCCTGTTTAGGCTGGGGCACTGAAGCAACGTCGAGTTCCGTCATTTTGCGCGGGATTTCGGCATGACGACACCAGCACCACGGCTACGTAACACGTAACACGCAATACATAATACGGGTTACGTGAACCTTAAGCCAAGAAGCCGGTTCTCTTAAAGAAAGGATCTTCCATGCCCGGAGCAATTGATTACAGCAAAATTGTTATCGTTCCAGATTTTGATACTGCCGAGTGGTGGATGGGCACCAAACAACACAAATATCTCGTCCGCCAGTGCAAGACCTGTGGTCACAGATGGTTTCCTCCATTCCCAGCCTGTAGCAAATGCACGTCAATGGACCTCACCTGGTTTGAGACCGCAGGGCAAGGCGTTCTCCACAGTTACGTCGTGGTTACGCAACCCATTCTCAGCGCTTTTATCGAGACAGTTCCCTACGTTGTTGCCCTGATTGAGTTGGATGATTGTCACGAAGCAGATGGTTCTCTGGTTCGTGTTGCGGGTGTGATGATGAATGACGAAGCAGACGTCGCCATCGGTCTTCCGGTCGCGGTTGAATTTGAAACCACGAAAGATCCGAATATTGTTATTCCGCGCTGGAAAATCACCAGCACGGCAGAAAATACGTGGAAATTCACCGAATAGTCTCTGCTTTTCTCCCCGCCATGACGAACGAAGGGAATACGCCGGAATGCGAGTTCCCTTCGCCATTCATACGAACGGTCAGCCCCACGCAAAATCCTTCAACCCCTTGTCTGCACTTACGTTTTAAAGCGTGCGCAACAAGCACCGATAGGTACACCGTCAGAGCAGTGTCTCCATTTCCAAGCAGCCTGCAAAAGGACAGGTCGAAGGTTGATCCATACGTCGTAAGAAACAGACAGCCATGTACGTCGCACATCACACTTCGGATCTTTTATCGTCCGCGTCTCTCCCGTCTGAGGAAGGAGACCGCTTCACTGATCATCACAGACGTATCGAAGCTGCGTGCGTCAAAATGCTCTATACTCACGCGAAAACCGGGTTCGTCGCTTCGGTCGTCAATATCTGTATTATCCTAGGCATTTCGTGGGGAAGCATTCCCTATGCCTCTGCCTGTATATGGACAGCAGGGATTCTTGCCGTCTCCGTGTGGCTGGCGGCTTGTCCTTGTTCTCCAGTTCGAACGGGCAAATCCACAAGAAGAAGAAATTCTTCAGTGGCGGAAACCATTTCTTATCGGCACTACCGTCGCTGGAAGCGTGTGGGGCATCGGTGGAGTCCTGCTATTTCCCGCGCACCCCATTGAGCATCAGGTCTTTCTGATCTTCTTCTTGGGCGGCATGGCCGCAGGTGGAGTAGCAGTCTTATCCGCTGTCAAAGCAGCATTTTTTTGTTTCTTCATTCCTATCCTCTTACCAGTGACGCTCCGCGTGATCACCTCTGACGGTTCTATCGCGTTTGGTATGGGGCTCTTGTTATTGTCTTTCTCTCTCGTGATGATTTTCACGGCTCAGCATCTTCACATGTCACTTGTCGAGTCACTTCGCTTACGCTTCGAGAACATCAACCTGATCCAACATTACGCCTGGGCCAAAGAGCAAGCTGAAGCAGCAAATCAAGCGAAGTCACAATTCCTTGCCAACATGAGTCACGAGATCCGTACGCCGATGAACGGTATCATCGGTATGACTGAACTCTTATTCAACAGCGGGCTCAATGAGCAGCAAGCACGGTTTGTAAAAACCGTCCGGCATTCTGGAGAATCGCTCCTAGGCCTCATTAACGACATCCTCGATTTCTCCAAAATCGAAACTGGCAAACTCGAGTTAGAGCGTCTCAGCTTTAATCTCCGGGAAACCATCGACGAAGTTGTTGAATTACTTGCCGAACAAGCACGCAAGAAAGGGCTGACGCTCACCTGCAACCTCCAGCACGAAGTGCCAACACTTGTCGTCGGTGATCCATATCGGCTGCGGCAGATTCTCACCAATCTCCTTGGCAATGCGATTAAATTTACCCAACACGGGGAAGTCGTGGTTGAGGTTCAACGTTCAACCTCTGACGTTCACAGTTCTCCTTCCCGCACCTTGAACCTGGAACCCGGAATCGCGAACCAGTGTGAGTTACGTTTCTCCATTCGTGATACAGGGATCGGGCTTACCCCTGAAGCGCGCGCTCGACTTTTTCAACCTTTCACACAGGCGGATAATTCAACAACGCGAAAATACGGTGGGACTGGGCTTGGCTTAGCTATCGTCAAACAGTTGACCGAGCTCATGCACGGACAGGTGGGGGTCGAAAGTACGCTTGGCCAGGGCTCGACCTTTTGGTTCACTGCCCACTTTGCCCTGCAACCTCAACATCTTCCAGAAGGAACAGTATCGCCTCACAGCCACGTAAGTAATGAGCTTCCGAGTCGAGACCAACAAGCGAACCACGCTCCGCTTCCCACGACACCCCCACACGTTCTTTTGGTGGATGACAATCCTGTCAACCAAGAAGTCGCGCGTATTATGCTTGAGTTCTTCGGCTGTGACGTAGACCATGCCGCGACGGGAAAGGAAGCACTCGCCAAAGTTGCCGACACCTCCTATGACCTGATTCTGATGGACTGCCAAATGCCGGAGATGGATGGCTATGAGGCAACACGTACCATTCGCGAACAAGAGAAACAGTTATCAGCTCTCAGCAGTCAGGTATCTGTTTCGGGCGATTCCTCTCAGCATTCCGCACTGACAACTGACAACCGACAACTGCACGCTTTCCGTGTTCCCATCATCGCCATGACCGCCAACGCCATGACTGGCGATCGAGAGCAATGTCTTGCAGCGGGGATGGATGACTATCTCAGCAAACCATTCACGCAAGAACAACTAGCCGTAACGCTGAAGAAGTGGCTCCCTCGCATGCCTGTCCAGTCTCCTGAACAAAGCCACACGACACCAAAAGACTCCGATCACGCTCGCGCTGCACTCAGCTCGACCCTTTAGGAAGGATAACGACCATGACCGACACTCTCAATCATCACCGTCCCCCCCTCATTCTCGTGGTCGACGACGGCATGACAATCCGCTTGCTGGTTCGCGAAGCACTCGAACAAGCCGGCTTTCTGGTCGAAGAGGCCGAAGACGGACGACAAGCGTTGACGATGTTTCAACAACTCACGCCTGACCTCGTACTGCTGGACGTGATGATGCCCGAACTCGATGGTTTCCAGACTTGTGCAGCATTGCGCAAGATGCCACATGGGGAACACATTCCGATTGTTATGCTCACAGGTCTGGAAGACGAAGGATCTATTCATAAAGCCTATGAAGTTGGCGCTACTGACTTCATTACGAAGCCCATCAACTGGGTGCTTCTTGGCCACCGGGTTCGGTACCTGCTCCGCGCTAGTCGCGCATTTACAGAACTCCGCCAGAATGAAGAAGCTCTTCGTCAAGAAGTGCAGATTTCAACAACCCTCGCACAGGTCGGTCGAGATCTTACGTCCTCACTTGCAACTCCAGTCATCTTGGAACGTCTCTGTCAACTGACGGCGTCGGTTCTCGGCTGTGAGAGCAGTCACGCCTTGTTATGGAACTCCCAGCAAGATGCGTACACTCCCGTTGCCAGTTGGGGCTACTCTTCGGAGCAGTGGGCTATGTTGCGGAATTTTTCCGCTCCACGCACAACCGTACTCCCCTTTTTCCGCCACCTTGCGCGCGAAGAAGTTATTGCTCACAACAATACCCCGTCGTCTTCCCAAATTCCGTCGTCTCTCATGACCCCCTTTGGGTTCCGGGCTGCGCTCTGCCTGGTCCTCCGTCGTGGGAATGACGTCATTGGGGTACAAACTGTTGGGTCGCGCCGGAATATTCCCCACTTCACTCCTCAGCAGCATCGCCTCGCAATGGGAATCGCGCAATTTGCTTCGCTCGCATTGGAAAATGCCCGTCTCCTTGAACAAGCCGAAAGTGCCAACCGACTGAAGTCTGACTTTCTCGCTACTGTCTCTCATGAATTGCGGACCCCCTTACAGATTATTTTAGGCTACAAAGACCTGCTCCTAGAGCAGACCTTTGGGCCACTGACATCGGAACAAATAGAGACATTGCGCCGCCTGGAGCGCAGCGCCCAAGGACTCTTAGAACTGATCAATAACACGCTGCAAGTTGGGCGTTTGGAGGCTGGACAATTGCCGGTCGATATCAAAGAAGTTGCGGTTGCTCCACTGTTGATGGAGTTACAAAACGAGATGTGGGAATTGTTCCAGCAAAGTGGCTTGCAACTCGAATGTCGCACCGACCCCGAACTCCCAGCCGTCAATACGGATCCCAATAAACTAAAGGTTGTCATCAAAAACCTGATCGGCAACGCCATCAAATTTACCGAGAGAGGGAAGATCGTCGTGGACGTGCAAGCAAAAGGGGAAGGAATGGAGATTGCCGTTTCCGACACAGGGACCGGGATCTCGCCAGAAGATCTGGCGGTGATTTTTGAAGCGTTTAGACAGGGGGAACAAAAAGTGCTGACCCGGAGACACGGAGGGGTCGGACTCGGTCTCTACATCGTCAAGCGAATGCTCGAACTGTTAGGCGGGCAAGTCTCGGTGGAAAGTGTGCTAGGTCAGGGGTCAACGTTCCGCATTTGGTTACCACTGCAACGACCTGGCGCTATGCCGATTCCAGTGGCGGCATAGCGCGTTGGCGATCTTTTACTTTTTCAGCAGGTCGCGAATTTCAGCCAACAGTTTTTCCTGCGGCGTCGGTTCAGGTGGCGCTGGTGGTGGCGGCGGTGGCTGAGCCTTTAGTTTGTTGGCTGGCTTCACGATGAACAAGAACACTGCACCAGCCACAATGAGGAAGTTAATGATCGTGTTGATAAACAGGCCGATATTCCACGTCGGCGCACCTGCGGCTTTTGCTGCAGCCAGTGACTCAAAAGGTTTTCCAGAAAGACTCACAAACAGATTGGAAAAATCGACTCCACCGAGCACATACCCTACGGGCGGCATGATTACATCATCGACCAGTGATCCGATAATCTTTCCAAAGGCTGCACCAATAATGACACCAACCGCCAAGTCCAGGACATTCCCCTGAACGGCGAACTTCTTAAACTCTTCCCACATAGACTCTCCTTTCGCGTACAATTTTTTGCACTGATTTAGGCAACTGGCCTGGGAAGGTCAATAGGAGAATAGATAGAAATTTTTCTCTTTCTCAGGCATCTTTCCTCGTCTCTCTCAGTTGGTGTGTTTTGGGAAAATGATTGACATACAGGTTCCCTCACCAACAATGCTCTCCACCTCAACTCGCCCCCCGTGCGCTTCGACCAACGCCTTGACGATAAATAACCCTAAACCGGATCCTTCCCGCTTGCGATCCTTTTTCGCCGTTCGGTATTTCTCGAATACCACAGCAATCTCCTCAGGCGTCATCCCAGGTCCGCTATCGACCACAGAAACCCCTACCTTGTCCTCTCCTCGTGTGAAAGTACTGACTGTAACCTTCCCTCGCGCTGGAGTGAACTTCAAGGCGTTATGCACCAGATTGGTGACGACTCGCTCCAGCGCCAATGCATCCCCCATCACCGCTGGGAGGTCATCCGTCAGCGAGAAATCTAAGTCGATGTGGAGGCGTTGAGCCTCACGGCTGTATTGTCTACCAACGCGACGAATCACTTCTTGTAACGCAACCGCTCCTTTGGCAAAAATCAGTGGGCGGGTTTCAATCTTAGCGACATCAAGATAGTTCATGACTAATGTCGAGAGCGAAAACGCGCCACTGCGCAAGCTCAAGAGCATGTCGACCTCTTCCCGAGACGCACGGAGTTTTGCTTCACTCAGCAAGAGGTCCGCATACCCAACCACGACACTCAGTGGGCTGCGAATATCGTGCGCCAGCATTTCGAGAAAATCGGTACGTTGACGTTCGACGCTTTTCTTCTGTGAAATATCCTGGAGAACCATTTGGACGTGCGGCGTCTGATCACTACGGATAGGAAGTGCCCCAGAACGCACGGCGACAGGGATACGACTCCCATCTTTACGAACGACTTCCGCTTCCCAACTGAGAACCGTTTCACCTGCAACGCTGTGGTCTACACGTTGAAGGACAAGGGGGGCCGTCGACGGCGAGAAAAACTCCGAGCACGAGCGATCCGTCATTTCTTGGCGAGGATACCCGAAAAGCGCTTCAGCACGTCGATTGATGAGCAATATAGTACCGTCTCGATCACATACGATCAGCGCATCGATGGCGTTATCGAAAAGATCACGATAGCAACCGGCCAGGTCCAGCGCATCTGCAGAAGCTCGTTGATGAAGCGTTCCCTGTAACGCCTGCTCACGCCCTTGCCGAGCTATTGTTTCGTCCGGCCAATCATACTCTCGCTTCTTCACCTTGACCTCCCCATAAGAAACAGCTTAGGTGAGCCGCACATGTCTACGAAGGAGGCTCAGCATGTCGGAGATTCTGTGCTCGGTACAAGATGGCATTGCCACAATTACGATGAATCGCCCAGAGAAACGAAATGCGCTCAACACCGCCCTGATTGAAGGCTTTCGTACGATGTTTCAACAGTTGGAAACCAATCCCGAAGTTCGTGTTGTCGTCATCCGCGGAGAAGGAAAAGCCTTCTGCTCTGGTATCGACTTGCGCGAACTCAGTTCGCGACAACAAGCCGACGCGGACCCGGAAACCGGCGTTGTGCAGATCTTCCAACAGATTGAACGGTCGCGTCATCCAACCATTGCGATGGTCCAGGGCGATGCGCTCGCCGGGGGTTGCGAATTGGCCCTGCATTGTGATCTGCGTGTGGTCTCTGAGGTTGCGCGGTTCGGCATGCCCCTGGCTCGTTTGGGCTTGATCGTTCCTTTCCCACTCGGGCAGAAATTGGTCGAAATCATCGGGCCTGCGTTCACCAAACAAATCTTGCTCACCGGTCAGCCAGTTGAGGCGAAACGAGCCTATGAAATTGGAATGATTCATCATCTTGTCTCTCCCAGTGAGCTTGAAAGTACGACCTATGCCCTCGCACGAACGATTGCCGACAATGCGCCTCTCTCACTGGCAGGCATGAAAGCCGTCATTCTACGGGCAATCTCGCCACGTGAGACGATCAACGCCCGTGACCTCCATGAACTCGTCAGCCAGGCACGCAAGAGCGCCGACGCAAAAGAAGGAGTTCTCGCCATGCTCGAAAAACGCAAACCGCTTTTTCGTGGACATTGATCATGCTCTCGCTCGTGCGTTCGACACTGTCTGTGATTGTCATCGTGACCCTGCTCTTGGTGTGCGCTCCAGCGTACATGCTCCGCTGGGAGGCTCTCATACGCGGGGCATTGCAACCACTGTTGCCCTACAGTGGCGTGGTGCTGGTTGCTCTCGGACTTACCATCAGTTTCTCGGGCACATACTACTTGATGCGACGCGGAGGTGGTACCCCTCTGATGTGCAGAGGAACGCAACGGCTGGTAGTTGCAGGTCCCTATGCGTATCTTCAACACCCCATCCTGCTGGGCGTACTGGTTATGGTGTTTGGCGAAGCACTGTGGCTGTCGTCCGTCAGCGTTGGCACCTATGCTCTCGCGCTGACGATTATGAGTCATTATTATGTTGTTCACATTGAGGAGCCGCGGTTGATCCGACGATTTGGCCCCGACTATCGGGCCTATCAACGTGCTGTCCCTCGCTGGCTTCCTCATCGTACCTCGTGGGGAGACGAAGAACGCTAAGGTGCAATCTATCCGACTGAGATTAGTGCCCCACCTCTTCGTCTCTTTTGGTGAAGACAACGACTTGTGTGTATCTCTCTGGAAGGAGGAGGCTCTATGCGGTTCGGCGTACATTTGGTTGCTGCTGGAAAAATGATCGAAGGAGATAGTATTGCTCGCGTTGCTCGGCGAGCAGAAGAATTGGGATACGATTCGTTGTGGGTAAGTGACCATATTGTTTTTCCAACGCACTTGCAGTCGGCCTATCCTTATTCTCCTGACGGCAAATTGCCTTTAGACCCCACCAATCCCTTGCTCGAACCGTTGACGGTACTCAGTTATGCCGCAGCAGTCACCAAAACGATCAAGCTGGGCACGAGTGTCCTCATCGTTCCGTATCGTGACCCAATCGTCACGGCCAAAATTGTCTCGTCGCTCGACGTCCTGTCTGGTGGTCGCTTTATTTTTGGTGTCGGTGTGGGATGGTTGGAAGAAGAGTTTCAGGTATTGCGACAAAATCTGCGCGACCGCGACGCCCAAACGCGTGAAGCGCTGTTGGCGATGAAAGCCTGCTGGACACAAGAGAACCCAGAATTTCACGGAAAGTTCTTTGACTTTACTGGCATCAAATTCGCCCCCAAGCCCCGCCAGCAGCCGCATCCTCCCATTTGGTTTGGCGGTAACTCGCGTCCAGCTCTGAAGCGGGCAGTGGAGTGTGGAGATGGCTGGCATGCGGTGTGGGAAACCCCAGAGGAAGTGACAGAAAAAGCGAAAATCCTCCGCGACTTGTGCACCAAGGCCGGGAAGAATTTTGCTGACTTTCCTCTCTCTATTAATGTCAACAACCGTGTCCCCTACACCATCGAGAACGTCAGGAAGTATGAAGATGCCGGTATCAGTATGATGTTTATGCCGCGCTCTTTTCAGGCAGACGTTACTGCCATGATTGACAACATGGAAAAATTGACCAAGGAAATCAAAGACCCCATTGAGAAACACCAGTAACCCCTACGCCAATAACTTATCCGACTTGTCTCCAGCAACCAAACGCACTCTTTACGACTACTATCGAGTTGCAAACTGCTTACGAGCAAGAAGAACACAAACGAGGCGAGTATAGCATAGGAAAATGCGGAAATGTGGGACGAGCGGGGCTCAAATTTAGGCAAAAAATGAGACCGCACTTTTTGCTGAACGCGTGCAAAAACACGGGAAATGTATTTGCACCGCAAGCCAACTCTTGAGAGAATACATACTTTATTTGCCAGGAGCGTAGACCTTTGACAGCAGAAACGTTCTTTGTCACATTGGCAAAAATTTTCTGAGAGAAAACAACAACTCTGTGTGTGCGTACACTGATTGAGAAGTAACAATTAGTAGACTGTCCTCGTCCACAACAGAGAGAGGAAAAACTATGGCAGATCGACATCTTGAGCTTGGTGTGTTTGCGCCAACCATTGGGTGTATGCCGCCTCAAGGCAAGTCCTCTTTCATGCTAGTCTCCGAAGCCGAGCAGCGTACAGAACCGACCTTCGACTACAACCGTCGTGTAGCAGAAATGCTGGATCGTGCGGGCCTTGAAGTCTTCTTCATGGCGCAACGCGGACGAGGGTTTGGTCCTTCGGATTTTTGGGGAACCTCGCTTGACTCACTCACCAGTGCCGCCGCACTGGCTATGGTCACAAAACAGATAAAAATTATTTCCACGGTCCACACCGCGTTTCTCCACCCCGGCGTTCTCGCGCGGATGGGCTCAACCCTCGACCAAGTCTCGAATGGTCGGTGGGGCTTAAACCTCGTTAGTGGTTGGTCGCACAAAGACTTTGAGATGATGAACATCCCCTTTCTCGCGCACGACGAACGCTACCAACAAACCGCGGAGTTTGTCGAAGTGTTGGAGAAATTCTGGACAACCGACTGGTTTAATCACCGCGGCAAGTATTTTACGATCGAGCAGGGGATCAGCAATCCGAAACCGGCCCATCTCCCACCGTTGTATAACGCAGGGAGTTCTCCAGCCGGAAAAGATTTCACTGCGCGTTACTGCGACTGGTATTTCACCGGTGCGGTAACGCCCCAACAAGTTGCCGCAGAAATTGCTGATGTCCGCGCGCGTGCCGCAAAACATGGCCGCACTGTCCGGTTTATCACCTATCTCTTTGTTTTGTGTCGTGAGACCGAAGCACAAGCCGAGAAAGAGGCTGACGAGATTCTTTCACAAGGAGACTTTGCTGCGGCACAAGAGTTGATCGAAGGGCTGACTGGCCAAACGATCGGCACTGCCGCCTCCATCATCGGGCAAGGTAGTACCCCAGAGCAGATGCTCGCTGCAGTTGTTCTTGGTGTCGGCAGCGCCAAATTGATCGGCACGCCAGAGCAGGTCGCCCGCAAATTAGCCCAACTCCAACAAGCGGGCCTCGACGCTGTGGGTCTCACTTTTCGTCACGTTGAGGAGGAAATGGCCGATTTTATCGATAAAGTCCTGCCATTGCTCGAAGACATGGGCGTTCGTCCCCCTCGGGCACAGAAAGTGATTCCGATCAACAGAGCGGTTGGATAAGCACAGGCTTGAGGCTCTAGGCTTCAGGCTGTAGAGAAGACGGAAACAGCTCAAAGGTCTGAGTCTTACTCCTTCCCTCAAGCCTAGAGCCTCAAGCCTAGTACCGTGTCTCATCACTTCGTGAGCAGTTGTAGGGCGTGCGCAGCGCGCCAACTGACTGGCGCGTGGTACGTGCCCTACGATTTCACCGTTAATGAACTTGCGAGACACGGTACTAAAGCCTGTTCCTACGCGTTCACATCAATCACGACTCGTCCACGTACCTGCCCTTTGAGAATCGCTTGGCCAAGTTCCGGCACTTTTGACATCGGCTCGACGGTCGTCATCGCATCAAGTTTAGCGATCGGTAGATCACGAGCTAAGCGTCGCCACCCATCTAGCCGTTGCGGCTTGGGACACATCACCGAATCGATCCCTAACAAGTTCACCCCACGCAGAATGAACGGATACACAGACGTAGGAAGAGTTGCACCGCCAGCCAGCCCACATGCTGCCACCGCACCGCCATAGCGTGTACCGCGTAAGACTGACGTAAGCGTCTCACCACCAACTGAATCGATTCCACCGGCCCAACGCTCAGCGTCAAGTGGACGACCAGACGGTTTCTCTAGTGCAGCACGTTCGACAATTGTTGTCGCTCCTAGGGACTTGAGATAATCGCCCAGTTCCGCGCGACCAGTCGAGGCGGCAACTTTGTAGCCGAGCTTGGCGAGAATCGCTACCGCAACACTGCCAACCCCACCAGCAGCGCCAGTGACAATCACTTCGTGTTCCCCCGGTTTCACTCCCGCGTGTTCGAGCGCCATCACACTCAGGATCGAGGTAAATCCCGCTGTACCAATCGCCATCGCTTGTTTCAGTGAGAATTCTTTTGGTACTGGCACTAGCCATTCCGACTTCACGCGTTGTTTTTGCGCAAATCCGCCCCAATGCGACTCGCTTAGTCCCCAACCAGTAATCAGCACTTGATCCCCAGGTTTATACTCTGCCGAACTCGACTCCTCGACCGTACCCGCCAAATCAATGCCGCACACCATCGGCAAGCGTCGGGCAATCTTCGCGGTCCCAGTCACCGCCAACCCATCTTTATAATTAAGCGTTGAGTACGCAACTCGGACAGTGACATCTCCTGCAGGAAGGTCGCTCACTGCGATCTCTTTCAATGTCGCACGCGTTTTTCCATCCACTTCTTCAGCAACAACCGCTGTTATTGTCTCAGCCATAACACAAGCTCCTATCCTATGACTTCCACCAACGACGAAACCTGGCCGAACCTACCACATGTCCCCACGTTTGACAGTGCCCTCAATCATCCTGAATAATCCCCTCTCGTAAGGAGTATGGCCCATGACGAATGTTCGCTCACGTGCGGTATCCACCGATCCATTCCGCTCTTATCAAGATGCCAGTGGCCCAGAGCGCATCTTCTCCTTTTATGATCCGATCTCGCAAATGCGCGCTGTGTTGGTAATCGATACTACGGCCTTCGGCGTCAGCGCTGGTGGCATCCGTATGCTGCCAGATTTATCACTCATGGAGATGGTACGACTCGCCCGAGCCATGACCTACAAGTATCTGATGCTCGAAGTGCAGTGCGGTGGTGCAAAGGCTGGCGTGTGGTACGACTCCACTACACAAGATCGCCAAGCAGTGTGGAATGCGTTTCTCGCAGCGATACACCAGTTTATTGAACAGCGCATGTATCTCGCTGGCACTGATATGGGCACGACGGAGGAAGACTTCCAATCGTTGCACCAAGAGGGGGCACGTCCGCGTTCAGGAAGTTTGCTCAAGCAAGTCATTGATGGACTCCCACTCGAAGATCAACTCACCGGCTTCGGTGTTGTTGAATCGGCTCGCGCCGCGGCAGGGTTCTTCGGTATCTCAATGCAGGGCGCGACTGTCGCTATCGAAGGGTTCGGCAAAGTTGGCGGCGGTGCAGCACGGTTCTGCGCACGCGCAGGAGCCCGAGTAGTCGCAGTCTCGACTATCGCTGGTACTCGCTATGATCCTGCGGGCTTAGACATCGAGCAGCTTTTCTTACTTCGTCGTACGCACGGTGACAACGCAGTATGTCATTACCCGCACGGAAAGTTGCTTTCATGTAACCGCCTGTTCTCCCTCCCAGTTGATATTCTTATCCCCGGTGCTCGCCCTGATGTGATCACTGCCAAGAATGTCGAGAAAGTCCAGGCAAGACTGATCGCTCCTGGAGCGAATATTCCCTTCACTAACGCCATCGCGAACCAATTATCGGCTCGCGGCGTCGGAGTCGTACCAGACTTTGTCGCCAACGGTGGCGGTGTCCTCGCTGCACTAGCAGATCTCCAAGGCCTCGATGTCGCTGCAGCCTTTCGCTCCGTGAGTGAACGAATCACGGCAAACACGACACTGGTCCTCACGCGCAGTCGAGACAATCACTGCACCCCTGTCGAAGCAGCAATACAAATTTGCCAAGAACGCTGGCGACAGAAAGTTTCCACGGGAAGAGTTCTGGCGGAGTAAGCTGAAAACTTGCTCAAGTCGGACGCGAAGGATAAGAAAGAGGCTATGGAAACCGTATTTAGTGGCATTCAACCGTCCGGCGAACTTCATCTGGGCAACTATCTTGGCGCAGTGCGTAACTGGGTCACTCTGCAAGAACAATATCGCTGCTTCATTTGCATCGTCGATTATCACGCGATCACGCAAAACTACGAACCTGAAACCTTGACCCAGCGCACGTTGGAAATGGCAACCGACCTCCTTGCGTGTGGCATTGATCCCGAACGAACCGTTCTCTTCGTCCAATCCAGCGTGCCAGAACACACTGAGTTATGCTGGATTCTCAACACTGTCACCCCTTTTGGTGACCTCGGGCGGATGACGCAGTTCAAAGACAAATCAGAGAAACAAGTCGATAACATCAACGCGGGGTTGTTCGATTATCCGGTACTGCAGACTGCGGATATCATTTTGTACAAGGCAACTGTCGTTCCCGTCGGAGCAGATCAGTTACAGCACCTGGAACTCGCCCGTGAGATCGTGCGGCGCTTTAACGGGCGCTGGGGAGAATATTTCGCTGAACCCAAAGCGCTGCTATCGACGACACCAAAGATTCTTGGTCTCGACGGTCAAGCCAAAATGTCGAAGTCGATTGGCAATACCATTGCTCTCGGTGAAGGTGATGACGGTATTCGACAGAAACTCGCCACAGCAGCCACGGATCCCGCACGCGTGCGTCGCAAAGACCCAGGCAATCCCGATGTGTGCAATATCAACACGCTGCACACATTTTTTTCTGATGAGGAACGTCTTCAGTGGGTGCGCTCAGGCTGTACAACGGCGGGAATTGGCTGCTTTGATTGTAAGAAGGCTCTCGCTGACAATCTGATCACCCATTTACAGTCTATTCGCGAGCGGCGTGAACGATTGCAAGCGAATCCCAAAGAAGTGGAAGACATCCTTCGCCAGGGAGCGCAGAAAGCCCGTGCGGTTGCGCAACAAACAGTGAAAGAAGTCCGGCAGCGAGTTGGATTGTGGTCCTGAATTGCAGTAGCCACCGTACCGGGAACCAGCAAGGCTCATTTTGACCGATCAGCTCTTTGGGTAGGCCGGAAATGCTTCGCTCATCCCGGCCTATATCTGCCGGTTATCGCGATACTGCCACTCCCCACGGCAAAGTACCGACGGAGATAGTTGTCAGAACCGTGTCGGTCTCGGTGTTGATGACGGCAACAGTGTTAGCACGTCCCACAGTGACATAAAGCTTCTTAGCATCGGGGGTAAGTGCTACCCACCACGCCCGTTCGCCTTCTAAGGGAATCGATTTGGTGACAGTATTGGTAGTCAGGTCGACCACTTTTACTTCTTTCGAGCGTCCGTGCGCAACGTACATTTTCTGGCCATCAGGGAGAATGGCAATACCCACCGGACGTTCACCCATCGGAATCTTGGCAACCTCAGTGTTAGTTTCAGTGTCAACCACATGGACTGAAGCAGACCGCTCACTGCTGACATAGAGGCGCTTATTATCTGGTGAGACAGCCACACCGCGCGGATTTTCCCCTACCTTAATCGAAGTCAATATCGTATTGGTGGTAGTATCAACGACATTCACGTCGTATGATGTCTCATTCGGCACATACGCACGTTTCCCATCGGGGGAAAGGATGACGGTCTCAGGCTCAATACCGGTCGCAATTCTCTTGCGAATCTTTTTGCTTTTCGCGTCGATGACCAGTAATTCGCCACCATTCTCATTGACAACATAGAGTCGCTTGCCGTCCGCAGTGATATCGATGCCTTCAGGATCAACACCAGCTTTTATTTTCCCCACGACTTTGTTGGCCTTGGTGTCGATCACAGAGACATCATTCGAGTTCCCATTGGAAACGTAGACCCGTTTGTTGTCAGGAGACACAACGACGCCGCGCGGACGCTGGCCGACTTTGATAGATGTCACCACTTGATCAGTCGCAGCATCTATCACCGTCACATCATCAGATTTCTCGTTGGTCACGTAGACGAACGGCGCGGCGAACGCGGATGAGGAAAGCGCAAAAAGCAGAAAGCCAGTAGCCAGTAGCCAGTAGCCAGTAGCTCGCATGGGAGAGAACGATGAATGCTGAACGATGAATGCTGAATGGATAAGATTCCTCTGTTGTAATTCGCTATTCATCGTTTTGTTCCTCTACTGACTACGTGTGTTAATGCGCTGGTGTGGCCGCTGCGCCGCTGTCTTGACATTTCGACACCGAACGGACATACGCCAGAATTTTCCATAGCATGTCGTCTGGTAAGCGCCCCTTAAAACCAATCATCTCAGTCTTTGGCACTCCGTCCTGCAGGGTTTTGAAAACAGCGGCATCGTCCCCACCATGTTTCCATTCACAATCAAATAAGCTTGGGCAACGACTGCCAGGGCGAGAGGCTGCTTCAGTGGCATGGCAATAGCCTGCACACACTCCCTCAAAAACTCCTTTGCCTTCTTTGATGGCCTTTTCATCTCCAGCAAACGGATTCTTTGTTGGAGGGGTCTGCGCGTGAGAAATATGACTAAAAGTGAAGAGGGTGAACAGGGTGACACCAACCAGGAAGAAAGGTCTCTGCATCGTGTGCGTATCTCCTGCCTGCTGTAAACACAGGTGGGTTATTTTAGTTTCAGTATCTCGGCATAGCTGTAGGTGGCTGCAAACGGCGTGTGATAGGGAATGCCATACCGTTCCATGAATGTCTTTAGCGTTCCATCAGCCGTGAGCTTTGCCAATGCCGTATCAATCTGGGTACGGAGTTCTGTATCGGTTTTTCGTGTTGCCACATGCTCATTCCAACAGACAGCCGCAGGTGGCTCATAGCCAGTCACAAACGCTAACTTCGCTTCTGGATGATTACGCAAGTGCCAGCCGGCCAGCGGTCCCCACAACAATGCAAGTTGCGCTTCGCCTTTGTTGATTCCTTCCAACGCTGCTGGCACCGAAAAGAATGTCCGTATCTTCGCCTTACGGGCACTCAGGACGAAGTTGGCAACTGTTTGCGCCTGGATTGCAACCGGAGCATCGCCCAGAGAATGCAAATTCTTCTGCGTTGCACCCTCAGCGCCAATCAACTCAAACGCAGCGCCGTAGTACGGCGCTCCGAGTTCTGCCTTCGGCGCATCTTTAATTGCGTCCGCACCTGGCATACTGAAGATCGCATCGCACTCGTTTCTCCCAAGTTTACGTGTCGGAAAATCACTCTCTTCGATTTCTTGGATCTGGGTATAGTTCTTTGCCCACACTGGGACAAACGAGCGGTTAAGCAGCCCTGCAACTGCCTTCGCAGTATCGAAGTCAAAGCCGTTATTCTCTTTCATTGACGATAAAGGCAGGTTGTCTTCAAGCAGGCAGACGCGAAGTTCGGTTTGCGCATCCGCAGCACTGACAGCGGGAGGAAAGAAAAACGCAGAGAAAAGCCAATAAAGAGGGATCAGAAGAGTGAGAAACCGTCGCAATGAATATCCTAAAAAAATGTGAGGTGCGTGATTCCCGAGAAAGCCTGTCCTGAGCCCAGTCGAAGTCTGGGAAGCCAAACAGTTTGCGTTCAGTTGGCAATTCACAGGACTGGATGCCTGCTCCCCAGTACAGACTGGGGACAGGCTACGCAGGTATGCCAAGCCCAGAACCGTCACGTTCATCTGCTCAAAATTCACAGTGGTAGACTATCTCGGCAATGCGTACACAATGATCGCACTGCCTTTGGTTCCTAGGGGATTCTCACCCACGATAGTCACTGCCAACCCACCACCGCCACTCGGTACGGCGACGTATTGGCGCCCCCCGATTTTATACGCCGTTGGTTGTCCACGGACCGTAGAGCCAGTTTGTGACTTCCACAGGACTTCGCCGGTCGCATCGTTAAAGGCCATCGCATAGCCCATTTGATTACCGGTAAACACCAGTCCCCCAGCCGTCGCCAATGTCCCACCCACTAACGGATAGTCATCTTTATAGCGCCACTTGATCGCGCCAGTGGTAGGATCAATCGCGGACAGGTGACCATAGGACGATTGATCATCGGCTTGGGTTGCCCCCGGGCCTCCGCCCCAGAATGGAATGCCTTGGATAAAGGTAGACACCGCCTTCTCCATCTTCCCGCAGCTTTCAATAACTGGGACATACATCAGCTTTGTCTGCGGACTATACGCGGCGGTATATGACCCGTTTTGCCCACCCACGTTACCTGGGCAGATATATTCTTTATTGCCACCTTCCACCGGCAAATACTTCGGATCGACGATCGGGCGGCCTTTCTCATCAAGGCCTTTGGCCCAATTCAGTTGTTCAACATATTGTGAGCCGTGGAGATACTTCCCATTGTTCCGGTCTAACACATAGACAAAGCCGTTCCGGTTCGGTTGAGCAAGCGCTGGCACCATCGCGCCACTGCGATTCACATCGACGAGAAACATGCCGGTGTTACCATCGTAATCCCATTCATCATGCGGCGTAAACTGGAAGTACCATTTCATCTCACCAGTATCAGGGTTTAAGGCTAACACGGAGTTGGTGTAGAGATTATCACCTTTGCGTGTATCACCATTCCAGTCCGGTGACGGGTTTCCAGTTGCCCAGTAGAGAATGTCAGCCTTTTGATCGTACGAGCCAGTCACCCAGGCCGGTCCGCCGCCAGTCTTCCATGAATCACCGGCCCATGTTTCTACACCCTTCTCCCCTTCGGATGGGATCGTGTAGCGTCTCCAGGTGCGTTTCCCGGTTTCGACATCATAGGCATCAATCCAACTGCGAACCCCATACTCACCACCAGCAATACCGATGATGACATTCTTCCTGATCACAAGCGGAGCGGCAGTCGAGCTATAGCCAACTCTGTAGTCATCCATCTCCACGTTCCAGATGACCTTGCCGGTTTTACGATCTAACGCGACCATGCGCGCATCCAGGGTCGCAACAAACACTTTGTCACCCGACAACGCAACGCCGCGGTTGGTTGGTCCGCAGCAGATTCGTAAATCGTCTGGAAGCGGGTGATCGTATTTCCAAATCGGCTCACCGGTCGCTGCATCTAACGCATACACATGATTGTAGGCAGCGACGACATACATAATCCCATCGGCGACGATCGGTGCGGTTTCCAGTTGTCCAGGGATTCCAGTTTGAAAAATCCAGGCGACCTGCAAGTTTTTGACATTCTTGGTGTTGATGTCCTTGAGTGGGCTGAAACGCCAATTCTGATAGTTCCCGCCGTACATCAACCAGGATGACGGGTCGTCAGTACCATTGAGCAAACGGGCCGTCGTTACGGGTTTCAAGTCCCACTCTTTCTTCCCGCTCTGCGCGTGCACGGCCAATGGGAAAAGCACAACAAGTGCGACAATACTTCCGGCGAATCGCCGTAACCAGGACTGCTGCATGGACACGATCCTCCTTGTGTTCAGCCACATCCTGGCTGAACGCGGTCGAAAGGTACTGTCTTTTCGGAAATGGGTCAAGGTAAGGCAAAAGCCGTTAGCTATTAGCCGTCAGCTATCAGCCAGACAAAGACGACAAATCGTTTTTTCCTTGTTTGAGGCTGATAGCTGAATGCTGAGAGCTTTACTGCGGCAGCGCAAACACAATCACCGCACTCCCTTTACTGGCCAGCGGAGGCTCGCCAGCCACGGTTGCGACAATGCCACCACCGCCAGAGGGCATCGCAATATATTGACGACCACCAATCTTGTAGGTTGCTGGTTGTCCACGCACTGACGCGCCAGTCTGGAACTGCCACAACAGTTTACCAGTGGTATCGTCAAATGCTTTGACATGTCCTTCTTGGTTACCGGTAAACACCAGGCCACCACCTGTGGCCAGCGTTCCGCCGAGCAACGGATACTTTTCTTTATGCCGCCATTTAATTGCGCCGGTTGTCGTATCAATTGCAGAGAAATGGCCGTAGGCTGTCCCGTCATCGCCCTGGCTGCCATTCCAACCTCCACCCCAGAACGGAATTCCTTGAATGAACGTTGCCGCTGCTTTTTTCATCTGCATGCAGCTCTCAATGACCGGGACATACATCAGCTTCGTCGTTGGACTATACGCCGCGGTATATGAACTATTTTTCCCACCTGGAGCACCCGGACAGATCCACTCTTTTCCTTCTTCTTGAGGAATATATTTGGGATCAACGATCGGACGACCATTCTCATCGAGTCCCTTCGCCCAGTTGAGTTGATCGACATACTGACCACCGTGGAGAAATTTTCCTGACGTCCGATCCAACACATACAGAAAGCCGTTACGGTTGGGCTGCGCCAGGGCTTTGACGTTTCGACCGTTCCGCATCACATTGACGAGAAACAGATCGGTGTTGCCATCGTAGTCCCAGACATCATGCGGCGTGAACTGGAAATGCCATTTCACTTCGCCAGTATCAGGGTTCATCGCCAGAACAGAATCGGTGTACAGATTATCGCCCTTACGTGCGTCACCGTTCCAGTCTGGTGAGGTGTTCCCCGCTGCCCAGAACAACACATCTTGTTCAGGATCGTACGAACCAGTGATCCAGGTGGGGCCACCACCAAATTTCCACGAGTCACCTTCCCAGGTTTCAACGCCTTTCTCCCCCTCACCTGGAGTGGTATAGGTTCGCCATTTACGTTCGCCGGTTGTGACATCATAGGCGTCGAGATATCCACGAACGCCATACTCACCGCCAGCGATACCAACAACCACTTTATCCTTCACGATCAGTGGAGCGACGGTCGAACTAAAACCGTTGGCATATTTATCGATCTCTACATTCCACGCCACTTTGCCAGTCTTGCGATCAAGGGCCACTAACCGCGCATCGAGCGTCGCCATAAAGACTTTATCGTCAGCAATAGCGACACCACGATTGGTTGGCCCGCAGCAAATCCGGATATCATCCGGCAAAGGGTGATCATATTTCCAGATCGCTTCACCGGTCACGGCATCAAGCGCAAAGAGATGATTATAGGACGTGGTCAGATACAGAATGCCGTCGGCAATAACCGGCGAGGCTTCTAATTGTCCAGGAATCCCAGTTTGGAAGATCCAGGCGACCGCAAGTTTCTTCACATTCTGTTTGTTAATGTCTTTCAATGCACTATAGCGCCAACTGTTATAGTCACCGCCATACATCAACCAGGCAGATGGATCTTCAGTGCCCTTCAACAAGCGTTCTTGCGTGACGGGTTTGAGGTCGTAGGTTTTTTCTTCCGCAGCTTGTGCAGCCCCTGAAAGCAAGACAAACAAGCTGGCGAGGGTGCATACACGTATCTCGCGCCCACGGCGAACCATAGCAATTTCCTCCTTCATAGAATGTCCATATTCCTCTATCGCTGGCGGCAAACTACTGAGTTTTGTCAGTTCGATCAAGGGAAGCGAACGCGCGCCCTAGACCTGACAGGCCGAATGGGGCAATAAAGAGACCCAAGGAGGGGCTCGTTATGATGCAAGTCTATTCCATGCCAGTCGGTTGGCTTGAATTCGATAGCAAACTGTTTTTCCCCAATCGCCCGCGTGGCACGATGCTGACAATCCCAGTGCCAAGTTATTTGATCACCCATCCAAAAGGCAATGTCGTGTTCGACACCGGCGTTCATTGCCAGGTCATGCAAGATCCGGTTGCGCGATTGGGTGAGGCGATGGCGAAGAGTTTCGTGTCACGCACCAAGCCGGGTGAAGAAATCGTGGCGCAACTCGCGCAGTTCAAACTCACGCCCAATGACATCACCTATGTCATCAATTCGCATTTTCATTTCGACCACTGTGGCGGCAATGAATTCTTTCCGCAGTCAACCATCCTTGTACAAAAAAATGAACTCGACGCCGCACGCGACCCGCAGTTACGTAAGAAAGTCCTCTTTGATCGCAAAGACTGGGATCACAAATTGAACTATCAAGCCGTTGATGGTGAACTCGACATCTTTGGTGATGGAACGTTGGTGATTATTCCAACCCACGGCCACACACCAGGCCATCAGTCACTACGCATTCGCATTACCGGCGATAGAGACTTCGTCGTCACCGGAGATGCCTGTTACACCAAGACCAATATGGATGAGAACTTGTTACCGTCCGTCGCCTATGACGAACAGGAGATGTACAAGTCACTGGCAACGCTGCGAGACCTACGCGATAAAAAAGGGGCAACGATCCTCTACGGTCACGACCCGGATCAGTGGAAGGAAGTACCACATGCCCCTGCCCCCCTCGCTTAGCCTCTCTCCTGACCGGGCGACAAAGCGAACGGGCGCATGGGCGATCAGTAGCATGGGCGATCAGTAGCATGGGCGATCAGTAGCATGGGCGATCAGTAGCATGGGCGATCAGTAGCATGGGCGATCAGTAGCATGGGCGATCAGTAGCATGGGCGATCAGTAGCATGGGCGAGTGGGCGCCGGTCCGCCCACTCGCTCTTTCGCCCATGCCGTTTTTACCTTCGCCATTTCTCCGCTTCATTCCCGATCTTGCCAATCCTTCCAAGTCTCTGGGCAGTACCCCACGGTTGCCTCTCGGCCGTTACGGACAATCGGCGTACGGAACAGTAAGGGATCATCAAGCAGGAGTGTCTCAATCTTCGCGGCATTGAATGAAGCGTGGGCAAGCCCTTTCTCAACGAAACGAGCGCTCGACCGATCGATGAGCTGATCGAGCGGCACTCGTCCAGCCACCGACTGTAACTCACCTTTTGAGAGTCCTTTTTCTTTCAGATCGACAAACTGAAAGCGAACGCCTCGCTCTTTGAAGAACCGTTGCGCTTTGCGGGTATCGGCGCATTTTTGCAAACCGAAAATTTGGATATTCATGTCGAACTCTCCGCACCTTACCATGAATGGGGAGCTGCGAGGAGTCAAGTTCGCAAGGTTTAGCGATCGATGACTATCTCGGTGTCAGCGGAAGCCAAATCCGAAACGTCGAACCACGGCCCACTTCACTCTCTACCGTAATCGTCCCCTTCAGCAAATCTAAGAAATTCTTGACGATATAGAGCCCAAGCCCTGCTCCCCCTCGACGTTGTGTCTCGGTAGTCCCTACTTTACGAAATGGCTGAAAGGCAAAGGGCACTTCTTCCTTTTCCATTCCAATTCCCGTATCAACGACACAGATCTCGACACCAAGGTCTTTTCGCTGTCCTCGGAGAGTGACCTGTCCTCGGTCGGTAAATTTCCGCGCATTGCTGAGCAAATTCCGTAACACAATCTTTATTTTGTCGACGTCCGTAGAGAACCCCATCTCCGGATCTTGTACCTCGAACACAAAGTCTAGCGGTGAGACGGCCCGTAACTCCTCTGTCTCTTTCCATACCTCTTCGAGGAGTTCACCCAAACGGATCTCTGTCAGAGAAAGGGCAGAACGGCCCACCTGGAGATGACTGGCATCGAGGAGCGCATCAATAAGGCCCAACAAATCACCAGCATTTTTTCTCACTCGTTTGAGAACCTCAGTTTGCTGGTCGGTCAAATCGCCAAACTCTCCTCCCTCTAAGAGGTCGGTATAGCCCAACACGACGCTAAGAGGAGTACGCAGTTCATGGCTCATCGTTGCCAGAAACTCTTCTCGGGCACGAATCGTTGCTTCGGTGATATCTTTGGCTTTCCGCAGTTCACGTTCCGCTTGCTGACGCGCAGCGGCTTCATGCTGTAGCAAATTTTTCGTGCGATCGAGTTCTGTCAGAGCCTTTTCTAATACCTCGGGGTCGAGTTGCGACTGAGACTCCAAGGTGCGCTCTTGTGCAACGGGCTGTTGTTCGCTGCTCGCTTGACTCGCCTTAGCGTCAGCATCTGACTGGTGTTTTTCATCTACCACCCTTGTTTCCCCCTTCCGCACCACCTGAAAGACCCCACTCCTCCTCTTCAAATATACCAAAAGTTATAATTTAACAACTGCAATTATCTTTATTTCTAAGAGTACATCTCTCTTTGAATAAGGGTTAGGAGAATTTTCTCCTTGTGAAATCCTGTATACAAACACACCAATTTACCTCGGTTCCAAAGCAAGAAAAGGCGCGCTCTTGATTCTTTAATCAGTTTCAGCGTAAAGGATCGCATGTTTCCCTAAGTAACAAGAAATGCACAGGCTACAGCGGCATGAGTAAGAGCAAAGCGAGGAACATGTTATGGCAGATACCCAAACACATGGAGCGTCGGCTGTTGATGAGCAGGCGTATAAATTACCAACCAATGTTCGCCCGGATCGTTATCAGATCCGCCTTACTCCAGATTTGACCGCCTTCACTTTTGCCGGCGAGGAAATCGTAACAATTGAGGTGTTAGAGCCAACGGCGGAGATTTGTCTCAACGCCGCAGAGCTGCAAATTCATGCTGTCTCGATTGTCTCAAAGAGTGGGAAGAAAGTCGTTGGAACCGCCACCCTGGATGAGATCAATCAACGTGCGCTGTTGAAGCTCCCTGATCAGCTTGCACGCGGTTCATATGAGCTACAGCTTACGTTTTCCGGAATCCTCAACGACAAGTTACATGGGTTTTATCGCAGCACGTACAAGGATACCCAAGGCAACGATAAGGTGCTCGCTTCCACGCAGTTTGAAGCTACCGATGCACGACGGGCATTTCCCTGTTGGGATGAACCAGCATGGAAAGCCGTATTCCAGACGACCTTTATCATTCCTGAGCATTTGACAGCCATTTCCAACACCGCTGTTGTCCGTGAATCTCCTCTTCCTGGTACTGGGAAGAAAGAGGTCGTCTTCGCCGACAGTATTAAGATGTCGACCTATCTGGTTGCTTTCATTGTCGGCGAGTTTGAGGGCACCGAGCCGGTTCATGTGGGCAAGACACCAGTGCGAGTGTGGGCGGTTCCTGGGAAACGGCACTTAGCACCCTTCGGCCAAGAAATCGGCGCAGCGTCGTTACGATTCTTCAGTGACTACTACCAGTACCCCTACCCTGGCGACAAGCTTGACCTCATCGCTATCCCAGATTTCGCGTTCGGTGCGATGGAAAACCTCGGCGCTGTCACTTATCGTGAGACTGCGTTGCTAGTTGATCCACACAACGCTGCGCGGCGCGATCTCGAACGAGTCGCCAATATCGTCTCGCACGAGAATGCACATATGTGGTTCGGTGATCTCGTCACCATGCGTTGGTGGAATGGATTGTGGTTGAACGAAGCGTTCGCCACATTCATGGCGGCGTTGGCAGTCGATCACATCAAGCCGGAATGGCAGCAGTGGACGAGCTTCGCGGTCTCACGCGCGAGCGCCATGCAAGTCGATGGCTTGCAGAGTACGCGTCCGATTGAATTCCCGGTGCATCGACCTGAAGAAGCACAAGGCATGTTCGATGTGCTGACGTACCAAAAAGGTGCGGCGGTCTTGCGCATGTTAGAGCAGTATCTCGGTGCAGAAGCGTTTCGTGCTGGGATCAGCCTCTATTTGAAAAAGCATGAATATGCGAATACTGAGACCACCGACCTGTGGGATGCCATAGAGGAAGCCTCGCGACAACCAGCACGTGCGCTGATGGATTCGTGGATCTTTCAGCCCGGGTATCCGATGCTGAAAGTGGAGGTGCAAGGGAACGACGTTGTCATTTCCCAGCAGAGATTCCGCTATTCGTCAGATGGAAACAGCCAACCGCAACTCTGGCACGTGCCGATTTTCCTCCGCGCAAAGACGGCACAAGGTATTCATGAACAGAAAGCATTGTTGACCAGTACAGACATACGCCTTACTCTCTCATCACAACCGGAGTGGGTCGTAGTGAACTCCGGGGGCCACGGCTTTTATCGCGTGCAGTACTCACGAGATCTGCAGAAGTGCCTGACAAACAACCTGGACAAAATCCTTACTGCCGTCGAACGCTTCAATCTCATCAACGACACCTGGGCAGCGGCGCAGGCTGGTCTGACACCCATGACGACGTACCTTGATCTCCTCTCGCTGTTCCGTGAGGAGACTGATCCAAATGTCTGGAACGTGATACTGGCATCAGCCCAATATCTCGATTACCTGCTCGATGCGCCGCAGCGACCAGCGTTACAGAAGTTTCTACGCCACCTCCTCACACCGATAGTGCAGAAACTGGGTTGGAATCCACAAGCAGGAGAAAGCGACCTGATCGGCCAGTTACGTGGTGACTTGCTGACTGCGCTCGGCACTCTCGGCGCAGACACAACGATTCAAGCCGAAGCGCGCACCCGCTATGCACAATATAAACAGAATCCAACATCAATAGATCGCAACGTCGTTCCTGCACTGGTCTCGATTGTTGCGGCTTGCGGTGACCTCGCTGAGTACGAGGAATTCACCTCGCAATACAAGCAAGCAAAAACACCGCAAGATGAGACACGCTATTTGTTTGCTCTTGCCACATTTCGTTCGCCCGAATTATTCGAGCGAACGTTACAGCTCACCATCAATGGTGAAGTCCGTACGCAGAATGCCCCTTATCTGATGCGCGCCCTGCTCCTCAACACGGAACTCCGCGAACGTGCATGGCAGTATATGAAAGACCATTGGGACGAGATGGGTCGCCAATATCCAGACAACTCGATCGGCCGGATGTGTGAAGGCATTCTCTCGTTGGTCACGCCTCAGCGAGAAGCAGAGGTCATCAACTTCTTTGCTTCACACCCGGTGAAACAGGCAGAAAAAACTGTGCAGCAACATCTGGAAAAGCTTCGCATTGCAGTCGCGGGAAAAGAGCGAGATGCGGCGAAGATTGCAAGGTATTTGACACAACAGGTCTAAGCCACACTACCAGAGCACCCGTGTGAGGTGGGCCATGCCCATCCTATACAATTGTAAAGCATTATGACACTGAGTGACATCTTGACCGGTATCCCGGACTACCGAGACTTTCCCACGCTGGAGGAATTACATCACAGCTCGTTGCGCCTAGTCGATGAATTTCCTGAACTCGCCAAACTACAAGTGATTGGCTCGTCTACCGATGGACGACCCATCGAACTACTCACCATCGGTCACGGCAAGCGTACCGTATTGTTTCTTGGAGCTCCGCATCCGAATGAACCGATCGGCGTTCTGACGCTTGAGTTCTTGAGCCGTCTTTTGTGCGAACAGTCGGAGCTGCGAGAACAATTCGATTGTACCTTCCTGATCGTCAAGGCATCTGATCCAGATGGACTCGCGCTGAATGAAGGTTGGTTCAAAGGGACATTCTCACCGATCAAGTATGCCCTGAATTATTATCGTCCACCACAAGATGAGCAGGTCGAGTGGGGCTTTCCGATCCATTATAAGACGCTGCACTTCACCACGCCTCCTGCTGAAACACAGGTAGTGATGCAGTTGATGCAACAATGCCGTCCAGACTTTCTCTCTAGTCTACACAATGCCAGTTTCTGTGGCGTGTACTTCTACCTCTCGCAACATCTCCCAGCGTTGTTCCCCCAGCTTCATCAACTGGTAGCGGATCATCGGTTACCACTGCATGGGGGAGAACCGGAGGTGCCGTATATTGAAGCTTGGGATCGCGCGATCTACCCGCTGTTTGGTGCACGCGAAGGCTACGATTTCATGGCGAAGAATCTTGGTGAAGATCCTGCGCCGTTTTTCTCAACCGGAACCAGCACTGATGATTATCTCAAGACGTTAGTGCCTCATGCGCTATCGTTCATTTGTGAACTGCCATATTTCACCGATCCCGCCCTTGAAGACCAAAGCCTGTCCGGTACGTCTCGGCGTAAAGCTATGGAAGACGGACTGCAACGTACCGAAGCAACGGTGCGGATTCTTGAAACGCATTTCAGTGCACTACGAGAACGGCTACCACAGAACCGCTTGTTTCGTTCAGTGGCTGAATATCTGCGCCGTACACCAAAGCGACTGATCGCGCAGCGTAATGCGTTGGCCAATCCCGCCTATCAGCAGGAAGCGACAGGAGCACAAGCCTTCGATGCACGCGTGTGCCGCAGCTTTCATTGTCTACTGTATTTGGGAGAACTGTATCGATTGGCAAGCGACATCGGCGAGAGAGAGCGGGCTGTGGCGATGCGTACACATATCGAGGAGCGCATGGCGCAGATCGAAGCCGAAGGGGCCCTGCAGATACTCCCTCTGCAAAAACTCGTATCACTACAAGTTGGGAGCGGGTTGCTGGCCCTGGCTGCTGGGACTAACGATCTCCCTTAGGAAGAAGGAACCTATAGACGTACCACACAACAAATACCAAACACCACTGACTACCGATTGAAATACGAGAATAGCCGTTGGCCGATAATCCCCACCAACGGCGGAAGGAGCAAACTCGGGATCGCCCGTGCTGCTGCAAAGGGCCAACCAAGGAATGGCGCCTCCCAAGAAAATAGGCGGGTCGGGGACAAAAGAGACTTAGCCGTAATGAAAGTCACTAATGGACCAACGCCGACACCTTGGTTGAACAGAGAGGCGGCAATGGGAAACACGACATAAGGACCACCGGGCATAGCAAGACCGATCAGCCACCCAATCAAGATCCCTTTGATACCAGACTGTTCGCCCATCCATTTAACCAGGAACTCACGCGGCACTAACACATCAAAGAAACCTGCCAGCAGAAATCCTAGCAGCAGTGGTAACCACACATCCTGTAAGAGCGACATTGAGGTCTGTAACCCACGCATTGGCAAGTCAGGACTTTTCAGATACGCCAAGATGACCATCAACAGGGTCAAGCCACCCATTACCCAAATCGAGGAATCCACGCCCTTCTTCCCCTTTTGCCGACCACGCCCACTTGGAGCACCTGTCGGGTTGTCTGTCGCTTTCGCGTTTGCCGTACTCGATTCCACTGGTTTGCTCATAAGCGACTCAATAATCGTTCGCTGTTTTTTTGATCCCGATACACAAGCGGAGCATTGTCCACGTGTTCTGCCGTAGCTATAGCCTCAACAATGACATCATGGCGAGGAGACAGATGACAAACAGGATCGGTAGCGGCAGGGTCACCGGTCAATAGAAACGCCTGACAGCGGCAACCGCCAAAATCCTTCGCTTTATTCGGGCAACTACGGCACGGCTCTTCCATCCACGCATCGCCACGAAACGCATTCAGTGCTGGCGACTCAGGCCATATCGTCTTCAACGATTGCTGCTGCACATTATCAAAGTGGAGATTGGGAATGGTGTGGGCAGCGTGACACGGCAATACTTCGCCGGTTGGTGTGATGAGCATGTACGTCCGTGCCCACCCTCCCATACAGGGTTTAGGTTCCTTCGTCAGATAGTCAACCTGCACGAAGACAATTTCCATTTTGCCGCGATAGCGTTCGCGTGCCTCCCGGGCTATGGCCGCGGCCTCATCACGTTGCGCTTGGGTTGGCAACAGGGTGTTCCTATTTTGCAATGCCCACGACACGTATTGACTATTGGCAAGCTCTAGTCGCTGAGCACCAAGTTCCGCGCCGAGAGCAATAAGCTCTGGCACATGGCCAATGTTATAGCGATGCACCACAACATTCAGCGTTAGTGGCAAGCCAAGCTTGGTAATTTGTCGCGCGACTTCTAACTTCTTGTCATACGAACGGACGCCAGCAATCAGCTCCGCTGTTTCGCGATCGGTATCTTGGATGCTTAACTGCACGTGATCAAGACCGCAGTCTCGAAACTCCCGCAAGTCGTCCTCACTCACTAACGTCCCACCCGTAATGAGGTTGGTGTACAGATCACATTTGCGCGCGTGACGTATCAACTCCGGCAGGTCTTTGCGAACCGTGGGCTCACCGCCAGAGAGATGCAGCTGAATAACACCTAACTCAGCAGCATCAGAAAACACTTGGCACCACTGCTCGGTGGTCAGTTCACCTTTTTTGAGCTGCAGATCGATGGGATTCGAACAATACGGACAGCGTAATGGGCAGCGGTAAGTCAGCTCGGCAACGAGCGTATACGGGCGAGGAGCAGCCATATAATCTACGACTCCAGCAAACCGCGGGTTTGCAAGCGTTCAAGCAGGACGTTCACTTCTTGCGCAATCACGTTACGATCCGCCCCAGTAAATTGCTCAACCAGAGCATCGATAACTTGCGACACCACGCGCTCGCCGTCGCACAGTTTGAGGATAGCAGCCGCACTATCATTTAATACCAACGCCGCTTCAGGAAACACGAGCATGTGCTTCTTCTCAACCGCGTCCCAACGCAAGCGCGCTTTCGAAGCCAGTCGCGGACGGAAATCAGCCGGTAGTTCAGCCATCGATCAATCGCTCACTTTCCCCACAACGGCGGTGGCAATCCTGGAGTGACATAGGCGAAATGCACGGCGTCAAGCAGGCTCCACAATATATGGCACTTGATAGTTAAGACACGCACGACACGCTCTTGCAAGTCTCGGGTTGTGCAGTTCTTTACCACGTAATCAAGACCAAACTCAACATCGCGCGGCGCCTGAATAAGGCGCGAACGAAAATACTCCAGTCCGCGCTGCTCCACCCACGGATAGTGCACTTCAAAGGCGGGCAGTCGGCGCGACATCAGCGTTGGCGCGAAAAGTTCAGTGAGAGACGACCCCACCGCTTCAACCAACGAATGGGTCTGTACTAAGGTCAAATAGGCATCGACAGCGAATCGCACCGCAGGAAGCACGTAGCGAAGGCTTTCCATGTCTTCGCGGCGCAGTCCGGCTGCCTCACCCAACACCAGCCACTTGTGAATACCGCCCGCTTCCTGGCCAGGTGTACCATCGTGGTCGATAATCCGCTGAATCCATGCCCGTCGTTCGACTGGCGTGGTCATCTTAGCCATGATCGCCGAATCTTTCTTGGGAATCATGACCTGATAGTAAAAGCGATTCTCAATCCACGCTTGCAATTGGCGCTTGGTGAGCTTGCCCTCGTGCATCAATACATGGAAAGGGTGCTTATCATGATACCCTTCCTCACCTACCGCACGTAGTTGCTGTTCAAACTCCTTCGGTGTCCACAGTGGTCGGGTTTCAGTTGTACTCATATACGCGTCTCAGTCTTCACCATCTCCAGACTTCTTCAAACCTCGAATTCCATACCATCAAATGCCACATCCCAGCCAGCCTCGGCGACAATCCGCCGCTCGGGCGCATCTTCAATGAGCAGCGGGTTGGTGTTGTTCATATGCGTATAAATTTTTCGCACCCCTTGCAACGACGCCAACTGCGCTAAGCTGCCTGTTGGTCCGCTGATGGGAACATGGCCCATTGAAAGAGAGGTCTTCTGCGAGAGGCCCAAGCGAACCAACTCATCGTCAGACCAACAGGTGCCATCGAAAAAGAAGCCCTGACAATTGTCCAACATGGAGCGGACCACCGCGTCAATACTTTTTACCGCCGGAAGATAGACCAGCGTACGGCCAGTCGCATCATTGGTCACTTTATATGCGATGGTCGCTTCATCCGACTCAGGCACCAAGCCGGTGAGATACGCAGGCGGCTTTCCTGGGGCACGCACTGCTTCAAACGAGAGGCCGCTACTCTTACCATCTATGCCAACCAGCTCCTGGCGGGTGTCTGGCTTCACAATCTTCCATTGGCTCAAGGTTGGCGCGCGAAACAAGCCGCGAAACACCGCATTGGTCTCTAGCACCCACTGCTGCACCTGGGCCGTCGAGTACACGCAAAGGGGTTGCGACTCGCGCAAAGAGAGAAGGCCAGTTATATGGTCGATCTCACCATTAGTGAGTAGAACCGCTTGAATCGGCGTGTCGCGTGGGACGGCCTGGGGCGACAAGCAAGGAGAAGAATTGATTTGTTGACGAATATCAGGACTGGCATTAAGCAGATACCAACGCTGTCCGTCCGCACTCAGAGCCAGCGAAGATTGTGTCCGTGCTTGAGCACGTAGCGTGCCTGAGCGAAACCCGTGACAATTGACGCAATTACAGTTCCACTGCGGGAAGCCACCACCTGCTGCTGATCCAAGCACTCTTACCCGCACGTTACGTTCCTCACGGTCGTGCAACAATCGCTACGTAATTAGTTAGGAGAGACATGAGGCAGGTACGGAAAGGCGAGCTTCCCCTTATGCGGAAAAAAGCTCGCCTTTAACAATACCAAAGTGATCGCTGATTAGTCCACGAAAATATATGAGCTGACTTCTGCATCCATGCGCACTTCGAGGAAATCGGGAGTTGTCCATGTCATGTGCGAATCACCTCCTTCTTGTCATGATCTCTATAAACTATATCGGCAGAAGTGGTTTGTCTATGACAAAAAAGATCGTGCCCTCTTGATAAAACTTACAGGCAAGATAATGACGTTTCCTCTTGAGCATCAAAAAGGCTTCATTTTGGCGAAAATTAGCAAAATTCAAAGGGTAAGGCATGGGCAAGAATTAAGTTACCGATTAAGAGCGAGGAAGAAGCGTATAGTTCCAATCGCCATGAAACTTACCGGGTTTGATATTGAGCGCTTGAAACTCATCGTCGGAGACCTGTAGGCCTTTG
>Ga0194132_10000958_pt1 | contig 59108 bp, 56 predicted proteins | sample TA2KigOf80mmetaG_FD_148612 | JGI IMG/M metagenome (GOLD analysis project Ga0194132, IMG submission 148612) | Freshwater microbial communities from Lake Tanganyika, Tanzania - TA2015054 Kigoma Offshore 80m | ecosystem: Environmental > Aquatic > Freshwater > Lake | place: Tanzania: Lake... | reverse complement strand
TGCGGGGGCTGCCGGCTTCGCCGGCGCCGGGGTGGGGGTGGCCGCGGCGCACGCCGCAAGCAGCGTACCCGCGCTGCTCACGCCGAGGACCGCCAGCAACCGTCGTCGCGTGATGAACTGTTCCTTCAACCTCTTACTCCTTTGCGTTCCGCATGACAGAACTTTCGTCAGAAAAGCCGCTTCGCCTGACCCGCGTCCGGCTCCGCGGTCCAATCCGCCCACTTTCTGCTCCTCTACTACCTCCTCATTAGGCACAAATTGTTTGTGGTAGCTAAGCCCGCTCTAGCCCTTCACTCCGCTGATGACAACGCCCTGGATATAGTAACGCTGCAACGCGAAGAAGAGTCCGAGCACCGGAATGAGCATGACCAGGGCGCCCGCCATCATCAGGTGAAACGGCGTACCGCCATACATCGCGTTGAAGTAGGAGAGCGCTACTGCGGCGGTCCGCATGTCCGCGGAGTTCAGGTACAGCAGCGGCCGCAGGAAGTCGTTCCAGTTGTACGTGAACCCGGAGATGGCGACGACGATGAGCGCCGGCCGAATCTGCGGCACGAGCACCTGCCAGAGGACGCGCAGAGGTCCCGCCCCATCGATGATCGCCGCTTCGTCCATCGCCATGGGGATGGTCGTGAAGAACTGGCGCAGCAGGAAGATGAAGAACGCCGCGCCCAGCCACCCCGGAAGCATCAGCGGCGCGAAGGTGTTGACGAGGCCCAGCCGCGCAAACCCGAGGTATTCCGGCACCAACCGCACAGCGAACGGGATCATTAGCGTCGCCAGCAGGCAGGTGAACATGAAGTTCCGCATCGGCGCGCGGAAGCGTGCGAACCCATAGGCGACGAACACCGCCGACACGACGTCGCCGATTGCAGTTACCGTCGAGACGACGATCGTGTTCCGGTACACCGTCAGCCACTTCATGAAGACGTGCGCCTCGACGTAGTTCGCCCACAGTGGCTGCACCGGGACGAATGTCGCCAGCGGACCAAGGCCCATTTCGGTGGTCCAGGGGAACCACTTGATCGGGTATCCCGCCACCGCCACGCCGGCAGGCTTTAATGACGTGATGAACATGAACCAGACCGGCAGCATCAGCGCCAGCGCGCCGATGCCAACGATCACCAGGACAAACGTGGTCCATATCCTCGTCCGCACACTCTGCCGGGAGAGGAACGACACATCGTTCCGGGTTCGTGCGACCGATGCAGTGGCCATTCCGTTATCTCTCCTCCGACTCGGACTCAGCGCGCCACTTCGGTCTCGTAATGGACCCACGCCGCGGAAGATCGGAACGCGATATAGGTGAACACGAGCATCACGATGAACAGCACCCAGGACAGCGCGTCGGCATAACCCATGTTCGCGATGTACGTGAACGCGTTGTTGTAGATGTGAAGCACGAAGAAGTAGGAAGCGTAGTTCGGGCCGCCCTGGGTGATCACGTACGCGTTGGTGAACACTTGGAACGAGCCGATGATCGCCATGATGCCGTTGAAGAAGATCACCGGCGTGATCGACGGGATCGTGATGTGCCACACCTGCTGGATCACGTTGGCACCGTCGAGCTGAGCAGACTCATAAAGGTGCGTGGGCACACCCTGGATCGCGGCCAGATAGATGAGCATCGGCCCGCCGAACGCCCACAGGCTCATGACGATGAACGCAGGCAGCACCCACGGCGGGTCGGAGAACCATCGCGGACCGATGATCGCATTGTCATCGCCAACGAACAACTTCGAAATATCCCACAGCGTGCCGTTGATGAGGCCGAAGCTGGAGTTGAACATCAGCCACCACATCACCGCGACCGGAACGCCGGAGATGATCGCCGGGAGGTAGTAGAGCGTCCGCCACACCGAGATCAGCGGCAGCTTCTCATTCAGCAGGAGCGCGATCACCGTTGCGAACGCCACACTCAGGGGTACCGAGAAGAACGTGTAATAGAAGGTCGTATTGAGCGAGCGCCAGAACAGCGGGTCCTTCCACATCAGGTCGTAGTTGGCCATGCCGACCCATTTCGGGGGCCAGTTCACCGGGTCGTTGTGTGTGAAGCTCAACGCGCCCGAGGCGACGATCGGTCCCGCGGTGAACAGCAGGAAGCCTACGAGCCACGGCGAAATGAAGATGTAGAACCAGATCGCCTCACGAATTGCCAGTGTGCGTCGCGACCGCGTCACGACCCCCGTGCTCTGGGCTACCGCCGGCATACCGGAACTCCTCCGCGGTGTGTGGTGGATAACTCCCTCGACCCGAATCGGTCCAGGCAGCTAGCGGCCGAAACGGACACGGCCAAATCCCCTCACGTAAGGCGGCAGTGTACCGAAGCGATTTCCCATCGTCAACTAGCGAGTCCGCCGGACGCCACCTGAACCCGGCGCTCATACGTGTGTGATTGATCGCGCGACTCAGCCGCGGCGCCCATCGCAGAAACTCGGGGGTTGAAGCGCTGGCCCGGACGCGCTAATCTGCTTCCCGCTCGGCACCAGGAGGGTTTCAGGGTGGTTCTCGCATACTGGTTCTCGGTGGGACTCGTCGTAGGCGTGCTGGGCCATTGGTACCTCCGCGCGCGCGGAGAGCAAGGATACAACCTCATCGGCGAATGCCTCCTGGGTAGCCTGGGAGCGATGTCGCTCGGAATGGCATTCGGCGTGATGAATGGCTGGGGCCAGATCTTCGCGCGCGGCGAGATCAAGTTCGATGAGTTGATCCTCAGTGGGATTACCGCGGCGATCGGCGGCGTAGTGGTTTTGAGCGTCGCGATTTACTACACGTTGATCTCGGCGCCCGAACGTCGTTGAGAGCCCTGATGCTGCTGGCACGGAGCTGCCCCGACGGTTAGCGTCGCGGATATTTCGGACTCCTCCGCGGAACGCGACGCAAAGCTCCTGCTTCTGGTCCATGATCCAGTTCCGGGAACGTGTGAGTTCCGCTTGGCCGCGCTCGCCTTCCGGGGCGCGGAGATCCTCGGTCGGAGCGAATGGACCGTTCGCGCACCCGATGCCGCGGCGATCAGTGCGGGCGCGCCGGCGCCGCGTGCTCCGGCAGACCTCATTCGTCTGCTGCAGCGACCGTGGAGTCCGATCGTGTTTCGGCCCGATCCGCTCGCAGCCGCCCTGGCCCGCCTGGACGTGCGGCTGCCGGAGGCCACGATCCCGCTTCGTGACGTGGCGCGAGTGCTGCTACCTCAGGTGGCGGCCGTGTCCGAGGAATCCCTCAGCGCGTGGGCCGGGATCTCGGTCGAGCATAGCCTCTCACTGACGCAGCGCCTGGATGCGCTCCACCTCGCCTTCATCGGGCTGCTCGATCGGGCCATGCACCTCGATGCCGCAACGCTCGGCGGTCTTGCCGCACTCTGGCCGGGTGACCCTCACGGCGCGGGGCGCTTGTTCCGCACACTAGCGGCACTCCGCGGCATCGAGCCTTCGGAGTCCGTCCGCGCGATCGCGGACAGCGTCCTCGCGCGCACGATCGATCTCCAGGCCAACGCGCGGACCGTCCGCCTCGAACCCGCGGAGTCAACGCGGCGGGTCCCTGTGTCCGCCTCGATGGAGTATCTGGGTCCTGAGGGGCGGTGTGAGCGCTCGCTGCCCGGTTTCGAACAACGGCCACAGCAACTGCGGATGGCGGAAGCGGTTCTCGATACTCTGAACGATGGCGGTACCCTGCTGGCGGAGGCCGGAACCGGCGTCGGGAAGTCACTTGCCTATCTGACCCCGGCGATCCTGTTCGCCACCACCAACGACTGCCGAGTGCTCGTCTCGACGAACACCATCAACTTGCAGGATCAGCTTGTGGAGAAGGATCTTCCCCAGCTGGCTCTTGCGGCACGATCAGCCTTCCGCTTCGCGGTGATCAAGGGCCGGCCGAACTACGTCTGCGGCCAGAGGTGGCAGATTATGGCGCGGCGTCCAGACCTCACCGACGCCGAGCGTCTCTCGCTATCGCGGATCCTGGTGTGGATGGGAGAGACGGCGACCGGTGACGTCGCCGAGATCGATCTCGATGATGACGAGCGGCGGGTCTGGGCGAAGATCTGCTCCTCGGCGGACACGTGCAGCGGGCGGCGCTGCAACGCCGCTGGGCGCCGCGGATGCTTCACCTATGTTGCTCGCGAACGCGGGGCCGCGGCGCACGTGCTGGTCGTGAACCACGCGCTGCTCCTCTCGGACCTCGCCGTCCAGAATGCACTCATCCCCGAGTGCGATCGCCTGATCGTCGATGAGGCACATCATCTCGAATCGCAGGCGACCACCCATTTGGGATACAGCGCATCCTTCCGCGCCCTCTCCGACCTCATCGACGCAGTATCCGCGGTCGGAGCCGATCGTCGGGCCGGTCTGGTCAGCGAGGTTCCGCAGCAGTTGCGTGTCTCGCGTGTGGCCTCCGCCGTGCGGAGTGAGATCGAGCGCCACCTGGGCGAGATCTCACGCGTCGCGGAGCGCAGCCGTGAAGCTGCCGCCGTCACCTTCGCCGCGGCGGAGGGATTGGTGCGCGCGCTGTCCGGCTCGGACACGAGTCTCCGCCTGACCGCTCGAGTCCGCGAGCACGAGCGATTCGCGGATCTTGTTCGGGGGTGGGACGACCTCTCCGTGGAACTCTCGGATCTGCAGGCGCGGATCGAACGCCTCGCGCTCATCGTAGCCACCCTTCAGAACGATGACATTCCCGAGTTTGAGGCGATGGTCGCCTCGATCGAGTCGATAGTCGCGCGCATCCAGGAGACCAGACTGAACCTTGGTGGGATCGTTGCCAGCGGTGACACCTCCACAGTCGCGTGGGCCGGCCGGAGTGGGACCGAGGTCACTCTCAACCGAGCGCCGCTCGATGTCGCGCCGATGCTCCAGGAGCGCCTGTTCGCGCGCAAGACGAGTGCGATCCTGACATCGGCAACTCTCTCGTCAGACGATGACTTTCGTTTCGTTCGGCGCAGCCTCGGACTTGAGGGGGCGCGGGGGATCTCGCTCGGGTCGCCGTTCGATTACGAGGACGCGGCGCTCCTGGCACTGCCGACCGACATGCGTCTCCCCGAGGAGTCCGGCTACGCCGCGGCGTTGAGCCAATCGTTAACGGATGTCGCAATCGCCGCGGACGGCCGCACCCTCGCGCTCTTCACCAGTCACGCTCAGTTACGCGAGACATGGCGGGCGATCCGGGAGCCTCTAGCCAGTCGGCAGATTACCGTGCTCGCCCACGGCGTAGACGGTCTCTCCCGCCAACAACTCCTGGAGGCGTTTCGCCGAGACAGCCGCTCGATCCTGCTCGGCGCGGCGAGTTTCTGGGAGGGGATCGACGTCGTTGGCGATGCGCTCTCGGTCGTCGCGATCTGCCGCCTTCCCTTCCCCGTTCCCACGGACCCGATTCAGGCGGCACGCGCGGAACTGTTCGAGCGGCCGTTCGAACAGTACAGCCTGCCGAACGCGGTGCTGCGCTGGCGCCAGGGATTCGGGCGCCTCATTCGCTCGCACACCGACCGGGGCGTCGCGATCTGCTACGACCGGCGCATTCTCGCCCGGTCCTACGGCGCGACCTTTATCAACGCTCTTCCACCGGCATCACAGCGGCGACTAACCCTGGCGGCCCTGCCGGGAGCGGTCCGCGAATGGCTCAGGCAGTCGCCGGGGCGAGACGCTCCGAGATGATCTCCGGGTCATCCACGAAGATGCGATTCAGATCCTCACCCTCGAGGGTCTCCACTCGCATCAATTCCGCCGCCAGCCTATCCAGCACCACGCGGTGGTTCTGGAGGATCTCCCGCGCGCGACTCTCGGCCGTGTCGATGAACTGGCGTATCTCCTCGTCGATCGCCTCGGCGATCTTCTCCGAGTAGTTCTTCTGCTCGGCGATCTCGCGGCCGAGAAAGATGAGTTCCTCCTTGTGTCCCAGCGCAACCAGACCCAGCCGCTTGCTCATGCCGTACTCGGTCACCATGCGCCGCGCCATCTGGGTTGCTCGCTCGATGTCGTTAGAGGCGCCAGTGGTGATCTCGCCGTACACGATGTCCTCGGCGACCCGCCCGCCCAGAGCGAATACCAGGGTGTCTTCGAACATCGACTTGCTGTAGAGGTAGCGATCCTCCGTCGGTAGGAGCCTGGTGTAACCGCCCATCATGCCGCGCGGGATGATGGTGACCTTGTGAAGCGGATCCACATTCCGGAGGAAACGGGCGACGACCGCGTGGCCAGCCTCGTGGTACGCGGTGATCTCCTTCTCGCGATCCGTGATCACCCGACTTCGCCGCTCGGGACCGGCCATCACCCGGTCGACCGCTTCCTCGAGTTCCATCAAACCGATGGTCTTCTTGTTGCGACGCGCCGCGAGGATGGCCGCCTCGTTCAGCAGGTTCTCCAGATCGGCCCCCGAGAAACCGGCGGTCTGCTTCGCAAGCACCGCGATCTCGACGCTGCGGTCGAGCGGCTTTCCCTTGCTGTGCACCTCGAGGATCGCGGTTCGCCCGACAATGTCCGGCCGATCGAGAACCACCTGACGGTCGAACCTCCCGGGACGGAGCAGCGCGGGGTCCAGCACGTCGGGCCGGTTGGTCGCCGCGATCACGATCACGCTGGTATTCGTGTCGAAACCGTCCATCTCAACGAGGATCTGATTGAGCGTCTGTTCGCGCTCGTCGTGCGATCCGCCGAGTCCCGCGCCGCGCTGCCGACCGACCGCGTCGATCTCGTCGACAAAGATGATGCACGGCGCATTGCGCTTGGCCTGTTCGAACAGGTCGCGCACCCGACTTGCGCCCACACCGACAAACATTTCCACGAACTCAGACCCGGATATCGAGAAGAACGGTACGCCTGCCTCACCAGCCACGGCTCTGGCCAGCATTGTCTTGCCGGTCCCCGGTGGACCGACCAGCAGGACTCCGTGCGGGATGCGCGCCCCCAGGGCAGCGAACTTCTCCGGGTACTTCAGGAACTCCACGATCTCCATGAGTTCCTGCTTCGCCTCATTGACACCGGCGACGTCCTGGAAAGTGATCGAGGGTTTGTTGCCAACGAACATCCGCGCGCGACTCTTCCCAAACGACAGGGCCTGATTGTTGGAACCCTGCGCCTGGCGCATGAATACGAGAATCAACAGGATCATCAATGCGATCGGAAAGATCTGCGCCCCGATCGAGATCCAGTTCATCACCTCAGCCGGCCTGCGGTAGTCGATCTCGATATCCGCGACCCGATCGGCCGATACACCAGTCGTGTTCAGTATCTGGTAGATATCCGTGCCCGCGTCCTTGCGGGCCTGCACCCGCTGGCCGTTGTCGCGCCGCTCGATCGTGAGAAGATCGCCCTCACTGGTGATCTTCCTGATCTGACCGCCGCGGGCTAGAGAGATCACCTCACTAATCGGGATCGTGTTGGGCTCCCGACTTCCCGAGCCCGGAAACACGGAGAGGAAGGCCGCGATCGCCGCCACCAGGATCAGCAGGTAGATGAAGCTATTGCGGAGCCAGCGGGTATCCACGCGTCCCTTACGCCTCTTTTGACTCCGCGATGGTTACACCGAGTATATCAACGGCAGGGGGTGGCTCCCTCAAATCCTGCACGGAGATAGCCCGTTCGGGCAGGCTCCCGATGAACCGCAGGTCGCGAAATCGCTCCGAGAAGTCGAGTCCGTAGCCAACGACGAAGCGCGACGGGATCGTGAATCCGACGAGGTCAAGGGGAACATCGACCTGGCGGGCGTCGCGCTTATCGAGCAGTGCGCAGATGCGGAGCGTGGCCGGCCCTCGGGTGAGCAGTAATTCACGCAGGTGCGCGAGGGTGAGCCCGGTATCAACGATGTCCTCGACGATCAGGACGTGCTTGTCCTCGATCGATTGATCGAGATCCTTCAAGATGCGGACGACACCACTGCTCGCGGTGCTTCCGCCGTAGCTCGACACCGCCATGAAGTCGATCGCGTGGTCGCGCTCAAGCTCTCTGGTGAGGTCCACCATGAAGTACAGCGCCCCCTTGAGCACCCCGATCAGAAGAAGGTCGCGGCCCTCATACTCCGCGCGAATCGCAGCGGCGAGCTCTCTTACGCGTCGTGCGATCGCCGAGGCGTCGATGAGAACCTCGATCTCGCCGCGATGCACAGTCACGGCGCGGCGAACCCGGCGTACTCGAGGGCGACGATCTCTCCCCGGATGCGGGCGACTCTGCCCAGCGGCAACTCCAGTACCAGGGCGCGCCGCTTCCCGACGATCGCGCGACAGAGCGCGTCCACACGCTCGAACGTCAGATCTCCGCGCCCAACCGACATCGTCCTCAGGACGTGGTGGAGGAGCACGCGAACCGATGGCTGTGGCCACGCACGCAACTGCGAGCGCGACAATTCCACCGAGGTCGCGGTACCTCCGATCTTCGCCCGGGCAAGCAGAATCTCGGCGAGATGCTCGTCGATCGCGGCCTGATCGCGCGCGAGCGCGGCGAACCGACGCAATGACTCTCGAGCCGCCGGGAACACTCGCTCGATCGCCGGCAGAATCTCGTGGCGGACTCGATTCCGCGCGAACCGGCGAGACATGTTCGAGGGGTCTAGGAGAGGCGTAAGGGCTCGTGCGCGACAATAGGCCTCGATTGTGGTGCGAGAGAAGGGAAGGAGCGGACGCACGATGGTGCGCGCATTGCCGTCGAGATCGCGCTGCGAGCGGACGTCCATGCCTCCGGCACCGTCCACGCCCGTGCCACGACACAGGTTGAACAGCACCGTCTCGATCTGATCGTCAGCGGTATGGCCCAGAAGCACGACCGGGGCATTGCACGCCGTGGCGACGCGGCCGAACAGTCTGTCTCGGGCCGCTCGACCGCACTGTTCCGACTCTCTGAGGTCGACTGCCCGTTCGATGACACTCGGAAGGCCTCGCTCCACCGCCAACCTCTGGACATACTCCGCGTCAGCAGACGAGGATGATCGCCAGGCGTGATCCAGGTGCGCGACCACAAGGGAGGTAAGACCGCGATCTGGCCATCGCACACAGAGATCCAGGAGAGCCAGCGAATCCGGTCCGCCGGAAACGCCGATGACGACGGAGGGCATATCCTTCAGATGAGCGTCAAAACAGGCCCAGACGGCGCGCTCGAGCGCCGGCGATGGAATGGACATTGATCCGTGATGGTAGCGGGGGTTGGATTCGAACCAACGACCTTCGGGTTATGAGCCCGACGAGCTGCCACTGCTCCACCCCGCGGCGGCACAGCCCAGTATAGAGGCGGCCCCCGCCCCGTTCAAAGCGATTTCACCGCCGGAAGAGATCCTCGAAGCTGACGCCCGGCGTTCAAGCGTCGCCTATCGACGCCAGGAGATCCCCGAGATTCCGTCCGCGTCCTCGCCGCTGGTCAGTCGTCGCGGTTCGGACACTCCGTCGATCCCGATGGCGACAGCGTAGAGGTCGAAGGTAACCCCATCGCTGCGCAGGAACGCCAGTTCCTGTCCGTTCGGTGAGTACACGGGCGATCGATCCACGTGGCCCTCGGTGATGCGACGGTCGACCGAACCGCCGGGCGTCAGTACCCTGATCTCCGTGGTCGCGCCCACGCGCGCGACGTAGGCGATCGTTCGACCGTCAGGAGACCAGGAGGGGTCGAAGGCCCCGTGCTCGACATCCGTCACCTTCGCGACCGTTCCCCTGGCCGGCGTGAGGACGTAGACCTGAGACGGAGCGAGGAGTCCTCCCGAGTAGCTGACGAACGCGATTTGGTCCCCATCCGGCGACCACGCCGGGAAATCGAGCCCCGCGGATCCCAGCGGGAGCGTCCAGATCCGACGGTTATCACCGCCGCCGCGCCCAACCGTCCACAGCGACATATCGGTCCCACCCAGGTCAGACGCGTAGGCGATCCGCGCGCCGTCGGGCGACCAGGAGGGGGTCCGACCCCAGGCAGACTGGCTGATCGAGACGTTGCTCCAGTGACGCGTCAGCGACCGCATCCGGCTTCCGGTCGCGTCCAGAAGAATGATGTCGGAGTGATTGTCGCCAACCTCGCTAGCCGCGATCACAGTGCCATCGGGAGAGTACTCCGCCGATTCGTACCGAACCCCGGGTTGCGTGAGCGCCCGGGACGCGCCGCCCGCCCACTCCTTGATCTGCCCGCGGGCCACGTAGAGCAGCCGCCCATCAACTCTGACGTTGGCGACGATACGCGGGATTTGCGGCAGGACGTCGAGCGCCGCCCCCTGGGCGACGATGCCAACCACGGCCAGCGTTGCGATCACGATCCCGATAAGCGTCCGCCTCACTGAGCGCAACCGATCAGTTCATCAATGGAGGAGATACCCTCGCGCGCCGCGTACTCGTACAGCCCGTCGACAATCTCGAGAGACGCACGAGGATTGACGAACGTGGCGGTGCCCACCTGGACCGCGCGGGCGCCAGCCATGAGGAACTGGAGCGCGTCATCCACCGACGAGATACCTCCGACACCGACCAGAGGGTATCCAGGCAGGGCGCGCGCGACCTCGTACACCATCCGGACGGCGATGGGGCGGATCGCCGGGCCGGACAGGCCTCCGGTGCGATTGCCCAGAAAGGGGCGGCGTGTCCGCGTGTCGATGACCATGCCGACCAGCGTGTTGATGAGGCTGATCGCATCGGCACCCGCGTCACGAACAGCAGTCGCCATCGCCACGATATCGGTCACATTCGGCGAGAGTTTGACGAGCAGGGGCACGTCGCAGACTGCGCGCACCGCCGCGGTGACGGCGGCCGCCAGAGAGGGATCGAGTCCGAACGGCAACCCCTCGACGTTTGGGCATGAGATATTCAGTTCCACCGCCGCGACCCCCGGTGTTCCCGAGAGCGCTTCCGCCACACGGACGTACTCATCGATCGAGAACCCGGCGATGTTCACGATCACCGGCACGCTCCACCGATTCCACTCGGGCGCGTAGTCGCGCAGGCACACCTCGAGACCGACGTTCTGCCAACCAATCGCGTTCAGCATCCCCGCCGGGGTCTCTACCGTCCGCGGACCGGGGTTACCATCGCGAGGACGGGAGGAGATTGCCTTGGTGACGACAGCGCCAAGACGCGCCACGTCGACTAGGCGATCGTATTCTGTCCCGTACCCAAAGGTGCCCGACGCGGTCATCACGGGATTGCGGAGCAGCAGCGCGCCCGGTCGTGCCGGAGCGAGATCGACCGAAAGGCGCCCTCTGGTGTCTGTTGCGCTCAGTTCTGTCGCCATTGAACCTCGCGAAGGGCTCGCAGCGGGAAGACCGGGCCATCCCGACAGACGCGCTTGACGCCGGCGTCGGTACGGACGACACAGCTCAGACAGACACCCATCCCGCAGCCCATCCGCTCCTCCAGCGACACCTGAGCCGGCTTAGCGGAATCCTGCATGAGCCGCCCCAGCGCGGTCAACATCGGGGCCGGGCCGCATGCTGCGACTTCGTCTGCCCAGGGCAGATAGGCCGGGACCGCATCGGTCACGCGTCCCGGACGCCCGAGGCTGCCGTCGTCCGTCACCACTTCATACTCGATGCGGGGATCCAGCCACTCCGGTGCGAGGACGCGGGCGGCGGTGCGGAAGCCGGCAACGAGCGTCACGGCGATCCCCCGTGACAACACCTCATCGGCGAGCATCGCAAGCGGAGCCAGGCCGATGCCTCCGCCGACCAGAAGGAGATTGCGCGTCGCGCGTGAGAGCGCGAATGGACGCCCGAGCGGGCCCAGGAGATCGACCGAATCCCCGGGCCCGAGTCCCGCGAGGTATCGGGTCCCACGCCCTACGACATCGTAGTAGAGGTCGATACGCTCGCCCGCGACACGCAGCAGAGAGATTGGCCTTCGGAGCAGCGGGTCGGAACTGCCAATAGGTCCACACCGGACGTGCACGAACTGCCCCGCCCGCGCGTTTCGCGCGATCGCGTGGCAATCGAGTGACATGACGAACAGGCCCTCTCCGACCGCCTGATTTGCCCGGACGGTGCCGATGGCGAGTTCCACGTCAGGTCACATACTCCCGCACGGTCCGTACGTCCCATGTCTCAGCGCCTCCCTCGAGGGCCTCGATGATCGCGCGCACGGTATCAAGACTGGTCAGACAGGGCATGCCTCGTTCGGCCGCGGCCCGGCGAATCTCGAACCCATCCTGCAGCACCTGACGTCCCCCCGTGACCGTGTTGATCACGCCGTGGACGCGCCTGTCGCGGATTACATCGATCACCGTAAAAGGAGCCCCGCTCTGCACTTTCTCGATCGTTTCGACAGGCAGATCCAGGCTGCGGATGAGCGCCGCGGTACCGGGAGTGGCCCAGAAGCGGTAACCCAGGCGGTCCAGACGCCGCAGAAGATCCATCGCCTCCGCCTTATCGCGATCGGCAATCGAGACGAGTATCGATCCCTGCGGAGGAAGCATCGAATTGGCGGCGATCAGTGCCTTGGTGAGCGCGGGGATCAGCGAGCGGTCGATGCCCATCACCTCGCCGGTCGACTTCATCTCTGGGCCCAACGCGGTGTCGACGCCGACGAGTTTGGCCATGGAGAAGACCGGAGCCTTCACCGCCACCAGCTTCTTCCGCGGGCAGAGTCCAGTCTGGTATCCCTGTTGCGCCAGGCTCTTCCCAAGCATGACCAGCGTAGCCACCTGCACCATCGGCACGCCGGTCACCTTGGAGAGGAAGGGCACGGTACGGCTGGAGCGGGGATTCACCTCGAGGACGTGTACCATGTCATCGAAGAGAACGTACTGGACGTTCATCAGTCCACGCACCCCGAGGCGCCGCCCGATGCGCACCGTGTAATCCACGATTGCATCGACGATGCCCTGCCGGAGGTTGATGCCGGGATAGACCGCCGTCGAGTCCCCGGAGTGGACCCCCGCGCGCTCGATGTGCTCCATGATCCCGGGAATCACGACGTCCTCGCCGTCGCAGATGGCGTCCACTTCGATCTCGCGCCCCTCGAGATACTTGTCGATGAGGATGGGACGACGCGACGACACTTCGGCCGCGTGGGTCACGTAGCGAATCAGTTCCGAGGCACCGTGCACGATCTCCATGGCTCGCCCTCCGAGCACGTAGGAGGGACGCACGAGCACCGGATACCCGATCCGATCGGCTACCGTGAGCGCCTGCGACACATCGGTGATGGCGCCCCCCGGCGGTCGAGGGATCCCCAGGTCGGCGAGGAAGTCATCGAAGCGTTCGCGATCTTCGGCGAGGTCGATAGCGTCGACGCCGGATCCGATCAGGCGAGCGCCGCCGAGCGACAGCGGTTCGGCGAGGTTGATCGCAGTCTGGCCGCCGAACTGGCAGACGGCGGGCGTGTCATCGAGTCCCTCATTCTCCAGGATGTCGCGTACGGACTCGTCATCCAGAGGCTCGAAGTAGAGCCGTGACGAGGTGTCGAAGTCGGTCGACACCGTTTCCGGGTTCGAATTGATCATGATCGCCTTCCAGCCCGAGCGCTGCAGAGCCCACGCTGAGTGCACCGAGCAGTAATCGAATTCGATCCCCTGGCCGATCCGAATGGGTCCCGAACCGATCACCGCGGCGCGATCACCCTGAAGGGGAAGCGCCTCGTTCTCAACCTCGTATGTGCTGTAGAAGTACGGCGTGCTCGCGTCGAACTCCGCCGCGCACGTGTCCACGGTCTTGTAGACAGGGATGACGCCGAGATCCCGCCTCTGTTGCCGCACCCGTTCGGGCAGTCCAAGCCCGGTGAGATCGGCGATCTGCCTGTCGGAGAAGCCCCGCCGTTTTGCTTCCCGGAGCAGCGCCGCACTGAGCGGCTCCGCGAGCAGTCTTCGCTCGATCGCCACCAGCCGCTGTAACTCGTGGATGAACCACGGGTCGATCCCGGAAATCTGGTTGATCGCCTCGATCGTCCAGTCTCGTCGGAGCGCGGCGAGAACGGCCCAGAGGCGCGTGTCGGAGGCGATCGCAATCGCTTGTCTCAAGGCGGCCGGATCGGAGTCCCACAACCGGTCCTCCCACTGAAGGGTACGGCCGCCGATCTCCAGCGAACGGACGGCCTTCTGCAATGCAGCGCCGAAACTGCGCTCGATCGCCATCACTTCCCCGGTCGCCTTCATCTGGGTACCGAGGGCACGTTCGCCGGAGGGGAATTTGTCGAAGGGAAACCGAGGGATCTTTACCACGCAATAGTCGAGCGCAGGTTCGAAGGCGGCTGAGGTGCGGCCGGTGACTGCGTTGGGGATCTCCTCGAGGCGTCGACCGACCGCGATCTTCGCGGCGACCCGCGCGATCGGGTATCCGGTTGCCTTCGAGGCGAGGGCCGAGGAGCGAGAGACGCGGGGATTGACCTCGATCACCGCGTAGCGATCGGATCGCGGATCGAGCGCGAACTGGATGTTGCATCCGCCCTGAATACCCAGGGCGCGAATGATCTTCAGCGCCGCTGTACGCAGCATCTGGTGATCCCGATCAGTCAGCGTCTGGCTTGGCGCGACGACGATGGAGTCCCCCGTATGGACGCCCATCGGGTCGATGTTCTCCATATTGCAGATCGTGATGCAAGTGTCGTTCGCATCACGCATCACCTCGTATTCGAGCTCCTTCCATCCGGCGACGCTCTCTTCGACGAGTATCTGACCGATCGGGCTGAATTGAAGTCCCCGTGAAACGATCGCCTCAAACTCTTCGTCCGTGTGCGCGAACCCGCCACCTGTCCCGCCGAGGGTGAATGCGGGCCGAATCACCAGGGGGAGATGGTGTTCGAGCCGAAACGTCATCGCCTCGGCCAGACTGGTGCAGGTCTGACTTGCGGGTACGGGTTCGCCGATGGATATGAGCAGTTGCTTGAAGAGCGCCCGATCTTCAGCCTTCCGGATGGTGTCGAGTGTGGTACCCAGGAGTCGCACACCCCAGCGATCGAGCACGCCCGCCTCGGCAAGCGCGACGGCCAGGTTCAGACCGGTCTGGCCGCCGAGAGTCGGCAGCAGACCATCTGGCCGTTCTCGCTCGATGATGCGACTGACGAAATCGACCGTAAGTGGCTCGATGTAGACGCGATCCGCGACATCGTCGTCGGTCATGATGGTCGCCGGGTTCGAGTTCACGAGGATGCTGAAGACGCCCTCCTCACGCAGCGCTTTGCACGCCTGAGTACCGGCGTAGTCGAACTCGGCGGCTTGACCGATGATGATGGGTCCGGAGCCGATCACCAGGACGCGCCGCGGTCTGCTCACGTCGCACCGAGACCGGCGACGAAATCATCGAAGAGCGGCTGGTTGTCCTGCGGTCCGGGAGCACCTTCCGGGTGGTACTGGACCGAACGGATCGCGCGAGACCGGTGCCGAAGCCCCTCGACGGTGCCGTCGTTCACGTTGACCTGCGAGACGACGAAGCCAGAGGACGGGGGCAAGCTCTCTCGGTCGACCTGGAACTCGTGGTTCTGGGACGTGATCTTGACCACGCCGGTCTCGAGATCGCGCACGGCGTGATTGCCTCCGTGATGGCCGAAGGGGAGGCGGCTGGTCGTTCCGCCGGCGGCAAGACCCAGCATCTGGTGACCGAGACAGATCCCGAGTATCGGCACATCGCTCGCAACCAGTTCCTTGACCGACGCCGTCACCGCGGGCACCGCCTCGGGATCTCCAGGCCCGTTGCTGAGGACGATCCCCCGAGGACTCAGCGCGAGCACATCGGCGGCTGTCGCGGTGTACGGCACCACGATGACCTCGAGGCCCCGCCGGGACAGCGACCGGAGAATGTTCGACTTGATTCCGCAGTCGAGAACGACGACTCGTCCCCCTGAGCCGTGTGCGTACGTGAACGCTTCGGCGACGCCTGCCCCCGCGACGAGAGCTTGGGCACCGAGCGCCGGAATCCGATTCGCAGCTGCGACGAGATCAGCCTCGGACCGGCCGCGCTCGTTCCGCGTCACAATCGCGCGCATCGCGCCACGCGCGCGCAGGCGGCGTGTCAGCGCTCGCGTGTCGACGTCGCAGATGCCCGGAATCCCCGCGTCGGCGAGATACTCCGAAAGGGCATACCGAGCCCGATGGTGACTGTGAAATGGGGCGATCTCTCGCACGATTAGCGCCGAGATCCACGGTTGCCGCGCCTCGGCCTGCTCGACGGTGACTCCGTAGTTGCCAATGAGCGGATACGTCATACAGACCATCTGGCCGCGGTACGACGGGTCGGTGGCGATCTCCAGATAGCCGGTCATGCAGGTGTTGAACACGATCTCCGCGTGCGCGTCTTCGGCAGATCCGAAACCAGCCCCACGAAAGATGGACCCATCCTCCAGAACGAGAAGCGCCGGGGTCACCGTTCGAACACCACGGCGCCGCCGACGACGGTCAGATCGGCCCGGCCCACCAAGGTCTGCCCAACATAGGGGCTGTTCCGTCCTTTCGACACGAATTCCTCGGCCCGCACTGTCCAGGGCGCGGCCGGATCAATCACCGTGACGTCCGCGGGGGCGCCGGGAACGAGTGAGCCGTAGGGCAGTCCAAATACGCGGGCGGGTCCGCTCGTAAGCCGCTCGATCACGAGATCGAGGGGGAGTTCACCCCGCGCGACGAGCCGCCCGAGGACGCCGAGGGCCGTCTCCAGGCCCGTGATGCCGAACGCCGCGTCATCGAACTCCACCTCCTTGTCGACGACCGCGTGCGGCGCGTGATCGGTGGCAATCGCATCGATCGTGCCATCGATCATGCCGGCGATGAGTGCCTGGCGATCCGCCTCACTGCGCAGGGGAGGATTCATCTTGGTATGCGTGTCGTAGGGCTCGCCGCGCCCATCCCACCGCACGCCGGCAACCCACTCGTCGGTGATGGAGAGATGATGTGGCGTCGCCTCGGCGGTCACCGGGAACCCCCGTCGCTTCCCGAGCCGGATGATTTCGACGGCACCGGCGGTCGACACGTGGCAGACGTGCAAGCGACAGCCTGTCAGGCCGCATAGCGCCACATCGCGGGCGACCGCGGCTTCCTCGCTTGCCGCAGGCATGCCCCGCAACCCCAGGCGTGCCGCCACCGCGCCCTCGTGCATGGATGCGCCGGCGATCAGATCGGGATCGTCGCAGTGCGGCATCAGGGGCCGCGAGAACGTGCGCGCGTATTCAAGCGCGTGCCGCATGACGCGACCGTTGCGGAGTGGCACGCCATCGTCGGAGAAGGCAATCGCCCCGGCGTCGGCGAGGTCGCCCATCTCGGTGAGTTCGTTGCCGCGCATTCCGACCGTGACTGCGGCGAGTGGATACACCCGCACGATTGCCTCGCGCGACGCGGTCGCGCGGACGAACTCCAACTGACCGCGGTTGTCCACCGGAGGCGAGGTATTCGCCATGCAACAGATCGTGGTGAAACCACCCGCGGCGGCGGCCCTGCTCCCTGTCGCGATGGTCTCCTTGTGCTCTTGACCGGGCTGCCGGAGGTGCACATGTAGGTCGATGAGACCCGGCGTCACCAGTCGGCCTCGGGCGTCATATGTGCGCTCTGCCGTCGCATCGGATGGACAGTCGATACCGACCACCCCGCTGATGAGCCCGTTCTCGACCAGCAGGCTCCCCATTATGTCGATACGGCGGCCAGGATCGAAGACGCGGCCATTCGCAATGAGCAGGCTAGATTTCGACATCGCGATCTCCGTGGAGCAGATAGAGCAGTGCCATGCGGATCGCGACGCCGTTGGTGACCTGATCCTGAATCACGGATCGGTCCGACATCACGATGTCCGGCGCCAGTTCGATGCCCTCGTTGAGCGGACCCGGGTGCAGGACCAGCGCGTCGGGGCGGGCGCGCGTGAGTCGCGCACGTGTGATCTGGTAGCGGCTCACGTACTCGCGCAGATTCGGGATCAGCGCGCCCTCCTGCCGCTCGTGCTGCATTCGCAGCGCCATCACGGCGTGAGCCCCATCGAGAGCTCGGGCGAGATCTGGCTCCACGCGCACGGGAGGGAGGCCGACGCACCCGGCCTGGCCGCTCGCCGGGAGAAGCGTGTGCGGGGCACACAGGGTGACGTGGGCGCCGCAAATGGTCAGCCCCCAGATGTTCGAGCGGGCGACGCGACTGTGGAGCACATCGCCCACGATTACGACTGAGAGCCCCTTGAGGCGGCCGAACCGAGCGCGCAACGTGAAGAGATCGAGGAGCGCCTGCGTCGGATGGGCGTGCCAGCCGTCTCCGGCATTGATCACGGTCGCTGATGTATTCCGTGCAGCTAGATACGGTGCCCCGGACCTTCCGTGCCTGATGACGATTGTGTCCGCACCGAGCGCTTCGAGCGTGCGGATCGTATCGACGATCGATTCGCCTTTCTCCACGCTGCTGCCGGAGGCAGACACATTCACGACATCGGCAGAGAGAGTCTTGGCGGCAAGTTCAAAGGAGACCCTGGTGCGCGTACTCGCCTCGTAGAACATGTTGATGACGGTCCGTCCGCGCAGCGCCGGAGCGCGGCGAATGGGCCGATCGAGCACCTCGCGCATCGAGAGGCCGACATTGAGGATCAGTTCGATCTCTGCCGCGGCGAAATCGTCGAGATCGAGGACGTGACGGCGCTTAAGCATCGCGGGGCTCACCGTGAACGATCGACACATCGTCGACCCCATCGACCTCGCTCAAGCGCACGCGCACCGACTCGACACGCGAAGTCGGAATGTTCTTACCGACAAAGTCCGAACGGATTGGCAGTTCACGATGCCCGCGGTCGACCAGAACTGCGAGTTGGATCGCCTGCGGCCGACCATACGCGAAGACGACATCCATCGCCGCGCGAATCGTCCGGCCGGTGTAGAGAACATCGTCGACCAGAACGACCCTCGATCCTGTCACGCCCCGCGGCACTCTGGTCGGGCGAAGCGAGCGCGTGGGCCGTTGATCGACATCATCCCGCGACAGGGCGATGTCGATCTCGCCGATGGCGACACCATCCCCCTCTAGCGCACCGATCGTATTGCCGAGCCGCTGGGCGAGGAATACGCCGCGGGAGTGGATTCCGAGGAGCATCAGATCCCGAGCACCCCGGTTGCGCTCGATGATCTCGTGCGCGATGCGATTGAGCGAACGCCGCACATCGTCCGCATTCATGACAGTTCGGTCGGGCATTGTCGTCGGCCTGCTTACAGGCGCCCGAGGTTCACGACTGCGACACGGTCAACGGTCTAGCTCCTTGTCGACCTCACAGGATCGCCTTAAAGGTGGCGGAGCGAGTATAGGTCAGCGCCAGATCTGCCACCATCGGCCAGGGAGCCTCTGGCGCCCGAGATTCAGAAACAGGCCGATGTGGAACCCCACCACGATGAAGAACGTCTCTTCGATCTCCGGCGGGGCTCCGAGCGTGACGGCAACGACGCCAAATCCCAGGACGAGGATGAGGAGCGTGATTCCGCCGATCCAGCCCGGAACCCAAGGTCCCCCGAGGCTGCGGTACGCGCGACTGGCGATCAGAGCCGCGAGAAAAGCCGCAAGGCCGCCGAGAAGGGACACGGCCGATTTTACCGCCATTTAACTTGCCAGTAATCGGACTTTCATCCCGCGTGCCTAGCCTGGCAGTGTCCCGGGGACGATGAAGTGTCCGGGGCAGGGAGGCGTGAGGCGGTGACAGAGTACGAGACTGTGTACTTTGCCGAAGTTCACTGCTACTGGTGCGGCCACGATTGCGGAACCGTGAACTCACGTTCACCCATCAGCGCGCCCGGGTCGCCCATTGCCTACCATCCGCAAGACAGTCAGCCGCGGGTCGTTCGGAGCCTGGGCGAGATCAGGTGCGGTCGGTGTCAGGGTCCCGTCTTCGCGGACAACCCTGACAAGCGGCGCGTGTACCCGACCTTTGTCTTCCGGCAGCGGCGGCCTCGCCGGCCCCGCGTCGCCTGAACCGGCCGCCTCGTCGGGGGCATTCCTATAATCAGCCCCGGAGAGGTGTCCGAGTGGTTGATGGTGCCGCTCTCGAAAAGCGGTAGGGCGCGAGTCCTCGTGGGTTCGAATCCCACCCTCTCCGCCCACCACGGAACCGAGCGACGTGAGTGGAGGGATGCTGGAGTGGCCGAACAGGCACGACTGGAAATCGTGTAAACCGCAAGGTTTCGTGGGTTCAAATCCCACTCCCTCCGCCGGATGACACAGATCGAGAAGGGAAACGACGATACACATGGCAGTGCGAATCCGACTGCGGCGTATGGGCGCAAAGAAGAAGCCGTTCTACCGGTTGGTCGTTGCGGATGCGCGTTCTCCGCGCGACGGCCGCTTCGTGGACACGATCGGCTACTATGATCCGAAGTCCGATCCATTGACCTACCACCTCGATACGGAGAAGACGAAGCTCTGGCTCGGGCGTGGCGCTCTGCCGACTCTGGCCGCGGCGCGCATCCTGCATCGTGCAGGGCTGGTCGAACAGCCGTGGTCCAACAGTCCATCGCAGCCGGTCGCCGCGAGCGATTGACCCGGGTCCGAACGGTGCGAGTCCGGGTAGGCAAGGAGGCGGGAAGTGAAAGAACTGATCGAGTACATCGCGCGCGCCATGGTTGACCGACCGGATTCGGTCAAGGTCACGCAGGTCGAAGGCGAGCAGTCGATCATCTTCGAGCTTCAGGTCGCGCCTGACGATATGGGCAAGATCATCGGCAAGGAAGGTCGCATCGCGAATGCGATCCGGACCCTCCTGAAGGTGGCCGCAGCGCGCGAGGGCAAGCGCGCCGTACTCGAAATCATCTGAGCGCGCCGGACCGACCAGAGTACATCGCGGTCGGGCGCATTGGCGCCCCGCACGGCGTTCGCGGTCAGGTCCACGTGAGCCTGCTGACCGATTTTCCGGGCGCCTTCCGCAGGCGGACGTCATTCCTCCTTGGAGAGCAGTTCCGCCCCATCGCAGTATCGAGGACCCGTTTGCAGGGCAAGGAGGCCGCGGTCATTGGCATCGCCGGCTATGAGGATCGCGACGCAGCCGAGACGCTCCGTGGTCAGTTCCTCTACATCCCTGCAGCCGAGGCGATACGGCCCGGTGGCCACCTCTTCGTCCACGAGGTGGTCGGAATGACCGTGCGCACGCGGGCGGGCGAAGTTCTGGGAACGGTGACCGAGATCATTCGTACCGGAGCGAACGACGTCTACGTGGTTCGCGGCGAGCGTGGAGAGATTCTGGTCCCAGCAATCCGCGCATGCGTTCGTCGCATCGAGCGCACGCGCCGACGTATCACCATCGATCCGCTGGAGGGGCTGATCCCCGAGGATCAGCCGCGTGGCGGCCGGGGGGGATGACCGACGCCGGAGACAATCGGCTCATTCAGGTAGATATCGCCATTGCGAATCTTGACGTTGAACCCACAGACCGGATTGGTGCACACCCAGGCCTTGTAATGGATCGGAGCTCCCTGAGATCCGAAGTCGGACAATGGAACCAGATCACCCTGCTGGCACTTCTGACACTTTGGAAGTGCGAACACCGTTACCACCACCTCAACCCCAGCGAAAGCCGCCCGAGTATAGAACGATTGCGGCGCGGATCTGTCAGGGCATCAGTTCGACGCGAATCTCGGCCGCCTGGAGGGTGATCGGGCTCACAGGAACGATCGCCAGGAGGATGCTCCCCAGTCGCTCGGTCGTGGGCACCCGGCCCTCAAGAACGCCAGGGCCGATAGATGTCAGTTCCTCCAGCCCCGGAGCGCCTCGATCAGCGGTCACAAAGCCGGCGCGCACGCGCTGTGGCGCCGCATCCACGATCCTCTGGAAGCCACCAGGTCGCCACTCCGTTTCCGCCGAATGGTCAGTCCACCCGATCTCGGGAATCGCGATGTCGGCAATTGCCCATCCCCCGGCGTTATAGGCGTCGTCGGTGACCATCAGGAACCGGAGGTCGATTTCGGCGCCGACGAAGGGCCCGAGATCGACGCTCGCATCCCGCCATTCCGAGGTGACTCCGGTAAGGCCATCCCCGAGGTTCGCATGGTTGGGATCGGCTCTCGTCGTCGAGGACCACGGAAGAGTTCGCCACGATGCCCCACCATCGCGCGACACGGCGACGTACCCGTAGTCGTAGTCGGGTTCGAGGTCGTACCAGGTGGCGAATCGGAGCGTCGCAGCTGTGACACCGCGCAGGTCCACCCGGCGCCGCAGGTCGGACGCGATGCTATCCCCGCGCGAGGACCACCAGAATGGACCATCTCTCGCAGGCGCTCCCGTCAGGCGCACGAGCGGGTCGAACGTCACCCGCGCCGTTCGCCCTTCGGAATCGGCACCAATCCGGTAGATACGCGGGCTGAACTGGCGCTGAGTGGCCAGGGTGGGAGAGTCGGGCATCTTAACCGCGGGCAGCCCTCCCGCCGCGAGACCCGGGTACCGCGTTACCGAAGAGATGCCCGAGGTCGCGGCGACCCAGTCGAGCGCGAGTCGTTCCGCTCCGCCATCGAGCCCGCGTCGTCCTGCCAGAGCATCAATGGCAGTCATGCCCCGAAGCGGGCTGGCCAGCAGGTCCCCAAGAACTTCATGTCCCCCGAACCGATGGGCCAGATAAGAGAAGAACAGGAAGGCACCGCTGTAGTGCGCGCCCGCGGACCCGGGGGTAGCTGCCCAGTGGTTCAACTGGATCGCCGATCGCTGGAGGTACTGGTCGGCGGACCCTCGCGTCGAAATCCCCGCGATCGCAACGGGAACCTCCGCCGTGCCTTCGTTGACCCAGGTTTCCTCAGAGGAATCGAGGCGCCACTGCAGCAGGTGCGCGAGTTCGTGGGCCAGGACCGCGTCGAACGCGGTCGTCCCGGGCGTGACACGCCGATCGATCACGACCATGGGCAGGTGGTTGCTCGATCGAGCGACCACCGGTGAAAACTCGTTGACGCTGCTGTAGTAGCCCGTGGCGGATCCGAGGCGCGTGCTCAGGATTGTGACCGGGGCAAACGGAGCGCGTCGCTGGGGATCCAGGCGGTCGGAGAGAGCAGTCAGGCTCGACTCGCGAAAGCGCGTGAGCTGCGACGAGACTCGGTCGCGATCGACCGAGTCGGGATCATCCGACCAGAGGTCGAACGCGGCGTTCCTATAGACGAGATGTGCCTGTACCGCGGTTGCTCCCGCTCCGACCAGGCTATGGACCCAGAACGAGCGCGGGCCAGCCGCCGGAGTCGGTGGGATCGGACCACTCTTCACGACGCCGAATGAGGTCCGGATTGCGACGAGATCGCGCGCTGGCGGCGGGAACCGAATCAACCTCTCGAGCTGCCCGGCAAGGTCGGGCGCATCGCCCGCATGGGAGTCGATGTCGGCGGACGGAGCCCGGGAAGCGGATGCGTCGACGGTCATCGGCGGCGGAGAGCGACTCGGTGTGACGTCGGGCGTCGGCGCCTGCGTGACGAGGATGAGGGGCGTCGCTGAACCTGCGGAAGCCTGCGACTCAGGGCTCACGTCGGGAGGTGACACAGTCGGACTCGGGACTGCGGGCAGTGAAGTGAGGCCCGCGCAGCCAGCCACAAGGGTCAGTGCGGCCGCCACCAGCGCTGCACGCATCCATCCCCCCACGCGGAGGTTCGCGGGCTGATCACGTGGGAGATGCTTGCTAGAATGCTGCGCGCACGCCAAACAAACGCGGGTGGTTTGTTGAACAAACCGGTCCTGGTCCTCAACCAGAACTACGAACCGCTCAACGTCTGCAATCAGCGCCGTGCGCTGGTGCTCGTAGATCGAGGCAAGGCCGAGGTGCTGGAGCACGGGACCTCGGTCCTCCGATCGACCAGCCGCTCGCTGCAGGCGCCGTCGGTCATTCGTCTGATCTATCTCATTCGCCGGCCGCGGCCGAAGGCACGGCTCTGTCGCAAGGAGATCTTCGTCCGCGACGGCTATACCTGCCAGTACTGCGGAACCCGCGGCCGCGACCTCACCATCGACCACGTTGTTCCGCGGCACCGCGGCGGGAAGCACATCTGGGAAAACCTCGTCTCAGCCTGTCGATCGTGCAATCACCGCAAGGGAGGGAAGACGATCGAGGAAGCGCGCATGCGCTTGCCTCGCGCGCCGGTTCAGCCCCGCATCTCCACCTACTACATCTTGCACCAGTACCTGCACGCGCAGGATGAGTGGCGCAAGTTCATTCCGGAGTGGGAGATCCCGGCAATCTCCGCCTGATCGGTCAGGCAGTCAACATGGCGCGCAGGTCCGCCTCGCTTGCGTGCCGGCACATGGCTACGAGTTCGTCGCCGGACTGAACGACAGTTTGCGGAGTGGGGATGACCGCCTCACCCCGCCGCAGGATGAGCAAGACGGCGCATTCGTCGGGCAGGGTCAGCCGTCCCACGGCCTGTCCGACGAGAGGTGACGTTGGAGCAACGATCCCCTCCAGCAACTCGAGATCGCGCGCCCGCAACTTGATCAGTTGCACGAGCGCGTGGCCGGGCATCTCCTGCTGAATCTGACTGAGGATGATCTCGGTTGAACTGACGGCCGCATCGACACCGAGCGTCGAGAAGATCCGTCGGTTCTTAGGGTTGTTGATCCGCGCGATGGTCCGGCCGGCGTTGAACATGCGTTTGGCGAGCTGGCAGATGACGAGGTTATCTTCATCGTCGCCGGTCGTCGCCACGACGACGTCGGCACGCGCGGTCCCGGCGTCGGCCAGTGTTGAGGCCTCACATGCGTCGCCGCGCAGGACCACGCTCCCCAATTCCTCTGCGATCGAGTCGGCACGCCGCTTGTCGCGCTCGAGGATCAGAACCTCGTGGCCCTCCGAGATGAGTGAGCGGCCCAGGTAGTACCCGACCTTGCCACCGCCGGCGATGACTACGTACATCACGTCCCCACGATCTGCGCGGTCACGTCCGCGCGCCAGTGACTGCTCAGCATCTGCCGAATCGTCTCGGCGCCCACGATCGTCGGACAGACCGTGGTGAGGCCGAGCGTCTGGTAGACCTCTTCCCGGATCGGGTCGTACATACGTGCGATGACCTTCGGAACACCGAATACAGTCTGCGCGATCTGGCTCGCCATCGCGTTGACGTTGTCAAGGTTCGTCGCCGCAACAAAGACATCGGCATCCTCGATCTCGGCACGGCGCAGGACATCCTCGTCGATGCCGATTCCCACGATCGCGCTGCCCCCGAACCCCTGCCGCAGGAATCGGCGGAACGCATCCGAGTTCCGATCGATGATGGAAACGCGATGCCCCTCACTGTCGAGCGCATTTGCCAGTCGGGCACCAACCCGGCCGCAGCCCAGTATGACGACCTTCACAGCGTCTGCGGCTGCCGCATGACCACCACCCGACAGGGCGCGTTCTTCAGCACGTACGAGGCGCACGGGCCGATCTCGTACTCGCCAAAGCGCTTCTTGTAGGTCAGGCCCATCACGATCGTGTCGGCTCCTGCCTGCATCGCCTCGTCCACGATCGCCGCGCCGACATCGCGCGCCTGCAAAAGTGAGGTCTCACAGGGGATGCCCGCGGCCCGAATCTGCTTCTCCGCGTCGGCCAGCAGATCTTCACCACGGTCGATCTCTTCCTGCAACTCCGCGTCGATGGGCAGATCGCGACTCACCTCGATCACGTAGATCGGCTCGATCGAGCTTCGATCCTGCTTCGCGAGCAGACACGCGAGTTCCACTGTGAACGCATCAGAGGACTGTCCGCTGATTGGTACGACGATCCGACTCGCCGAGGCCATCCCTTGGGCCGTTATACACCGCGACCGACCGAGCCGCAAAGATCAGGTGACACCGGTCCGCGGCCCTATAATGCCACGTGTACGCAGACGGCAGCCTGCGCGAGTATCTGGCGGCGCTCGCGTCCGACGCACCGGAACCCGGCGGAGGCAGTGCAGCGGCCTGTGTGAGTGCCCTTGCTGCTGCGCTCGGATCCATGGTCTGCCACTTCACGGTGGGGCGATCGGCATTCGCCGCTCAGGACGCGGAGATGCGTGCCCTGCTGCGACGCCTCGACGAGATCCGTGGGGCGGCGGTTGATCTTGTTGACCAGGATGCGGCCGCGTACCGCGCGTATGGCGCCGCGAGGGCGCTGCCTCGTGCGACGGATGCCGAACGCCTTGCTCGCGACAGCGCGATTCAGGCGGCGCTCAGTGATGCCGTGCGCGTTCCGCTGCGCATCGCAGTCCTCGCGGCGGACGCTCTCGCCCTTTGCGAACCGCTCGCCGAGCGCGGCAACCCCCGCCTCCTCTCCGACGTGGGCGTTGCCGCGCTGTGCGCCGAGGCCGGACTGCGCTCCGCACTGATCAACGTGCGCGTGAATCTCCCTGCTCTCAAGGATGACAAATTGCGGGCTGAATGTGATGCCGTGATGTCGCGCCTCGTGTCAGGAACGCGCGATCTTCCACGTCGGCTCACCGAGGCGATCGATCGACGACAGTCGTGACTGCGCGCATCATTGACGGACGCGGGATCGCGGGGACTCTGCGCGGCGCTCTGGCAGAGGAGGCCACTACCTTCGCCAACCGGACCGGCGCACCGCCCACGATCGCCGTCATGTTTGTGGGTGGCGATGGGCCATCGGAGCGATACGCGCGGCAGATCCACCGGGAGTTCGAGAGAACCTCGTTCGGGGTGCGACTTCATCGCCTCTCGGAGGAGACGACCGAGAGCGAATTGATCGCGCTGCTCGATGCCGTCGGCCGCGACCCGGACGTCCACGGGGTCCTCGTGGAGACGCCACTGCCACCCCACGTCAGTGCGCAGCGCGTCAGCCTGGCGATCCCGGTGATGAAGGATGTGGATGGCGTCCACCCCGTGAACGCCGGCTTACTCTTCAGCAACAGCGGCAACTACCTCGCGCCGGCGACGCCGTCGGGAGGGATCGAGCTCCTTGAGAAGATCGGGGTCTCCCCCCGCGGACGGCATGCTGTCGTCGTCGGACGCAGCGCCAGCGTGGGAAAACCGATGGCGTTCATGCTCCTGCACCGCGATGCAACGGTCACAATCTGCCATTCACACACCGATCGGCTGCGTGACCTCGTCGCGAGCGCGTCCATCCTCGTTGCGGCTGCCGGTGTTCCGGGCCTGATACGCGGCGAATGGCTGCAGCCGGGGGCCATCGTGATCGACTTCGGGGTGAATGTCGTGGGGGATCAGGTGATTGGCGATGTAGAGTTCGTTGCGGCGCGGGAGGTCGCGTCCGCCATCACGCCAGTACCGGGTGGAACGGGGCCGATGACCGTGACGATGCTGATGCGGAATACACTGCTCGCGGCGCAGCGCCAGCGCATGTTCTCTTGACACACTTGCAAGCGGTTGCTTTACTAAGTGTCGATGGACACGGTACTCGACCAGCCTCTCACGATCTCGGACTCGGCCGTCGACGAACTGACGAGGATCCTGCGCAAGAAAGCGAATCCGAATCTGGCCCTGCGCGTCTTCGTAGCGCCGGGAGGGTGCTCGGGCCTTTCCTACGGGATGAAGTTCGAGGAGGAGACCGCCGAGGACGACATCGTCATCGAGCGTGAAGGTGTGCGTCTGGTTGTCGATGAAGTCAGCCTGATGTACATCCAGGGCTCGGAGATCGACTTCGTCGACGCTCTGATGGGTGGCGGGTTTACGGTCTACAACCCGAACGCTGTGAAGAGTTGCTCGTGCGGCCACAGCTTTGACACCGGAGGAAACGCGGACACGGCTCGTCCCTGTAGCTAGGCTAACGTGCGGACGTGACCCGCGCTCGTGCTGGCAGGAGCGGGCGTCCTCTTCTTGGCGAGGGACGGGTCTCAGGCGGCTGAGGACTGCACCGGGTCGTTGGTCGCGTCGATAATCGCGCGGATCTCCCGCTCATCGAGCGACTCGCGCGCGAGGAGAGCTTCGGCGAGCGCGTCGAGTCGCAAACGCTCCCGCTTCAGGAGTTCCACGGCGCGCTCGTAGCATTCGTCCACGATCGACCGGATCGCCTGATCGACCCGCAGAGCGGTCTCATCGCTGTACCAGCGCGGTCGCACGGGTTCTACACCCAGGAAGTTGTCCTGGCTCACCGGATCGAGCGCGATCAGCCCGATATCCGCGCTCATCCCCCACCGGGTGACCATCTGTCGGGCGATGGCGGTTACCTGCTGCAGATCGCTTTCGGCACCCGTCGTCATGTCCCCGAATACGATCTGCTCCGCAGCACGTCCGCCAAGCGCGCCGGTGATCCTCGCGACAAGGTACTCGCGCGGATAGTTATGTCGATCGTCAATCGGCATCTGGTACGTCACGCCGAGCGCCTGGCCGCGGGGTACGATCGTTACCTTCTGCACGGGATCGGCCTCCGGCAACAGGAACCCGATGAGGGCGTGTCCGGCCTCGTGGTATGCGACGCGTCGTCGATCCTCCGGCGAAATCGCGATGTGGCGCGCCGCCCCGAGGATGATCTTCTCGAGGGCCTCCATCAAATCCTCGCGCGCAACCGCGTTCCGGTCTTTCCGCGCGGCGAGCAGCGCGGCCTCGTTCACGAGGTTGCGCAACTCCGCGCCCACCAGGCCAGGTGTCGCCTGCGCCACGTCGGCAAGCCGCACGTCTGGTGCGAGTGGGACGCCGCGGGTGTGCACCTCGAGGATCTTCTCGCGCCCCAGACGATCGGGCCGCTGGATGATCACCCGGCGGTCGAATCGTCCCGGTCGCATCAGCGCCGGATCCAGAACGTCGGGGCGGTTTGTCGCGGCGAGAACGATCACGGCCTGTCGCGAGTCGAAACCATCCATCTCGACGAGCAATTGGTTGAGCGTCTGCTCCCGCTCGTCGTGTCCACCAAACCCGCCCGCGACACCACGAGAGCGGCCAATGGCATCCAACTCGTCGATGAAGACGATTGCCGGAGCCTCTTTCTTCGCCTGGTTGAAAAGATCGCGGACCCGGCTGGCTCCGACGCCAACGATCATCTCTACGAACTCCGAGGCCGCCAGACTGAAGAACGGCACGCGCGCCTCGCCGGCCACAGCCCGGGCGAGCAGTGTCTTCCCCGTACCGGGCGCACCCACGACGAGGACCCCCTTCGGGATTGTCCCGCCCAGGCGTTGATATTTCTGGGGGTTCTTGAGGAAATCGACGATCTCCTCGAGTTCGGCCTCGGCCTCGTCGATCCCGGCGACATCCGCGAACGTGATCGATGGCTTCTCTTCCGAGTAGCGCTTGGCCTTGCTGCGCCCGATGCCGAACGCGCCCGCCTGCGCCTGCGACACGCGATTGGTTAGCCAGAAGATGACGACGAAGAAGAGGATCGCCGGCCCGAAGCTCACCAACAGTCGGAACCACCCGGGCTGGGGTTCCTCGAGCGGCCTCGCATTGACGATGACGCCCTTCGACTCCAGGAGCGGAACGAGCGAGGAATCGACGAACTGCGGCGCCTGGGTCTCGAAGCGGGTGCCTGCCACCGCCCGGCCGCCCGGGGGCCACGAGACGGCCTGACGGAACGTTCCCTGAATCGCCTCACCACGGGATGTGATCTCTATGACGTTTCCGGCCGCGACCTGCTCCTTGAAGGTCGTGTATGGGACGGTGACCCGCTGGGCTGGTTCCGGCATGAAGTTCGCCGAAAGGAGCACGTTGATCAGGACGAAGGCCGCCAGGATCGCCCAGGGGAACCAACGCGGCCGCGGATCTCGCGGAGGATCGCTCGGCCGCCGCACCGACTCGGGGCCCGGCGGACGCGGACGTGTGGATGCGGGGGGGCCCTGCTTGCGATTCACCTCAGACAATCCCTAGCCAGAACATCATCGTAGCGCGGTGGGGCCCTTCCTGGCAGGTTAGGTTCTTCCCCATCGGCTTCCGCAGAACACGGCTCACGGTAGAATCCGAGCCCCGTGCGTGTGGTGGTCATTGGCTGCGGAGGAATCGGACGGCGGCGTGCCGACACGATTCGCTCCGATCGCAATGCGGAACTGATCGCGGTCGCGGATGTCGATCCAGCGCGAGCGAACCAGCTGGCGGCCGCGCACGGCTGTGCCGCATGGGGCGATCCTCAGGCGGCGGCGACAATGGCCGAGGCGGACGCGATCGTCATCTCCACGCCGAATGTGCATCACGCCACACTGGCCCGGGCCGCCTTCGACGCAGGCAAGCACGTCCTCGTCGAGAAGCCGCTGGCGCGGAACCCCATCGAGGCCGCGGAAATGGTGCGCATCGCGCGCATGCGTGGTCGTATCCTGAAGACGGGTTTCAACCACCGGTATTACCCCAGCGTGGCGCGAGCGCGCGCCCTCGTGCGGGAGGGTGCGATCGGCGAGCCAGTCTTGTGCCGGTGCAGATACGGTCACGGTGCGCGCGAGTCCTTCCCTTCGGAGTGGTTTGCCAATCGGGAACTCTCCGGAGGAGGGACCTTTCTCGATAACGGCGTCCACGCGCTCGATCTCTTCCGCGTGTTTCTCGGCGACTTCGACGAGGCGACGGGATTTGTGGGCACGCTCGTCCATCCGGTAGGAGCGTGCGAGGACAATGGGATGGGCGTGTTTCGGAGCGCAGCGGGTCGTATGGCCATGCTGCACTCGAGTTGGACCCAATGGGACAGTGGATTCTCCTTCGAGGTCTTCGGTCGCGAGGGCTTCATCCACTGCGAGTCGAACGAGCGGGTCACGATGGGGCGCCGTCTCCCAGTGATCGGGCATCCTCCAACGCAGACGTGGAACTTCCCAGGTCTGGACAGATCCTGGGATGAAGATTGGACTGACTTCTCGGCCGCTGTACGCGAGGGACGCGACGTCGACGCCACCGGAGAGGATGGTCTCGCGGCGGTTCAGATGGCGTACGCGGTCTATGAGGCGTCGCGTACTGGGCGTGCAACCGCCGTCCCGCGTGCTCACCCGGCGCACGCTTAACCGCCTTGTCGGCGCCGGGCGCGCGCCAGAGGCACCACCCTGGCGCGTGGTCGCCCGTCAGCGGCTTGCAGCCTGGGACGAATCTCTGATCGAGTACCGTGGCTCAGAGGACGATCCGATACGCGCTTACCTACTCGAACCGCATCAGCCGCGAGCGGGTAGACCCGCCGTGCTCTGCCTCCACCAGCATGCCGGGGAGTTCGACATGGGCAAGAGCGAGCCCGCAGGTCGCGCCGGCTCGCCCGATCAGGCCTACGCGGTCGAGCTGGCCGCCCGCGGCTTCGTCACCCTCGCACCGGACGCTCTCTGCTTCGAGGATCGACGGGACGAGGTTCTGGCCGGCGCTCAGTACGAGCGGTTCGCCTTCGCCGAGCGGGTGCTCCGGGGTACCAGCCTGCAGGCCACCTATATTGCCGACTCCCGCCTGGCCATGTCTCTGCTTGCGGCCCATCCCACCGTGAACGCCCGGGCAATCGGAGCGATCGGGCATTCGCTCGGCGGGCAACAGGCGCTCTTCCTCGCCGCGATCGATCGGCGCGTCCGAGCCGCCGTCTCGAGTTGTGGGTTCGCGTCCTACGAGTCGTTCCTGCGAGGGAGGATCAATCACAACTTCGCGGCATACGTCCCCGGCCTGCTCCGCCACGGCGATACCGGTGACATCCTTGCGCTGGTAGCACCGCGGAGCTTCCTGGCACTTGCGGGAGACTCCGACCGGATCTTTCCGATCGAGGGCGTGCAAGCGTCGGTCGAACTCGCGCGGGCCGTCTATGCGGCTCAAGGAGCGGAGCGGTCCCTGGTTCTGGATATCGATTCCGGCGGGCACGCGTTTGGTCAGCCCAGGCGGGCCATCGCCTATCAGTTCCTCGCCGATCATCTCACGACGGAGAAAGCGCGCAACGCGGCCGGCCATCGCCGTTCGACGACGATGAGTTTCCGATCGACTGCACCGTCGGCGGGACGGACCTGAGTGTTTCGACCGGGGTGACTGGACCCGAGTCCCTGACTCATGTGGGTGCACGCCTCAGGCCCTACCTGACTTAGTCCCGCGATCCGCCCCGACTAATGCCCGACTGGATCGACAAGATTGGTCAGGATATTGGACCGGACGGTTCCATACCGGGTCAATAGAGGTCGCGCACCGACGATCTCGCGAGCAGACGAAGTTCCTCCTCAGTCAGAGGGCGATCGAAGAGGGCCAGATCCCGCATCAGCCCAACAAACTGGCCGGTACCGAGACGGATCATCGCCCGAGCCTCGTCCCAGACCATCGGTTCGTGGATCAACCCGGTGGCCCGACGGTGCTGACCGTCGAGATAGAGGTGACCGCGGCTACCTTTTCCGGTGTTGAGACCATCCCACACGATGGCGACCTGGGTCCAGCGATTGGCGGCGAATGGGGGCCAGGGCGATCTTGAACAGACGGAAGTAGAACTCCTGGCTATCAGACTCCTTGCCCGTAGCATCCCAGCCACCGCGCTCGCCGAGGATCCCCAACCGCAAGTCAGGTGGATCGTCATTCTTCGTGAAGTCCCGCCAGATGCATGAGCCGCTGTACTTCTTGTCGGTGATCTGAAGCGGGTCGCAGTAGCGGCTGGGGATCGCCCCGGGATCAAGCGACATCGACAAAATGACGGGCCCCTGGAAGCTGTCCGCCGCGTATGAGATGTTCCCTCGCGCGTGGAATCCGACCACGGCGGAGCTCTCACGAGAGAACCGGAGTCCGCCGCGCGCCCGATCGATCGCCAGACGTCCCAGACCCGGTGTTAGAGCACCATCTTCGCCAATGGTGTACCGCGTGCGGTCCCCGCCGTCGAAGGTCCCATCGGGGCTGTCGGCAAACGGAGCATGGAAGGTCAGAGCGCGACGCAATGGCTCGTGCAAAGGGTTGCCCTGCGTCGGTGAGATTGTGGATCGTCTGGGAGCCCCGCGCGAACAGCGGTGAGCGCGGCCGGAGCAAGGCCCAAACCGGATGTCCTACGTGGGAGTTCGCCGCGCTCCACTCACGGACCAAGGGATCCGCGCCGAACGCCACCGAGAGTATCACCAACGAACGCACGACGAGGCCCGGGAGACGCGCCGAGGGCTGGATGTGATCCGCGAGGGGCTATGCCGGGAACGTGCGGATTGGCCTCACTTCGACAACCACTCGGTGAGCGAGAGCTGACGTCGCCCCGCGGATACCGGGACCCTGAAGCGTGCCGCCGGCGGCCTAGTGCTCCGCCGACGCCGCACGTGCGTGGTAGGGTCGAGCGCGTCCGGAGCGGCCACCGCCGCCCATCGCCATCTGGCGAACGAGGCGATCGACGCTGATATCCGGATCGTGCGACAGGAGCACCACATCAGCAATGGCGGTCTGGGGAGTCGCGCACGAAATTACCTCTCGCTCGTACGGATCCCAGTAAGTCCCTGGCGCGAGAGATCGGCCCGCAGCGACTCGGGGAAGACCATCGAGGCCGTGCTGGTTCCGATCGAGGATGATCCGGACCTGTTGGCTTGTGATCATCGGCGTTGCTCCCGTGGTCCGGACTGAGCCAGAAGGACCTCGTCGAGGTAGCGATCGAGGATGTGCGCCAGGGCGGCGGTGCTCGCGAAGGAACCTCGCGCGATCACGGCCCGCCCCTGCGACATATCCGACGTCACCCAGGCAGGAACATCTTCGGCCTCATCGAAGATGTGGACCTGGATTCCGCGGTAGCTCTCAACGGTGCGCATCGGATCGGGGTGATCTTAGTACGCGACCCGGCCCGACCTGATCGCGGCTACACTGACGCGTCCGATGGTACCCGAGGTCGTCACGTTCGGTGAGACAATGGTGCTTCTGGCCGCCAATGAGATCGGCCCTCTGCGGTTCGCCAGTACGTTCACTCGCTTTGTCGCCGGGACTGAGTCGAACGTCGCGATCGGGCTTGCGCGTCTGGGGCACAGCGTCGCGTGGTCCAGCCGGGTGGGCGACGATGAGTTCGGGCAACTGGTGATCAACACGGTACGCGGCGAGGGGGTCGATACCCGCGGCGTGATCGTCGATGCAGCGGCGCCTACCGGCCTGGTCCTGAAAGAGAAGCGCGAGGTTGGTCCGCGCAAGGTGCTCTACTATCGCGCTGGTTCGGCTGCCAGTCGGCTCGCACCTTCCGACCTGGACGCGCACCAGATCGGCTCGGCGCGCTGGCTTCACGTCACCGGGGTGACGATGGCGATCAGTTCCTCCGCCCGGGAGACTGTGCGTGCGGCCGTCGAGATGGCGCGCGATCGCGACGTGAAGGTGTCGTTCGATCCGAACATGCGCCTTCGCCTGTGGACGCGAGAACAGGCTCGTGCGGCGATGTGCGAGATCCTGCCGTACTGCGATGTCGTCCTCCCGGGAATCGACGAGGCAGAGATGCTGACCGGCGAGAGCGACGCGCGCCGGGCCGCGAATGCCCTCCGGTCTCTTGGCGCGGCCAGCGCCGTCGTCAAACTTGGCGCGGACGGCGCGCTCGCGGTCACCGCGCACGAGCAGGTTCAGGTTCCCGGGATTCGACTCGAACGGATTGTGGATCCGGTCGGAGCCGGTGACGGCTTCGCGGCTGGATTCCTCTCTGGAACGCTCCGCGGCCTCGGTCTGGCAGAGTCCGTCCGCTGGGGCAACATCGTTGGTGGTCTGGCAATGACCGCGACGGGGGATACCGAGGGTCTGCCGACGCGCCGGGAGGTCGAGGAGTTGCGGCTCGACCAAGACGTGGCGCGCTGAGACGGCGCTGGTCCTGCCTTCGGCACAGCCGCGGATTCCCCGTCACAGCGGGCCGTACAACATGGCCGCCGACGAGGCCATGCTCGGTCTCGTCGCCGATGGTGGTCCGCCCTCGTTCCGCCTCTACCGATGGAGCGGACGATGGCTCTCGCTCGGACTGGCCCAGTCGATCGCTGATCTCGATATCCCGATGGTGCGGTACGACCGCATCGGGATCGTTCGCCGCGCGTCCGGGGGGACCGCGGTGCTGCACGACAGCCAGATCGGGTGGGCAGTTGCGGCACCACTGGGGCATCACCTTGCAGCAACAGGTGTGCTGGATTCCTATAACGCCCACGCAGAGTATACGGTCCGCCTGCTGAGATCGATGGGGGTATCCGTCGCATCGGCGACGCCGGAACAGGCGCGGGCATCGCGCGATCTGGCGGGCGGAGTGTCGTCGATCTGCTTCGCCACACTGGCGCCATACGAGATCTGCTTCGGCGCACCCCCCAGAAAGTTGGTGGGTTGGGGGCAGATCCGTCGGCGTGGCGTCGTTCTCCACCACGCCACGATGCGATGGGCGCGGGGCCTGGATGGTATCGGCCGATACGTCACTCTCGCTCCGGGCCAGGTAAACCGACTCGCCGAACTGATCGTTTCACTCCGCGATGCGAGTTCCGCGTCGCTCGTCAGGCCAGCCTCTTCGGGCACCGGCCGGTTCGGTGTGGCCCTGCGCGCCGAACTCACCGCGCAGGGGCTTCTCGACCTTACAGGTAGCAAGGAGTCGGAGTTCATCAGACGGGTGCACGCGCTCAACCGCGGCCTCTATCGGTCGCCAGAGTGGACGTACCGCAGATGAGGCCATAGACTGCCTGCGTGTCGGATGAGCGCCGCCAGGTGCTCCTGCGGATCGTGCGCGACTCCGTCGCGCCAGTGACCGGTGCCGACCTTGCCACGACTCTGGGTGTCAGCCGTCAGGTCATCGTTCAGGATGTGGCCATTCTGCGCGCGGCCGGATCGGAGATTATCGCGACGCCGCGCGGTTATGTCTTGCCCAGCGCGCCGGCGGGCGGCCAGCTGCGCACGGTCGTGGCCGTCCAACACCGTCGCGATCAGATCGAGATCGAGCTCGTGACCCTGGTCGACCTCGGCATTCGTATTGTCGATGTCGTGATCGAACACCCGGTCTACGGCGAGTTGCGCGGCCTTCTGATGGTGGAGTCCCGCTTCGACGTCCGGGCATTCATGACCCGCCTGGAGGGATCGGAACCGCTCCTTGCGTTGACTCGCGGCGTGCACCTGCACACGCTCGAGGCCTCGCGCCCGGATGTCCTCGAACGGGGACGGCAGGCGCTACGGGACCTGGGGATTCTGTTGGAGCGTTGACAAGACAGCTGTCCGACTCTACGATGCCCAGTCAGGCACGGCGAATCGAGGAGAGCGTGGTCACACTCGTCCGACCTACCGGCAAGACATGCCAGACGAGCGAACAAGCCGTCGGCCCCATTCGCCTCCAGTGGCGCGGTGCCGATACCGCGCGGACTCCTGGCGTGCGCGGTCTCACGCCGGCCGATGCGGCCATTCCCCCCGCATACCTCGAGATGTCGGAGGAACACCTCCGACAGCGGATCGAGCGCGCGAGGACTGCTCTCGGAACCGATCTGGTCATCCTCGGGCATCATTACCAGCGCGAGGAGATCATTCGTCACGCGGACTTCCGCGGCGACTCGTACAAACTTTCGCAACTTGCCGCCAATCGGAGGGACGCCCGCTACATCGTGTTTTGCGGCGTCCACTTCATGGCTGAGAGCGCCGACATCCTCAGCGCACCTCATCAGCAGGTGATCCTGCCGAACCTGGAGGCGGGCTGCTCGATGGCGAATATGGCTCAACCGGACGACGTCGAGGCGTGTTGGGCCGAACTGACGGGCACGATCGACGCGCGCATCGTGCCCGTCACCTATATGAACTCGGCCGCCAGCCTGAAGGCGTTCTGCGGCCGCAACGGCGGCCTGGTGTGTACATCGTCGAACGCGAGCGCGGCGCTGCGCTGGGCGCTAGACCGGGGAGATAAGGTCCTGTTCTTCCCAGATCAGCATCTCGGCCGGAATACCGCGCTTCGCCTAGGCTATCGCCAGGACGACATGCTCATCTGGTCGCCGCGTGTTCCCTCGGGCGGGCACACGGTCGAGGAGTTGCGAGCGGCGACCTTCTACCTGTGGTTGGGCTGGTGCTCCGTGCACGCCCGTTTCTCCACCGAGCAGATCCGGTGGGCGCGAGAGAACCACCCCGGTGTTCGAGTAATCGTGCACCCGGAATGCAAGCGGGAGGTTGTGGATGCGGCGGATGAGTACGGTTCAACCGAACTTATCGCGCGGCGCATCACGGAGTCGGCGCCGGGTTCGGTCTGGGCGGTCGGTACCGAGATCAATCTCGTCTCCCGCCTGGAGCGTGAGAACCCCGACAAGACGGTCTTCTGTCTCGACCCGGTGATCTGTCCGTGCTCGACGATGTACCGGATCCATCCTGGCTATCTTGCCTGGGTCCTCGATCGGCTGGCCGAGGGCGAGGTCGTCAACCGCATCGCGGTCGATGCGGAGACGACGAAGTGGGCAAAGGTGGCGCTGGAGCGGATGCTGCAGATCGCGTGAACGTTCCGCACCGCGCGATCCGAGATGTCGTCTGTCTCGCTCTGGCGGAAGACGCCCCGTGGGGAGACATCACAACCGAGGCGCTCGTTGACCCGCACCAGGAGTCGGCGGCGGTCATCGTATCCAAAGAGGATGGCGTCCTCGCCGGGCTCGACTGTGTGAGCGCGACCTTCGCCGCGCTGGGAGATCGGGTCCGGGTCACCCGACGGATCGAAGATGGCCAGCCATTCGCCCGAGGGACCGTCCTCGCGGACCTGGTTGGCTCCACAGTTGACATTCTCACCGGCGAAAGAGTCGGACTGAACCTTCTGCAGAGACTGTCTGGGATCGCGACGATCGCAGGTCGCTACGTCGCGGCAACGCACGGCACGGCAGCCGTGATCGTCGACACTCGGAAGACGACTCCCGGCCTGCGCGCGCTCGAGAAGTACGCGATCCGGACCGGAGGTGGATCGAACCACCGCATGTCCCTCTCCGACGGGGTGCTGATCAAGGACAATCATCTCGCCGCGCTGCGCGCCGCCGGTGCCGGCATCGGTGAAGCAGTCGCCCGCGCGCGGCGAGCCGCGCCCCACACGATCCGCGTCGAGGTCGAAGTCACAGATCTCGACCAAGTCGCACAGGCGGCCGATGCAGGTGCGGACATCATCCTCCTGGACAATATGAGCGACGAGCAGATGGCCGAGGCGGTGCGCATCGTGGGCGGGCGCGCGCTGACAGAAGCCTCGGGCGGCATCCGTCTCGAGCGGATCGCACGCATCGCGGCGGCGGGCGTGAACCTGATCTCGGTCGGCGCCTTGACGCACTCGGCGCCCACGCTGGATCTGAGCCTGGAGATCCTCTCCGTGCCGCGCGCGGAGGATGCCGCGCTGGTGATAGTCGATCTCCAGAGGGACTTTTGCCCCGGGGGCGCGCTGGAGGTACCACAGGGGGACGCGGTGGTTCCCCGCCTTGGGGAACTCGTGCGGGAGTTCGCCATCGCCGGCCGGCCTATCGTCGCGACACGGGACTGGCACCCGGCGGACTCCGGTCACTTCACGGATCGAGGCGGCCTGTGGCCGCGTCACTGCGTGAAGGAGACGGATGGGGCGCGGTTCCACCCTGCCCTCGGGCTTCCGGCTGGCGCCATCGTCGTGAGCAAGGGAATGAGCGCCGATGCCGACGGTTATTCGGGGTTCGAGGGCACCGACGAAACCGGAGCGCCACTCGAGGCGATTCTCCGCGAACAACGGGTCGCCCACCTCGTTGTCGGCGGCCTCGCCACCGACTATTGCGTTCGCGCCACAGTGCTGGACGCACTTACTCGCGGCTACTCCGTCGATGTCGTGCGCGGCGCGCTACGTGGCGTAGACCTGGTGCCGGGTGATTCCGACCGCGCCCTCGATGAGATGGTGGCAGCGGGGGCGCGAGTTATCCCGTAGCGACCGCCGGTTCGGAATCGCCATAGAGCGCCAGGTCGATCTGTCGTAGACCACGGCCAACACGCCGCCGGATCTCCTCGAAGACCTCCCCATCCCACTCTCCGACGAACGTGACCGCAGTGCCCTTGCGGCCGGCGCGCCCCGTCCTACCGACACGATGGACATACTCTTCGGCGGTCTGCGGCAAGTCATAGTTGAGGACGTGGGTGACGCGGGAGATATCCAGTCCGCGGGCAGCTACATTGGTCGCGATGAGCACGTTGATCTCACCGTCGCGAAACGCGCGCATCGTGCTCTCTCGCTGGCCCTGTCCCATCGCCCCATGCAAACCTTCGATGCGGAGACCCGCGACGGCAGCGAGCCGACGCACGAGCCAGTCGACGCCTCGCTGGGTCCGCCGGAATACAAGCATGTGCCCGTCGGAGCCCTGCATCCGCGTCAGGCAGCGAAGTGCCCTGACCTTGTCGTCCTCGAGAACCTCGCAGAAGCACTGATCGATCTCGACCGCGGTAGCCTGTCCGGGATCGACGTTCACGAATTCCGGATCGTGCAGGTACTGATGTGCGACCTCGAGGACGAAGGGAGGCAGCGTAGCGGAGAATAGTGCCGTCTGCCGCCGATCGGGCGTGCTCCGTACGATGGCATCGATGTCCTCAATGAATCCCATATCGAGCATCTCATCGCACTCGTCGAGGACTACCCACGAGGCACTGCGCAGATCCAGTGGCCCACGGCGTATCTGATCGAGCACCCGGCCCGGCGTACCGACGACTACGTGCACTCCGCGGCGCAGAGCATCCGCTTGCGGTACGAGTGCCGTCCCGCCGTAGACCGCGAGAGCGCGTACGCCTCGGTCGGCGCCGAGTTTCCTGAACTCGCCCGTCACCTGTAGACACAGCTCCCGCGTCGGCACGAGGACGATCGCCTGGACCATGGGCGCGTCGACGTCGATCGCGCTGATGATGGGCAAGGCGAACGCGGCCGTCTTCCCGGTTCCGGTCTGCGATTGCCCTACGACATCGAAGCCGGCGAGGAGGAGAGGCACGACCAGCCTCTGGATCGCGGTGGGCGTAACGTACCCTGCTCGCTCCACCGCGCTAAGAGCGCGCGGGACGAGGTCGAACGACGTGAACCTCTCCGAGCGCGCAGCGTCAATCGGTAGGTCCGTCACGCGGTGGAATCTCTGCACATCGCACGACGAATACCCGCGACTCGACTCACGGAAGGCGCGAACTCAAGGTCCGCAACGACTGTCACGTGGATGAAGGGCGATTGTTGAATCAGCACAGAGCGCAGTACTTTAACGATAGCATCCTCCTGTGGCACCGACAAAGGATCCGGGAACGTCGGCGAGCCCCCCGCTTGCGCGGAGTCGGATTCTCCAGGACGTCGATGGTGCGATATTCGACGCAGTCGTGATCGGCGGAGGGATCACCGGACTCGGCATCGCTCTCGACGCAAGCCTTCGCGGTCTCTCGGTCGCGCTGTTCGAACGCGAGGACTACGCGGCGGGAACGACGAGTCGATCGTCAAAACTGATACACGGTGGCCTGCGCTATCTGGCACAGGGCCAGTTCGCGGTGACACGTGAGTCGCTCGTCGAGCGTCAACACCTGCTGCGACTGGCGCCCGGTCTGGTCCGAGAGATCCCATTCGTGATCCCGGTTCGCCGTGGGCCGACGGAGGCGGCCCGGTACGCCCTCGGGCTCGCCATTTACCGAGCGCTGGCACCCGCCGGTTCTCGTTCGTTCGCTCACATCGATCGCAGCCAGATTCGCGATCTCGCGCCCTGGATGGACCCTCGCGCAATCGACACCGGGTTCGTCTATTGGGACGCTCAGACCGACGATGTCGCGCTGGCGATGGCGGTCTACCGCCGCGCGCGCGAGGCAGGCGCTCTTCTCGTCAACCATTGCGCGGTGACGCGCGTCACCGATGCCGGGGGGCTCTGCGAGATCAACGCGCACGACCGCGAGGGCGGGTCCGACTTGCGCTTTCGCGCACGCTGCGTCGTCGTCGCTTCCGGTGCATGGGGTGATCGAGACATCGGTGGCCTGAAAGGAGGGCTGCCCATTCAGCCGGCAAAGGGCGTCCATCTCCTTCTCTCGACCGATCGCTTCCCCATGCGAGCGGCGATGTATCTGCCCACCGTTTCCGACGATCGAATGATCTTCGTGGTGCCGTGGCTCGATCGCATTCTGGTGGGCACCACGGACACCCTGTACGAAGGCGACATCGCCACGCCGGAGGTCGAGGAGGAGGATCTTGCGTACCTCCTTGAGGGGCTCCGCCGGCATACCGCGCCGGGCCAGGTGAGGCGTGAGGATGTCGTCGCGGCGCATGCGGGCATCCGACCGCTCGTGGCGGGCGAGGCCGGTTCGACGAGCAAGCTCTCGCGCGCGGAGCGAGTCAAGACTGACGATAGGATCATCCACATCGGCGGCGGAAAGCTCACCACCTATCGGCGGATCGCCGAGCGGGTTGGCTCTATTCTGGCCGACCGGCTTGGCGCTCGGACCGGGCCCGTCACTTTGGACGTGCCCTTGGTCCGCCCCACGAATGCGCCTCCGTGCGCACGGGACGGGATCCCATGTGCCGGAGCCGACTTCGATCGCCTCCTGCTCCGCTACGGTGGGGAGTGCGACGAGATCCTCCGCCTCATGCCCGGCGAGATCGGCTGCCAGAGCGAGGCGAGTGCGGTTCCGCCTCTGTTTGAGGCGGAGGTGCGGCACGCCGTTCAGCGCGAACAGGCGATGACTCTCATCGACGTCCTCGATCGGCGAACCCGACTGCTCGCGCTCGATCATCGCCGGGCACTGGCTCTGGCGCGCCCGGTCGCCTCACTGATGGCCTCGGACCTGGCGTGGACGGAAGGGAGAGAGGCGAGCGAGGTCAACGCCCTCGTGCGCCACGCCCGCGCCTTTGGCCTGCCCGAATGGCGCGCGTGATGGTCTCTGATGACACCGGCGCCCGCTACCTTCGTCTCACTATCGGTGCCTCAGCATGGCGACTCCCGATCGACGTTATCGAGGCGGTCATCCTCACCCCTCGCATCACGCGGACGCCCGGTGCGCCCGATCGACTTCTGGGGCTGATCAACTATCAGGGTGAGCCGTGTCCTGTACTGTCACCTGTGGCGTCGGCGCCCGGGCGGCACACCGTGGTCGTCCGCTCTGCAGCCTTCCGACGCTTCGGCATCTGCTGCGACTGGGCCGACGGCGCCACCAACGGGGGAGATCCTGAGCTCGATGCCGAGGAGATGGCTGCGGACATCGCACGGGACGGCGGACCACGCGAGCTACTTCTGGCCTCGGAGCGGCCCGCCGCGATCGCAATCCTTCGCCCACGTGCCCCGGAGAGCGCAGGTGGTCAGCCTGCGGCAGACACCACGACACGATCTCCCTCGCGGACCGATCCAACGTCGACGATCACCTGATCGCCGTCGCGGAGGCCATCCACAACCTGCAGGCGATCGCCCTCCTGCACTCCCAGGCGCACCGGCACCCGCTTCACCACTCCGCCGTCCACGATCAATACCGCGGGAGCCTCCGTTGAGACGAGTGCCGCCCGCGGGATGACGAGCGCATTGGCGATCCTCGCAGCCTCGATAGCGACCTGCGCGAGCATTCCCGGGCGGAGACGCGGGTCGATCGGGATCGCTGGAACCAGACGAACAGCCACTGTCCGCGATCGTGCGTCGACCACGGGAGCGATGCCGATCACGCGCGCGGGGATTCCCGCAGCTCCGAGGCCCAGACCTTCGATGGTGGCCATCTGATCGCTGCGAATGCGGCCGATCTGGGTTTCGTCCAATGCGACGCGTGCCTCGACTCCGCGGGTGATGATTACGAACAGCGGCGCCTGCGGATTTGCGGTCGCTCCAACCGTCGCGAAGCGCTCTGCGATCACACCGTCAATGGGGGCGCGGATGGTTGCCTCATCCAGTTGCTCGCGCGCAAGGCTCACCTGTGCCTCCGCCTGCGCGAGCGCAGCAGCCGCAATGGCGCGATCGAACTCCGTGAACGGCTGACGCGCGATCCGTTCGGCTGCGTCTGCCGCGTCCGCCTGTGCCCGCGCCGCGTCGAGTTCGAGCTCGGTCGACGGCTTCCGAGCGATCTCAGCGACAGCCTCTGCCTGACGGACCGCAGCTTCCGCGGCGGCGAGATCCTGGGCGCTCGCCGGCCGGCGCGCGATCGCCGCCTGTTGCCGTGCCGCGTCTAGACCGGCCTGCAGCTGGGCGCGAACCTCCGCCGTGGGTGGCGCGGTAAGGAGCGCCAGATTCTGACGGGCCACGCGGACGCCTGCCTCGGCGGCCATGACCTGCCCCTGGGCCCCGTCGCAGGCAAAGCCGGTGGTGCGACAGGCGGCGTCTCTGGTCGTCTGCAGAACGTACAGCACGTTGCGGGCACTCTCGATCGAGACTTCCGCGGCACGGATCTGCTCGGGCGTGGGCCCCTTCAGGACGGCGTCCAGGCGCGCCTGAGCCGCCGCTACGTTCGCATCGGCCTGCGCGATCCCCTCTGGCCGAGGGTCCCTGAGCGCCGCCAGGCGATCCCGCGCGCTCTTCGCGGCGGCCTCGGCCTGCGCGACGGCCTCGGTACGACCACCCGCCCTGAGGCTCTCGAATCGAACGCGGGCGGCCCTGGCCCCGCTCGCCGCAATCGCGACCTGCTCCGGGCGCGCGCCCGATTCGATCGACTGGAGCCGCGCGCGCGCCGCCCCCGCGCCCGCCTCCGCCTGGCGGAGCGCCAGCGCCGCTGACTCCCGGTCGATCTCCGCGAGTGCATCGCCGACTCGGACCTCAGTGCCAACGTCTCTTGCCACACGCTCGATGCGTCCCGAGCCGCGCGGCAACACCATCACGGAACTCAGCGCTCGGATATCTCCGGTTGCAGTGATGGTGGATGACAAGTCGGCGCGTGTGACGGGCGCGGTACGCACGGGAATAGCCGGGCGCTCCTTTGGTGCCGCGATCGGCGGGGGAACCGGCGCGCCGCAGGCGAATCCGGCGATCGCCGCACAAAGGATCATCGCGCGGCGAAACACCTCTAACCCTCCCCGTACTCGTCAGGCGGCTCCGCAGAGTGCGGACCGGACGGTCAGTATAGGTGTCTCAGGCAACCATTTCCCCGATTTCGCGCGGCCGGGTGGTGCGTGACGAGCGACCCCGCGCTATCTTTGGATCGGTTGGCTCTCGAATTTCGACGCGGATCGGCGGAGATGGCGCGAGGACACGCGCTGCTCTACTTCACGCACGGCGATGCCGTGGTCGCAACCTATGTGGTGGTGCCGCCGATCTCGTTCGACCTCGCGAAGTATGTTCCGCCGATGCTCGCGGGTCAGATTGGAGCGATGCCCTCGCCGGATGCCTCCGGGGTACCCCTTCCGCCCGTTCCTGAACCGATCGAAGGCGGCCTTTTCGCGCTCATGGCGCTAGCAGAGGCGCGCGATGATGACGTCGTGGGGGCGGGTCAACTCCTGGACGGCGCGGTCGAGCGGTTGCTGATGGCGACCGCCGAGGCGGCTCGCTCCTATACGGCGCTGTATCGGCAGCGGGACCTTCGGTCCGAGCCGAGTCAGGCGGAGCCCGCCAGCAGCCTGAGTGTCGACGAGGTGCTGCTCGACCTGATGGGAGATCAGGACCGGATCGCCGAACTCGCGCGGCGTCTTGGTGTGCTTCGGTACGCGATCGCGGGAAACGATAGCGCGGCCAGGGACGAGACGGTCGGGGCGATTCGGCGGATCGGCGCGCGGATGGCCGCAAAGTACCGTGTCGAGGCCCTGATCGAAGCCGCGCTCATACCCGGACCACGCGGTGACGATCTTGCACGCCTCCACATCGATCGCTGCTACAGGTTGGCGGCCGAGGACTACGCCGCGATCATCGACATCGAGGCGCGTATTCGCGATCTGGAGAACGGGGCAGGTCGCGGCCATCCGACACCCTCGGCGTAGCCAAGGGTCGTGATCTCCGTCTCGTTCTGGCTGGAGTGGACCGTTCCCGCGCCCCTGGCAAACCTTCGCTCGCTGCTGGAGGCGTGCGCGACGAGCATTGGTGACTCGCTCGACGAGGTACCCTCCATCGCATCCTCCGACTCATGGGTGAGTCTCGTCGCATCTCACGGTGAGGTGCGCTATGGCACGGTTCGGATCCAGTCAGCGGAGCGCGGGTGCCAGGTGGTGATCGCTCCCGGATCGCATCGCGATCCACGTGCCCTGGACCGACTCAACCTGTTCAGTGTGACGTCCTACGCACTGCTCGTTGGAGAGGGGTTCCTCGCGCCGCCCCCGCCGATGGAGTCAATCGGCCCCCACGCGTGGGAGTGATCGCGTCACCCGGACTCGGCGAGGGACTCCGCGAGCTGCCGATCCTTCCGCGCCCTCGCGCGATCGTTCGGGTCGAGTAGCCGCTTCCGAAGCCGCAGGTGTCGGGGAGTGACCTCGAGCAACTCATCTTCGGCCAGGAAGTCGAGGCACTGTTCCAGGCTGAGCGACTGGTGCGGGGTGAGCCTTTCGTCGATCTCGGCGGTCGACGACCGGATGTTGGTCAATTGCTTCTGCTTGCAAACGTTGACGGCCAGATCGGCCGCGCGGGCATTCAGGCCGACGATCATCCCCTGATAGACGTCGACTCCGGGGCCGATGAAAAGGAATCCGCGCTCCTGGGCGTTCAGTAGCCCGAAAGTGACGGACGTGCCGGTCTCCGAGGCGATCAGTGCCCCATTCCGTGTGCTGCGCATTGGGCCTCGGAACTGTTCGTGGGCCTGGAGGAGCGATGCCATCACGCCATTCCCCCGCGTGAGGGTGAGCATTTCGTTGCGAAACCCGATGAGTCCGCGGGTGGGGATGGTGTATTCGAGACGCACGTTGCCGCGACCATCGTGCACGAGGTTGACCATCTGCGCGAGACGGGCCGCCAGTGCCTCCGTGAGCGCGCCGATCGCATTCTCCACGGTATCGATGATGAGATGCTCGATTGGTTCGAACAGCACACCATCGATGAGCCGTGTTACGGCCTCCGGTCTCGAGACCTGGAACTCGAACCCCTCGCGGCGCATCGTCTCGACGAGGATCGCGAGATGAAGCTCTCCCCGGCCGCATACCAGGAACTCATCCGGGGAATCGGTCTCATCGACGCGCAGGGCGACATTCGTCTCCAGTTCGCGCCACAACCGCGCACGCAACTGGCGAGAGGTGGATGACTGCCCATCCCTGCCCGCGAAGGGCGCGGTGTTGACGCCGAAAGTCATTTTGACCGTCGGCTCCTCGATTCGAATGGGCGGGAGCGGTTCCGGCACGGCGCGATCCGCGATCGTCTCGCCGATCGTGGCTGAAGACAGACCGGTGAGGGCGATGATGTCGCCTGCCCGGGCGCTCTCGACTTCCTGTCGGGTCAGCCCTTCGTGGGTGTACACGGCGGCGACCCGCTCATCGCGCGCCTCACCTCTCCCATCGATCACCGTCACGGCGAGCCCACGGCTCAGGACACCGCGGAAGAGGCGGCCTATCGCGATTCTGCCGCGATAGTCGTCGTAGTCCAGCGCTGTGACCTGCATCTGAGCCGGGCCATCCGGAATCACGAGCGGCGCCGGCACGTGCTTCAGGATCGCCTCGAAGAGCGGTTCGAGCGACGTGCCGGGGGTGTCGGGATCCAGCGAAGCTCGCCCCTCACGGGCAACCGCGTACAGGACCGGAAAGTCCAGTTGATCCTCGTGAGTGGCCAGATCGAGGAAGAGATCCTGTGTAAGACTGAGAACCTGGGCGACGCGGGCGTGCTGACGATCGATCTTGTTGATCACCACGATCGGGCGGAGGCCGATCTCAAAAGCCTTCCGCAGGACAAATCTCGTCTGCGGCATCGGTCCTTCAACGGCATCCACCAGCAGGAGGCATCCGTCGGCCATGTTCAGGACCCGTTCCACTTCTCCGCTGAAGTCGGCGTGCCCAGGCGTATCGATGACGTTGATCTTAACGCCGCGATACGAGATGGCGGTGTTCTTGGCAAGAATGGTGATCCCCTTCTCTCGCTCCAGAGCGTTCGAATCGAGGATCAGTTCGCCCACGTTTTGGTTCGGGCGGAAGATGTTGCTCTGCTTCAACATTCCATCGACGAGCGTCGTCTTGCCGTGATCGACGTGGGCGATGATGGCGATGTTGCGGATGTCCTCGCGGGAGACGTAGTGCGTCACAGCGATCTCGTACCTCTCATCAGACGTTGAACAGGAAGTGCACGATATCGCCATCCTGGACGGGATAGGCCTTTCCCTCGACACGCAGCACCCCGGCGCGGCGCGCCTCGGTCATGCCTCCCGTCGCGACCAAATCCTCGTACCTGACGACCTCGCCACGGATGAACCCCCGGGCGAGATCGGAGTGGATCACCCCGGCGGCATCGACTGCGGGGGAGCCGCGCTCGATGGTCCACGCACGGCATTCATCGTCGCCGACAGTGAAGAAGGAGATCAAGTCGAGAAGTTGATAGGAAAGAGCGATGACGCGATCTCGGCCCAGCTCCTCGATGCCAAGGTCCACCATGAACTCGCGCCGCTCATCTTCCCGGAGCTCGGCAAGTTCGGATTCGAGGCGCGCGGCCAGCGAGCAGACGCGAATCGGCCCTCCGCCGGAGGCGGCCTGGAGGGGTCCCTCCAGGCCGCGCGCAAGACTGGGGTCGTCTCCCGTGTTGAGGACGATGAGTTCCGGCTTTTCGGTCAGGAGCCCATAGGGACGCAGGATGCGGCGGTCGGCCGGGCTGAGGCCAAGCGTGCGGATCGCTCGCCCTTCCTGAAGCGCGGGGATAAACGACTCCAACAGTTCGAGCTCTCGCCACTGCGGATTACTCGACGCTGCCTTGCCCATCCGCAATTCTCGCTGGAGCCGTTCGACACGCCTCTCCACCACGATGAGATCGGCCAGAGCGAGTTCCGCCGTAGTCTCGCGATAGTCCCGGCGTGGATCGACGGATCCGCGCGGATGTGGATGAACGTCGCTCTCGAACGCGCGCACAACGTGGAGTAGCTCGTCCACATTCCGCAACTGTCCGAGGACAGCACTCTGCCTCGCCTCGGCTCCCAGCGCACCCGCGATGTCGAGGTAACGCACCTCGGCCGGCGTCGTCTTGCGCGGCGAGAACATCGCGCTCAGCCGCGTCAGGCGCTCGTCCGGCACGCGCACCGTCGCCCGGTGTATTTCCCCAGCCCCGAAGCCGCCGACCTCCGCGTGCTGCTCCGCGAGCGCGTTGAACACCGTAGTCTTGCCGCAACCGGGCAGCCCCGCCAGACCAATCTCCACGGACTCGATTGTCCGTGCTGGACGCTGCGGGGTGCCAGAGTTCAGACCGCGACGAGTTCCCGCTCCAGTGGCAGATCGATCGCGCGCCCCTCCTTCGCGGATCGGTAGACCGCCTCCGTGAGCTCCATGTACTTGAGCCCCTCCGTGAAATCGGGAGACACGGCACCACCATCACGTATGGCGCGGACGAAATCCGCCTCGGCGCTCCACATGCGGACTTCATCAGCGGGGATCGGGATGGGCCTCAGGTCCTCGCCACGACGGGCGCCGAGGATTTCGGCCCGCGCAACGTTGACGATAAGCGTGCCCTCGGACCCGTGGATCTCGAAGCGATCGGTCTGCGGGTGATGCGTAACCCCGGTGAAATGCCAGGTAGAGACGGCGCCGCACTCCATCTCAGTGGCAAAGCCGATCGAATCCGCGATCCGCACGTCGGCGACATCGTCCGTGCCCGGACGGGCGCGCTTCGGATAGTGCACCTTCGCGATCGCGTGAACGCGGCGGTGATAGCCAAGCCACCGGTGGATGACCTCGATGTACATGCCCAGGTACTGCGTGTTGAACCCGGAGACTTCCGCGTCCTGGCGCCAGTGCAGTGGTGTCGTCGGGTCTGCATAGGCGCTCTGATATTGGAAAACGAGCAGATCGAGGGGTTGCCCAACGTATCGCTCCTTCTGCACCAAGCGCTTCATCGCATAGTCGGCCGCCATCGCATGAGGCGGCGGACAGAGCATCGTCACCAGACGCGTGCCGCGCGAGGCGCGATACATGTCACGCGCCTCGGCGTAGGTCCGCGCCATGCGCGCCTGGCAGAACACGTGCTTCCCGGCCTGGAGCGCCGCCAGCGTGGCCTCGCGATGGAGGTACGGCGGCGCCGCGATAAACACCGCGTCGACCCCGGGCACATCGAGAACCTCGCGCCAGTCCGACCGAACTGTGGAGAATCCCCACTCTGCGGCAATCGCCTCGGCGGTCTCGCGGCGTCGGTTTGCGACCGCCACGAGTTCGACACCCGGGATCTTCGTAAGGCCAGGGAGATGGCGCTGCTTCGCGATGCCACCGGCGCCGATGAACCCGATGCCCAGCCGTTCCGCCACGGTCCTTCTCCCGATGTGATACTGCGCGCATTCTACGAGGGGTGATACGAGCCAATGTCGCGCCTTACGGGCCAGGTTGCCATCGTCACCGGGGCGGGGTCCGGAATGGGACGGGAGATTGCGCGGGCGCTCGCGCAGGAGGGAGCCTCGCTCGCCCTCATCGGTCGCCGCTCCTCGCCTCTTGCCGAGACCGCGGCTCTCGTCGGAGGAACCGCCAGGACATTCGCGATCGACGTCGCGCAGTGGGATGCGGTCGAACGCACGATCGCGACGATCGCGCGCGAGCTGGGGAGGATCGACATCCTCGTCAACAATGCCGGTACCAACACCAGGCGCCGCTCGTGGAAGGATGCGGAGATCGCCGATTGGGACGTGGTCGTCCGCACGAATCTCGACGGTGTGTTCTTCACGACGCGCGCGGTCTTGCCCACGATGCGATCGCAGGGAAGTGGCCTGATCGTCAACATCTCGTCGCTCGCCGGACGATCTGCGTCGGTGATCTCCGGCGCGCCGTACAGCGCATCGAAGCACGGCGTGGTCGCCCTCACGCAGTCGGTCAATCTCGAGGAGTGGCGCCACGGCATTCGCGCGGCCTGCATCGAGCCGGGTGAAGTCGCGACGCCGATCCTTGAGTTCCGGCCGGAGGTACCGCCCCGCGAGACCTGGTCGGACATGCTTCAGCCGGAGGACATCGCGGAGACGGTCCGCTTCATCGCGACGCTCCCGAGCCGTGTCCTCGTGGATGAGATCGCGATTCGGCCGCGGGTCCGTCGCCTCGGGTAATTGGCCCTGCGGAACCTGCGGGGAATGCCGAATATCGTGAGAGAGGAAGTTCCCTGCACGGAGCGGTAAGATGCAGCCCGGACCCATCGGCTCGACCAGGCTGATTCCGGAGGGTCCCGCACCCCCACGCCCGCCGGAACGGCTTCGACCGGCGGAGTCGACGGAAGCCACCTCCCGGACATCGGAAATGCGCATCCTCATCTCGCAGGTGTCGGTCGATTCCTCGGCCGGGCTCATCACGGCAGAGGAGATTCGCACGCGCATCTCCGAGCACGTTCGACAGGTGTTCGAAAGGGCCGGGATCGCATTCGAGGAGATGTCTGCCGAGGAGGCAGCGGCTCGAGTCGCGCCCGGTGGATACTGGAGCGCAGAGAGCACGGCGCAGCGGATCCTGGATTTCGTCGCGGCCTACGCCAACGGCGAACCGGAGCGGGCTCAACTGCTTCGAGAGGCCGTCGAGACTGGCTTTGCCGAGGCCGAGGAGGCATTTGGCGGAGACCTTCCGGAGATCAGTTACAGGACGATCGATCTGGTCCGAGATGGCCTCGATCGACTGCTCGCGCCGCGGGTCGACGCCAGCGTCTGAGTCACGATACCGGCGTGAGCAGGACCTTGCAGCCCTCCTTCTCGAGTAAGGAGTGGAACTGGTTCTCCCACGCGGTGATCGGCGCGATGCCCGTAATGAGGGGAGCAGTCTTGATCGCGCCACGCGCCATCAGCGCGAGCGACCGTTCCCAGGCGCTGGGCACGTGAGCAAAGCTCCCGAGGTAGCGCAGTTCCTTCATGGGGATGAGATTGACATCCGCCTCTACCGGGCGTCCGTATAAGCCAATCTGGACCACGGTTCCGCCCCGCTGGACGACGTGAAGGCACTGGCGGAGACTGGGAGCGGCGCCGGCAGCCTCCACGACGATCGGTGGACCATCGCCGCCGGTCAGATCTTGCACCATCTCGGCGAGCGGCTCGCGAGTCACGTCGATCGCGTGGTCCGCACCGATGCGGCGGGCGATATCGAGTCGCTGGGCGTCGCCCCCGGCGCCGCAGATGATGGTACGGGCGCCCGCGGCCATCGCGGTCTGCAGGCAGAGCAGTCCGATAGGACCAGGCCCGGACACCAGCACCCAATCGCCCGGGCGGATGTGAGCGAGGTCGTACAGCGCGTGGACGCAGCAGGAGAGCGGCTCGGTCATCGCCGCTGATTCGAGGCTCAGCCCATCAGGTACGCGATGGAGACGGTGCGCGGGTACGCGCACGTAGCGCGCGAATCCACCGTTCACGTGGGTACCGATGGAGCGTCGCGCCGGGCAGAGATTCTGCCGTCCACCCAGGCATTGGATGCATCGGCCGCAGACCGAGAAATAGGTCTCGGTCGTCACTCGATCGCCGATGGCTATCGCATCGACGCCTGCTCCAAGGGCCGCGACACGTCCGGAGAGTTCGTGCCCCAACACCACCGGGGGCACGCAGCGGTACTCGTCCAGATAGATGTGCAGGTCGGTCCCGCAGATGCCGGTGAAACTCACGTCGAGTATCACCTCACCGGGTCCGGGCGTCGGGTCCTGGATTTCGCGAACCTCCACGTTGCCTCGCCCCGGGGCGACCTTCACCAGCGCCTGCACGTGCCCTCCTTCGACGTCCGCCACGCCGATAATCGGCGAACCGGATGCTGCGCGCCACCGCCAACTTCACGACGAATCGTCCGCGACTGGTCATTCTCGCCTGGTTCTGCCTGGCCGCGATCGGCGTCACCCAGATTCCGACGTTGCCAGGGCTTCTGCTTCCCGGGGGATTCGAGAACGTTCGACTCGAGTCCGAACAGGCGTATCGCATCGTGCGGGAGGAGATCGCGGCGTCGGGACCCGTGATCGTCGCCGTCTTCCGCGGCCCTGATGGCAGCCGGGCGGACGCGGCGTTCATCGCCCAGGTGAGCGCTCAGGCCCGTCGCGCGGCGGCGGTACCCGAGGTTCAGCGGGTCTTGACTCCGGACTTCAGCGCCAGGCAGGTTGCGGCCGAAAGAGGTGTTGCCACCGCGCTGATCGTTCTCTCAGGGGATGCTGGCGCCGGTCTGGACGCAGTGGAGAAGGTCCGCGCAGCACTGGGCACCGACCCGCTGACGCCAGTGATCACAGGCGGTCCCGTGGCATACGCAGACATCATCGCGGTGAGCGAGTCGGATCTCCGTCGCGCGGAGATCATCTCCGTGCCGCTCGCGCTCATCGCGCTAGCACTCGTGTTCGGCACTCTGGTCGCGGCGGCGACTCCCGTGGTCGTGGGCGGCGTATGCGTCGTCGGAGCACTGGCGCTACTGGCCATAATCGCGAGAAGCGCGGATCTCTCGGTGTTCGTGCTCAACCTCGCCACGATGCTGGGCCTGGGGCTGGGTACCGATTACTCGCTCTTCTTGGTCAGCCGCTTCCGCGAGGAACTGCTCCGCACCACTGACGTACGCGAGGCGATCGTCAACACTGTGGAGACAGCCGGGAGTGCCATCCTGTTTTCGGGCCTGGCGGTGTTCGCGGGCCTGTGCGGCCTGCTCACGTTCGAGTTCATGATGCTCCGCTCGCTCGGCGTGGCCGGGGCCATCGTGGTGATCCTCGCGGTTGGGGCGGCGCTGACACTCCTGCCCGCGATCTTGATGCTCGTCGGTCGGCGAATCGACGCCCTGCGTATCGCGCCAACTCGCGAGGGAGAGCAGACCGCGTGGATCCGGCTGACTCGTTGGGCAGTGACACGACCCCTCGTGGCCATCGCCCTGGTCGTCAGTCTCCTGACGGTCTTGGGCCTGCCGTTTCTGCGGGCACGGATCTCACTGCCCGACGCCAGCGTATTGCCTTCGTCCGTTCCTTCGCGGCAGGCTTACGACGTCGTGACCGCGGCGTTCGGCCCGGGTGCGGCCGCGCCCATCCTGGTCGTCGTCTCATCGGACAATGCTATTCTGGCGCCGCCGGCTCTGGACGCATTGTACGACCTGTCGCGCGCGATTCGGGCAGATCCCGCGGTCGCACACGTGGACAGCATCGTCGACCTCGACAGCCGGCTGACGCGTGAGCAGTACCATTTGATGTACCGCGCCAATGGCGTGCACGCCGATCCCTATGCACGCGCCGCGCTCGACGCGACGACGGGTGCGCGCGCGACGATGCTGACCGTGACACCCACGTGCAGCGCGGCGAGTCCGGAATGCGAGGCGCTCGTGGATCGCCTGCGGGCATTTGCGCCCGGCGGCGGCCTGAGAATGTCCATCGGTGGCGCCCCGGCCGGGAGCGTCGATATCAGCCGGCAACTCTACGCGGACTTCCCGCGCGCCGTCGCTGTCGTTCTGGCGGCGACCTTCCTGATCCTGCTCGTCCTCCTACGTTCCTTGATCCTGCCCATCAAGGCTGTCCTCATGAACTGCCTCTCGCTCTTTGCCAGTTACGGCGCTCTTGTCGTCCTCTTTCAGGAGGGGGTTGGCTCGGGCATTCTCGGGTTCACGCCGCTGGGTTATGTCGAGGCGACCCTCCCCATCATTCTCTTCTGCCTGCTCTTCGGGCTGAGCATGGATTACGAGGTCTTTCTGCTCTCGCGGATCCGCGAGGAGTGGCTCAGTACGCGTTCGAACGTCGCCAGCGTCGAGCGGGGAATCGCGCGGAGCGGACGCGTCATCACAAACGCCGCTCTCATCGTGGTCCTGGTCAGCCTCTCCTTCGCGTCGGCGGAGATCATCCTCGTGAAGGCGGTGGGAATTGGGGCGGCCCTGGCTATCGCGCTCGACGCGACCGTCGTGCGCGGGGTTCTCGTTCCCGCGACGATGCGTCTGATCGGTGAATGGAACTGGTGGCTGCCCGGCTGGCTCGATCGACGGCTACCCGAGATCGGCCCCCGCGTGTGAGACGCCTCCCATGCACGCTGCTTCTCTCGGTGCTGCTGATCGGGTGCGCCGGCAGCGCGGCACCGACGCCGCGAAGCGTGGCGGTACCGGTCGCACCCGATCAGCAGCACCCCGCCCTCAGTCCGGTCGCTCTGCCGCGCGACGACGCACCGCATCGCGCGCTGACCGAGTGGTGGTACTTCACGGGACACCTGACCGCAGGCGATCGACCGTTTGGCTTCGAGTTCGTCATCTTCCAATCCGAGCGTCGTGACGCGCCCCGCCTCTATGCGTCCCACTTCGCGATCACCGACATGCGAACCGGAACCTTCGCCTACGCGGAACGCACTGCTCTCCGGCCCCACGGCGGTGACCCTGAGACGCTCGATCTTGCGGTCGACACCTGGACCCTGAACGGTGGAGATGGTCGCTTCCGGATCCGCGCGCGGATGGAGGCCCACGCGCTCGATGTCGATCTCGTCGCGACGCGCCCGCCCATCCTCCACGGCGGCACAGGCATCATCTCGTTTGGGCCCGCCGGCGACTCCTACTACTACTCATATACGCGCCTCGCGGCGACGGGCGTGCTCGCGATGGCGGAGGGGGATTTGCCCGTCAGCGGCCTGGTCTGGATGGACCATCAGTGGGGTGACTTCATCAGCGCCGGAGGCGGCTGGGACTGGTTCGCGCTCCACCTGGACGGCGGTCTCGACGCGACGTTCTCCAGGGTGTTCGACGAAAAGGGTGATACGACGCTGCGGTACGGATCGCTCCTCGACGATCTGGGTCGCACCACGCATTTGTCCGCCGAGCGCTTTCGGATCGATTCGCTGGCGACGTGGACGAGCCCCCACTCGGGCGCTACCTATCCGGCCCGTTGGCGGGTGTCCGTTCCTGAGGAGGGGCTTGACCTGACGATCGAACCGGTCCTCGCCGATCAGGAGCTGGATACGCGCGCAAGCACCGGTGTCACGTACTGGGAGGGGGCGGTGCTCGCACGTGGGTCACGATGGGGCGCGCCCATCAGCGGGCAGGGGTATGTCGAACTGAATGGCTACGCGACTACACTGGTGGGAGACAAGCGCGGGGGGGCGCGATGAGTTACACCGCGAGCCGCAATGCCCGGTCGCGTCGAAGTCATGTGCCAGAGATGACGAGCATGGAGCGGGTTCTCGCCGCGGTGAGCGGTGAACGGGCCGACCGAGTTCCATACTGCGTGTGGCATCATTTTCGGCCGCGAGGCAATCCGACCAGTCTGGCGCGAGATACGCTCGACTTCTTCAGCCAGTACGGGTGCGACATCTTCAAGATCATGCCCGACATCCCGTATCCGTTCCCCGATGGCGGCATTCGCACGGTGGATGATTGGGGTCTGATCTCAGAACTGGATATCTCTGCGGGCAACCTCGCCCGCATGCTCAGGACGGTCGGGATCGTGCGCGACGCGCTTGGCGGCGATGCCCCGGTGCTCCTGACCGTCTTCTCCCCTTTCGCCTACGCGATGCGATTCGCGGGCCACGATCGGCTGGGGGAGCACCTGCACACAGCGCCCATCCAATTACACGCCGCGCTGGACGTGATCGCCGATAACCTCGCCGAATATTGCTCGGCGGCGCTCCTGGAGGGGGCGGACGGCATCTCTCTCTCGGTGCAGGGGGCTGGCGATGGAGTCACCACCGCCACGGAGTATGCGGAGTTCGCGCGACCGTACGAACTACGGGTTCTGCGCGCCTGCCAGGCGGGATGGCTGACAACCCTGCACGTGCACGCCTCCGCGGACCTCGACCTCGATCCGTTCCTAGCGTATCCGACCCCGGTTCTGAGCTGGAGCGATCGCCTCACCGGCATCTCGCTCGCCGACGTGCGAAAGAAGGATCCCACGCGATGCCTTATGGGGGGTATCTCCGGGAGGGGGCCGATCCTCTCTGGCACACCGGCGGAACTCCTCACGGAGATGCGCGACGCGGTGCGCCAGACCGGTGGCTCGCGCCTGATCCTCGCGAACGGTTGCTCGGTGCCCGACGATATCGCCGACGCGCGGTTGCGCCTCGCACGCGCGCAAGCCGATCTCTTGAACTGAGGCCAGGTGCCGTGAACGCGGCGCGTCAGGGCCACGATGCCGAACTCGACACGCTGCTTATCGATGCCGAGGAACTGCGTGATGGGCGCCGGTCGCTCCGGGAGTTCCTCGTCAACCTGGACTGGGGGCTCTCCCGCGCCCGCCTTGTCGGGGGAGACTACGCACCCCAGATTGCAGACATGGTCGACGACGTGCTCGAGGATCTCCTCGCCGAGGTGACCGAGCTTCCGGCGGGGAAGGGCCAGGTGCTCGTCGAAGTGATGCTCCTTGCCGCGCGGCAGGGAAACAGGCCTGAGACGGTTCGCGTCGCTCACGAGCGACTGGTTGCGTCCGGCCTGCGCCGGCGTGCCGTTCCCAGCCCACGCCCCCGCACCGCGTACCAACTCGCGGCGGCCCCACGCCCCAGGGCACGACCAGCGTCAGCCCGTCACGCGTCGACATCCGTCACCTCCAGCGAGGGCGTCCTCGCCGGGATGCGGGTTCTCGGCATGGGGTGGGCCGTCGTGCTCAGCCTGGTGCTGGGGATCGTCGGTGGTGTCTGGGTCGATGGCCAACTCGGGACCTCGCCGCTGGCGACGCTGGGAGGGCTGGCGTTCGGTGCCTACACCGCGTTCCGGACCGCGCGCTCGATGATCGAGGAGACGCGCCGGAAGCCGTAACGCTCCTCCTAGAATGTTGTAACAAGATCCCGCGCGTGTCCGTCCGTCGCCGATGCGTAAGCACCGAGGATGATCTCGAGCACGTGGCGCGCGTGTTCCGGGCGCAGGATGAGCTCTTCGGTGCCTTCGATCGCCCGCACGAAGTGACCGACGCCGCTGGCGAGTGACCACTCGACCTGGTCCCGCGGTTCACGGGGAGGATTCAATCGCCCACGATACACCTTCTCCGGCGTCACCCACCCACGAAACGCCCGGTCCGGGTCGTCGATGAACACCTCGAAGGGAGGATCATCCGGTTCGGCGGCGAGATTGATGACACCGCGTGACCCGGCGATCTCGCAACGCGGCCCCTTGGACGAGAAGACCACGAATGTTGCATCGATGTGCGCGAAGCAGGCCTCGCCGAAGTCCAGGAGGATCTGGGTGTTGTCGTCGATGCCAACACGAATCGTCTTACCCCTCGCCTCCCCGGCGCGGACTTCCCGTTCCGGAATGGCAATGCCTGAGAAGGCGAAGACCCGCTTCGCCGGACCGAGAAAGGCCGTGATGTAGGTAAGCGGATAGATCGCCAGATCGACCACCGGGCCCGCGCCGGGTTGATAGAACCACGTGGGGTCGGTCCGGTAGTCGAGGAGCCACGCCGGTCCAGGGTGGGAACCGCGCGCCCGGACATAGCAGACCTTCCCGATGATGCCGCTCGCGATCAGTCGCTGGACCTCGCGCAAGTCCGGGTGGGTCATCAGCGCGGGCGCGACGGCGAGCACCTTCCCGGCGCGCCGGGCCGCCTCAATCGCACGGTCGGCATCAGTCAGCGTTGTGGCGATTGTCTTCTCAGAGTAGACGTGCTTTCCGGCCTCCACCGAGCGAACGATCGCCTCGGCGTGAAACGTCGGTGGCGTCAGGTTGACAATCGCGTCGATACCTGGGTCGGCGAGAAGATCGTCGAACCGGGTCGTGTGACGGGGGATGCCGTAGCGGCACGCCAGGCTCTCGGCACGCCCGGGCACCATATCGCAGAGCGCCACAACCTCGAATGCCCCTGCCGCTGCCTGTCGCACCGTGCCCGGGATGTAGGTGTGCTGCGCGACGTCGCCGCCGCCGAGGATGGCCACACGCGTCTTTCCGCTCATGAAGTGAGCCTACCACGCGTGCGACGCGACAAAGGCACAGCGGACTCATCAGGAAGATGACAGAATGACGTTTATCTGGTCGTACAGACTGACAAATATTGCCCTGTAGTTTGGGTTCCGCCGCGCCGCCGTCGTCCACAACCTCTTTTCATCGCTCGCCACTACCCCGCATCGGTCGCCGATTGATAGCGGGGCTAGCGCTCCGACGCTGCTTAGCGGTCAGCGGCAGCGATCAACAAGGTCCCAGACAGTCGGTGATGTTGGGAGCGACGTCAGCGACAGCGGAAGCAGGAGTGGCCATGTGGAGATGTGTCGGCGAGCGGCAAGGGTCGACATAGCTCAACCATCGCCGCCGAGCGGCGATGGCTGGTACGATACGCTAGAGCAATTCGGTCGGCGTTTATCAGCGATGGAGTACCGCTTGGGGCGGTGGGCGTCACGGAGTAACACGTTGCGCTGGTTACGGATGGCACCACTAATGGTCCTCATTGGCGGTTTGACGATGGCTTGTTCTGTTCCTGCGTCGTCGCCGCCTACGCTCGCCGCTCCCACCCATCAGCTACCGCCGACGGTCACTGACGCCGATGTAGCACAACGCGCTCGCCCATCGGTGGTTAGACTGATCGCCCGCGGCGGGGACATCGGCTCGGGCGTGCGAGTCAGTACGGGCATTCTTACTAACGCACACGTCGTTGCAGAGACAGAGAGAGTCACTGTCCAAGGGGCGGACGGTGCGATGTATCCGGGATTCGTCGCCCGACGGGATGCCTTGCGCGACCTCGCTCTCATCGTATCGGAAGCTCCTGCCACAGCGCTGGCCGTCGCGAGCGCGCGAGCCCGGCCTGGGGAGACGCTGCTCGTTCTCGGCTACCCGCTGGGTGACCGGCTCGGAAATGGGGTAAGTCTGGCGCGGGGTGTCGTCTCAGCGATACGCGTGGATGAACCCGCTGGCCGTGTCCTAATTCAAACGGACGCCGCGCTGAATCCCGGCAATTCCGGCGGTCCGATGCTGAACCAGCAGGGTGAGGTTCTCGCGGTGGTCTCGTTCGGAATCCGCGGCTCCGAAGGTCTGGGCTTCGGGATTGCCGCTGAGACAATTCGACAGTTCCTCGACGGAGCCTCCTCGGCTGCAGCGGGAAAACCGGATCGAGTCGGGAGCGACACTCCAACCGCGGTGCGACTCGAGCGGCCACCCTCGGAGATCATTATCACTCCCGCTCCGCCGGCCGCGCCGATCCCAGCCGCGCCGATCGCAATTCCTCCGGTGGTGCTCTCGCGGCCGCCCTCGGAGATCATCATCACGCTACAGGAAATGGGACCAGGGTGGAAGCAAAGCGACTCCAAAGGGTCCGATTCCGATGGTTGGGCTACAAGAAGATTTGAATGGATCGGAGCCTCTGGTGGTGATCGCGATGGTGCCGAATCACTCTTTGCCCAGGTGTGGAACTGGGGATCGCCGGCCGAGGCGATGCGGTCGCTGCGAAGGAGTCCCCCGGCTGACGGTGTCGAGATCGCGCACCCTTCCGTTGCCGACGTGGCGGTGCTTTGGGAGAGAATCGATGGATTTCAGTACCGGGTGGTCGTCGGACGCACCTTTGTCGAACTAGAGGCAGTCGGGAACGGCGTGACCAATCTCGCAGGCCGCAATCATCTGCTTCGAATGGTTGGACGCGTCATTGACACCCAACGTGTTGGGGCAGCGGCCACCGCGACAGCGGTGGGTCGCACGGTACCTTCCACGGCAACAGCGCTGGCGAACGCCGAAGCGCGAAGCGA
>Ga0194132_10000956_pt1 | contig 59180 bp, 63 predicted proteins | sample TA2KigOf80mmetaG_FD_148612 | JGI IMG/M metagenome (GOLD analysis project Ga0194132, IMG submission 148612) | Freshwater microbial communities from Lake Tanganyika, Tanzania - TA2015054 Kigoma Offshore 80m | ecosystem: Environmental > Aquatic > Freshwater > Lake | place: Tanzania: Lake... | reverse complement strand
CTTCGCCGACCGCTTCCTTCTCCCCGGCGTCTTGCCCGCTCAGAACACGCCCGACGACCGTGACCCGTGCCCACTGCTCGTAGTCTTTCGGTAGATCCCGTTTCCAAACCATAACCCAGTAGAGGCCGGCCTCTGGCCCCTCCCTGGTGACGGGAATGTGCGGCACATAGTCATCGTCCAGCGGACGGTTCTTCACGCGCAACCATACCCGGTTGTCCCCGGCTTTTTGGTCCACGATCACTCCGCCAAGAATCACGACCTTGCCCTGGAAGTCAGCGCGTTTTTTCGACAACGTCGTCAGTGTGATGCCCGGTTCGGCCTGTTTGAGATACTGATCTGGAATGACACCGCCGCACGCCACCATGCTGCCGGCTAACGCCAGCACACAGAAGCCAAGACCGGGGACCCTGATGTGCGCACCCATCATGCGTTCACTGTCCATCGATGCAGTATTATTTCAAGACCTGTAACGTGCTGTCCAGCGGCAATTTGACGAGCGCATAGGGATTGACCCGGGCACCGTTGAGACGGACGCCCAGATGCAAGTGCGGACCCGTGGCGCGTCCCGTGGCCCCGACCTTCCCGATCGATTGCCCCTGCTTCACGGGCTCCCCGTCCTTCACCAGCACTTCCGACAGGTGAAAATACATGGTGTACAGCCCAAGCCCATGGTCAATGAACACGCCTTTTCCAGAGAAAAAGTGATCCACGGTGAGCCGCGCGATCCCGTCGTTCATGGCGACCACCGGCGTCCCAAGCGGTGCCGCGATGTCTTCGCCGTTATGCGGACTGCGTGCCTGACCGTTGATGATCCGTGTCCGCCCAAAGGCACCGGCAATGTCGCCTTGCACCGGCTCGACGAAGGAGCTGGTCCAATAGCGCTCGCCCGTCATCCCGTGTAACACGCTCCGAATCTGCTCCTGCTCGTTCTTCACCCGAACAAGGTTCGCCTCATCCAGATCGACTTTCTCACTGGGCAGGGTCAGATGCTGAACCGGATACTTTTCCTTCAGGACCAGCACGCTGTAACTCAACGTTCGGGTCGTCTTGCCCTCGTGGATTTCGACTTCCAGTTCATGCGTCCCTGGCTTTTCCTCCATGTCGATCCCAAGCAGGCCGAGGACCCGCTGAGGATCGCCGTCCGGAGCAGGAAAAAACGGAATGGTGCGCCCCAGAAATCGCCCCGTGATATCGGCCTGCGACCCGGCCGGGATTGCCACCAGCAGCACCTGTCCTTGCTTGCCGCTGTACTGCCCGTCAGCCCCGCGCGACTCGTGCGGCGTCTTGGGAAACAGGTCGACCGGAAACACACTGGCCAGCAGCATCATGCCCGCGATGGCTTTGATCCGCCACACATGATTCATCGGTAAAACCTCGGCCCGGACACCTGCGAGACCAATTCCTCCACCCGGCGATTCACCGAGCTGAACGGATCCATGCAGAGGATCGTCTCCTCCCAGTAACCGTTGAGTTTCAGATAGGTCCAGTCCACCGTGTAGGACCGATTTTTAGCGCGGGCGAACCGGATGAAATCCCCGCGCACCTTGGCCCGCGTCGTCTGCGGCGGGGTCGACATGGCGGTTTGGATCGCCGCCTCATCCACCGCCCGCTCAACTAGTCCGCGCGACTCCATCAGGTAGTATAACCCGCGCGTCCGTTTCACGTCATGATACTGGAGGTCCATCAAAAATACCTTGGGGTCGTCCCAGTTGCAGCCTTTTTTCTCGACGTAGGACTGCAGCAGGAGGCGCTTGCTGACCCAATCCACCTCACGGGATAATTTTGACGGATCGTCATCAAGTTGCTCCAGCAACTGCCCCCACTTTTTATGCACGTCGTGCAGGACTTGATCGTGCGGCTGTGCCTCCAGGTACTGGTGCGCCCGCTCCCAGTAGGTCCGCTGGATCTCGAGGCCGCTCATCTGCCGGCCGTCATCGAGCTTGACCTTTTTTGTAAGCGTCGGGTCACGAGAAATTTCCCGGATGGCCTTGACCGGATCCTCCAATTCCATCCCGGCCACGGTGAACCCGTCCTCCACCATCGAGAGCACCAGCGACGCCGTGCCGACCTTAAGGTAGGTCGCGTACTCGGACATGTTTGAATCGCCCACGATGATGTGCAGCCGGCGGTATCGCTCGGCATCCGCATGCGGCTCGTCGCGCGTGTTGATGATGCTGCGCGAGGAGGTCGTGGACGACGAGGTCTTTTCGTGGATATGCTGCGCGCGTTGCGAGACGAAATACTGCGGCTTGCCGGACACCTTGAGCACCTTCCCCGCCCCGGCAAACACCTGCCGCGTCACGAAAAACGGAATCAGCTGCTCGGTCACTTTCCAGAAATCCACGTCGCGTCGCATGAGATAGTTCTCATGACAGCCGTAGGTGTTGCCCAGCGAATCTGTATTGTTTTTGAAGATGTAGATCTCGCCGGACAGTCCTTCCTCGCGCAACCGCTCCTCGGCCGCTGGCAGACAGGCCTCCAGCAAACGCTCACCGGCCTTGTCGTGGACGACGAGGTCCAGGATGTTGTCGCACTCCGGGGTAGAGTATTCGGGATGGCAGCCGGTGTCCTGGTAGAACCGCGCGCCGTTGACGAGGAAGGCGTTGGAAGGCCAGCTGTTGGGAATCAGCCCCTCGAAGATGTAGCCCAGCACCTTCTCCATTGGGAGATAGATGCGCCCGTTGGGAGAAAAGATCAGCCCGTATTCATTTTCGAGGCCGAAAATTCTCGGTTTCATACGGCGCTCCAACTCGACGTCTCAGCATACACCCGCCCTGTGGGTTCTTCAACAGAACGACCGATCCAAAGCGCGCGCTCAGCCGAGAAGTTTTGTGGTGTCGGCGGGAGAGAGGCGACGGAACTTGCGCCCGACGCGCTCGCGAGCAAGCAGGGCGATTTCGAGCCCCTCATGTGGGAGCTTCTGAGTAGTGACGCTTTCCAGCGCGTTGAGGCACAAGGACAGGGCCTCCTTCAATGGCGGCGCCTGTTTGTACCGCTCCTTGAGATAGATCTGCACGGCGTCAGACCGACCGCCGATCACAGCATAGCCGCGCTCGTCGAAGATACTGCCGTCGAAAGAAATGCGATAGATTTCGTTGGACTTCCCGTTGTCACCCACCTGGACGACCAGCAGCTCCACCTCCAGCGGCTTGAGCTCCTGGCTGAAGACTGTGCCTAGTGTCTGCGAGTAGGCATTGGCGAGCGCCCGCGCGGTTACGTCCTCGCGGCTATACATGAAGCCCTTGAGGTCGGCGTGGCGGATGCCGGCTTTGCGCAGATTTTCGAATTCGCTGTACTTACCGGCGCCGGAGAAGGCGATCGTGTCGTAGACCTCTGAAATCTTATAGAGGGACGCGCTTGGATTGTCCGCCACCAGCAGCACCCCGTCCTGATATTCCATCACAATGAGCGACCGGCCCTTGGCGATGCCTTTCTTGGCGTATTCCGCCTTGTCCTGCATCACCTGTTCGGGCGACACGTAATAGGGCATTGGCATGGTCAGATCTCCCGAACCGCTTGTGACGAACAGGCGGCCGGAATATTCCGGCTTTTCTTCCCCACCTGTTCAGGCGACACGTAAGACGGCATAGGCCTGGTCAGCCTTCCCTTTTTTTCCCATCAAGCAACGCGGTGTACACGGAACGGATGCGGGGCTCCTCGACATCGGAGATGCCTCCGGAGGCCACCAGCTTGGCCGTCGGATAGATACCCCGCACGAAATCCGGCCCCCCGGTCCCGACGTCCTCGTCGGACGCCATGTAAAGAGCCCGCAGCGCGATGTTCAGCGCATCCCCCTCAGACAGATCCTTTTTGAAATGCTCGCGCATGGCGTTGCGCGCGTCCTTTCCGCCTGACCCGATCGCGTGATAGTCCGATTCCTCGTACCGTCCGCCCGTCACGTCATATTTGAAGATCCGGCCTTCGTTCCGCTTGACGTCGAACCCAACATACAATGGCAAGACGACCAGCCCCTGAAACACCATCGGCAGGTTGGCCTTGACCATCTGGCCCAGCTTGTTGGCCTTGCCTTCGCACGACAGCGGCAGACCCTCGAGCTTTTCGTAATGTTCCAGCTCCGTCTGGAAGAGCCTGGCCATCTCGATGCAGGGCCCGGCTGCGCCGGCGATTGCCATCGCCGAATGCTCGTCGATCTTGAACACCTTCTCGATGCGCCGATCCGCAATCTGGAAGCCTTCCGTCGCGCGGCGATCCCCGGCGATGATCACGCCGCCGCGATATTTGATGGCCAGCACGGTCGTGCCGTGCGCCACCGGCGGCACGGTCGCCCCACGATGTTCATCGGCAGACGCGTTCGAAGCACCCGGCGCATGCCAGCCCCGTCCGGCTGGCGTCAGATCGGGCCGGCACTGGGCCAGGTAATCGAAAAAACTCGAATGGTAATCATCGCTGAACAGAGGCACGCGATCCTCTCCCTATGAAGCCGTCAGCTTGGCCAGCAACGAGCCGGCCGAATCCGATTCCTCGATGAGCTCGCGGGTCAGCGATTCGGTCCCGCGCAGCGGATCCATCAACGGAATCCGCTTGATCGTCGTATTGCCGACGTCGAAAAGCACCGACGTCCAGCTCGCGGCATAGATAGCCTGAGAAAATTTCTTCAGACACTGGCCGCGGAAATAGGCCCGCGTGTCCGGCGGTGGCACCTGCTCGGCCTTCTCGATCTCGCCCTCCGACAACAGCCGGTCGATATGGTTACCGCGCTCCAGCATGTAGTACAAACCCTTCTCAGGACGGACGTCGTGGTATTGGAGATCAAGCATCGCTAGGCGGGGATCGTCCCATCCACATCCCTTACGGTCCATATACGACCGGATCATCTCCCGCTTTGCCACCCAGTCCAGCTCGCGCACCAGCAGCACCGGGTCCTGCTCCAGCTTGTCGAGCACTTCCTCCCAGCGCACCAGCACGTCCTTGGTGATCTGGTTCAACTCGTGGCAGGCGTAAAAATCCATGGCGGCCTTTAAATAAGCGCGTTGAATCTCGAGGGCGGAGGTCGCCCGCCCGTCGGCCCGCTTCAGCGTGCCTTTCAACTCCAGGTCGCGTGAGACCTGCTTCAACGCCCACACGGGGTCGTCGAGCTGCATGGACGGAAACTCCGCCCCGGCCTCGATCATCCCCAGCACCACCGCCAGCGTGCCGACCTTCAGATAGGTGGACAGCTCCGCCATGTTGGCATCGCCAACGATGACGTGCAGGCGGCGATATTTGTGAAAGTCGGCGTGCGGCTCATCGCGCGTGTTGATGATCGGCCGCTTCACCATCGTGTTGAGGTCCACGAGGCATTCAAAGAAATCCGCGCGCTGGGACATCTGATAGTCGGCCCGCTCGGTCTGGTTCTCCGAGCCGACCTTGCCAGCGCCGGCGTAGATCGGGCGGGTCACGAGGAACGGCAGCAAGACCTGGATTATGCGCTCGAAAGGCACCGATCGGGAAAGCAGATAGTTCTCGTGATAGCCGTAGCTGTTGCCCTTGCCGTCGGAATTGTTCTTATAGAGGAGAAATTGCTCCGCGCCCCGCGCACGGGCCATGGCATGCAGGCAGGCTCCCATGACACGCTCTCCGGCCCGTTCGAAGGCCACGATCTGGCGCGGGTTGGTACATTCCGGTGTGGAATATTCCGGATGCGCTCCATCCACGTAGAGCCTTCCACCGTTAGCCAGCGGTTTATTCAACAGCCGGTTGTACTCCGGTTCAGGCCGCTCGCGCTCGCCTTCGACCTCAAATCCCCGCGCATCGAGCAGTGGATTCTCATTTTCGTAGTCCCAGATGGCCTGCGGGGCCGGAAGGCCCGGATAATGTCTGATGAACTGGAGGGAATGCGCCACCGGATCGAACGATTCCACGTTCTTCGCGGCAATGCCGAATTCCGTCTCGGTTCCAAGAACCCGTACCATGCCACTTCCTCCGACGTTACCCGTTCAAAATGAATTCACGCTTTGTGCGCAGGGCGCTCAGACGGTCTATCCGGCAAGGCCGCCGCGAGCGAGAAGACGAGCCGTCCTGCTTCTCGTACGTAGAAGCCTTCGAGCAATGCGAGCACGCCGCCAGGAGCTTTTTGCAGCATCCTCTCCCCTAGAAATAATGTCCGGTAGTGATCGTCTCGATCTGGCGGGATTCCGTCGAGCCGGCCGTGACCGTACGGATATGGATGATCTTCTCGCCCTTCTTGCCAGCAATCTTGGCCCAGTCATCCGGATTCGTTGTATTCGGCAGATCCTCGTGCTCCTTGAACTCTTCACGGATTGCTTTCAAAAGATCCTCGGCCCTGATTCCCTTTTCGTTTGTCGCGATCGCGCGCTTGATTGCGTATTTCTTGGCCCGCGCGGCGATACCCTCGATCAGGGCGCCGCTGGCGAAATCTTTGAAATAGAGCGTCTCCTTCTCACCGTTGGCGTAGGTGACTTCGAGGAACTTATTCTCGTCAGAAGTCGCGTACATGGATGCCACCGTTGAGGCAATCAACGCCTCCACCAGTGCACGGCGATCGCCGTTGTGACGACCCAGCTCATCGTGGGAGAACGGCAGGTCTGCGCTGACATACTTCGCGAAAATTTCCTTCGCGGCGGTGCAGTCGGGACGTGAGATCTTGATCTTCACATCCAATCGACCCGGCCGCAGCACCGCCGGGTCGATGAGATCCTGCCGGTTACTGGCACCGATGACAATGACGTTCTGCAGCCGCTCCATGCCGTCGATTTCGGACAGGAACTGCGGCACGATGGTGGACTCGATGTCGGAGGAGATGCCGCTGCCGCGCGTGCGAAACAACGCGTCCATTTCATCGAAGAACACGATCACCGGGTTGCCGCTGGCGGCCTTCTCCTTGGCCTTCTTAAACACCTCACGGACCTGGCGCTCAGACTCGCCCACATATTTGTTCAGCAGCTCGGGCCCCTTGACGTGCAGGAAGAAGCTGCGGACCTCCTTGCCCTTGAGATGGCCCAGCCGCTTGGCGATTGAATGGGCCACCGCCTTGGCAATCATCGTCTTGCCGCAGCCGGGCGGACCGTAGAGTAGCACGCCCTTCGGCGGGCTCAGGCGATGCTCGACAAACAGTTCCGGATGCAGGAACGGCAGCTCGACCGCGTCGCGCACATGCTCGATCTCCTGTGCGAGACCGCCGATGTGGTCGTAATTGACATCCGGCACCTCTTCGAGAACCAGTTCCTCGGCTTCGGATTTCGGGAGCTTCTCAATCACGTAGCCGGAGCGCACATCGTAGAGCAGGTGGTCGCCCACGCTAAGCCGCTCGGTCACTAAGGGCTCGCCGAGGTCCGCCACCTTCTCCTCGTCAAAATGTAACGTGACCAGCGCACGCCCCCCCTCGAGCATATCCTTCAAGCGGACGACCTCGCCCTGCCCGTCGAATCCCCGTGCCTCAATAACATTGAAAGCCTCATTAAGAATGACCTCCTGCCCCTTGCGGAGATCTTTGGCCTTGATCGAGGGGTGGACGTTGACCTTCATTTTGCGACCCGCGACGTAGACCGTGGCCGTTGTGTCGTCTTCCAACCGGGAAAAGATGGCATAGGTCGAGGGGGGGGCGGTCAGTTTCTCGACTTCCGTGCGGAGCGCCTGGATCTGCGCCTTGGCTTCCTGGAGGGTGGCCGCGAGTTTTTCGTTGTGCTTGGTCGCCTGATCGAGCTGGTAGCGGGAGTGCGGAAGTTGGCGTAGCTCCTCCTCCATCGTTTGAATCTGAAGGCGCAACCTCTCAACTTCCCGGTTGGCATCGTCGCCGCGCTTGATCATGTCTGCGTTCCTGTCCACCAGACGTTCGGTGATGTGCTTGACGGAATCGCCGAGGGAATGGAGCCGGCCCGGGCTTCCCTTCCACTCAGACACCGCATCATTTCCCCAAGCGCGCACCGTGGAACTGTTGTTAAAATCACGCCCCTAAAATACTAACACCGACCCCGGAGACGGTCAACCGAAACGCCGGTTCGCCTTAGAGGCTTGCCCACAACGCGATGAATTGCTTGGTCGCGGCTTCGATCGAGGAGGCGGACAAAATGGATGACACGACCGCTGCGCCGCTCGCGCCGGCGCGTTTGACTTCCGGCAAGCGCGCTGGTGTGATGCCACCAATCGCCAACACCGGAATCCGGCAGCGGCGTGCGGCCTCCTCCAATGACTGCACGCCAAGGGGCGCGCCATACTCGCGTTTCGACGGCGTGTCATAAATCGGGCCGACTACGACAAAGTCCGCTCCCTCGGCTTCTGCTCGTACGGCCTCGTCGACCGAATGGGTCGATACGCCGATGATTCGTGCCGCGCCCAGCAGTTTTCGCGCCACCCCCACAGGCAGGCTGTCCGAACGCAAATGGACACCTGCGGCGCCGCAGGCCAGCGCCACGTCCACGCGATCATTGATCAACAGCAAGGCCTTGCTTGACTTGATCGCCACTTGCACGTCCCGTGCAAGCGTGAGGAGCGCAGGCGCATCGAGGTCTCGCTCGCGCAGCTGGACGACGCGCAGCCCGCCGGCAACGGCCTGCTCGATGAGCGGAACCAGCGGACGCCCGTTGGTTTGATGCCGGTCGGTGACGAGATAGAGGGAAACATCAACGCGGGGCATGGGGGAAGCAGAAGGATGAATGGTGAGTTATGAATGTCGGATAAAATTCACACTTCAAAAGTGAACATTGCAATTCCCGCCTACAGCATGCCTTCGATCGGACTGCTGGCCGTTGCGTAGAGCTTACGCGGAATGCGGCCAGCACGATAGGCCAGACGGCCGGCGTCCACGGCATACTTCATCGCCTCGGCCATCATGATGGGGTCCTTGGCGCCGGCAATGGCTGTGTTCATTAGCACCGCGTCAGCACCGTATTCCATCGCCAGCGCGGCGTCGGACGCGGTGCCCACGCCCGCATCCACAATGATCGGCACCTTCACCGTTTCCAAGATGATCTTGAGATTGTAGGGATTGCGGATGCCGAGACCGGAACCGATCGGCGCCGCCAACGGCATGACCGCCGGGCATCCGATATCCACCAGTTTTTTTGCGACGATCGGATCGTCGTTCGTGTAAGGCAGGACAATGAAACCTTCCTTGATCAAAATCGTCGCGGCTTCGATCAAACCCGCTGTGTCCGGGAAAAGCGTTTTCTCGTCTCCAATTACTTCCAGCTTGACTAGGTCGGACACGCCGGCTGCTCGCCCCAGCCGCGCATATCGTACCGCGTCTTCCACTGTATAGCAGCCGGCCGTGTTCGGCAGAATGGTGTACTTCTTCGGATCGATGTAATCCAGCAGGTTTTCTTGCGACCGGTCGGTGATATTCACGCGCCGGACGGCTACCGTGACCACGTCGGCGCCAGAGGCCTCGATGGCCTTCTTTGTTTCGACGAAGTTTTTGTACTTGCCCGTCCCCACCCACAGGCGAGACTTGAATGCGCGCCCGCCGATGACCAGCTGATCGTCCGCCATGTTAGTGACCGCCTCCCCCGATAAAACTGATGATTTCGATGTGGTCGCCCTCCTGTAGGCTGCGCCGTTCGAACTCGCCACGATCCAGAATATTCCGATTCAACTCTACCGCTACGCGGTCCGATGTGATGTCGAGTTCCTTGAGCAGGCCCGCCACCGTCAGGCCGGCTGCCAGCGTACGCGATTCTCCGTTTACCTGGACGTGCATAGAATCACGCGGGCATCGTACGAGACGCTCAAACGCCTTGTCAATTGGCCTTCTGGCCTGTCGGCCTGGGCCAGACGGACTGGACTGTGCTGCTCCATCCTGACTATATATAGGGTGATGTTGGAACGAAATCGCCAAGTTGCCGACCTATTTCACGCTTTCGCGGATACGCTGGCGGCAGAGAATGCCAACCCACACCGTGTCCGTGCCTATCGGCGTGCGGCAGTGACCCTACTCAGTCTCACCGAGGATGTGGCCGCTGTGGCGAGGCGGGGTGAACTGCAATCACTGCCCGGAATCGGACGGGACTTGTCGGCCAAAATCGAAGAGTTTCTGGCAACGGGCACCATCCTAAGCCAGAGCGCGCCGGCCGTACCACTGCCACCTGAGGTGGCTGCCTGGGCCAAGCTGCCAGGCCTGTCCGAAAGTCTTGTCCAGTATCTCTACGGAGGGCTGGGCATTCGCACGCTCGACGACCTGGAAACACTGGTGCGCTCACACCTGCTCCGCACCCTGCCCGGGGCCACAATCACAGAGCCGTCGCTGTTAGCGGCGATTAAGGCCTTGCGCCAGCATGAACTCGAGTGACGAGGATTTTCAGCGCTCGTCCGCAAGCGGCACGGAGCCTGCCGGTGTCACGGTACCGCCCCGCTACGGCTTGCTGGAAGAGGCTGGCGGCGAAAGCAGCATGGGCGTGCTAATGACTAGGGCCGGCGTTCGCATGATGAGCGGTTTCGCGCCCCCCTCCAATTCAGACGATACGACGTCTCCGTCAGGATTGTGCCTGTGTGGGCGCTGACGCACCCGTCGGCTTGAGCTCCTTAAAGATCTTCCACGTCTTGAGCAGCTCGACCGCTTTTTGAAGCTGGGCATCTTCCTCGATCGGGACCTCACCGAAATCGGCCGGCGCGCCGGTGCTCTTCGGCGCGACATCCTTGTCCGACTTGGCTGGCGGCACGTCTTTTGAAGCTGGCACCTTTGCCTTGGCCTCACCGTCCTTGGCATCCTTGTCGCCCACCTTAGCTGTGACGGCCGGTTGCGACTTGACCGTGATGTCCGGCGTAATGCCCGTAGATTGAATGGATCGCCCCTTAGGCGTGTAGTATTTGGCCGTCGTCAGCCGGAGACCTGATCCGTCTGATAGGGGAAGGATCGTCTGCACGGACCCCTTCCCGAAGGAGGTTGTCCCGAGCACCACCGCCCGTCCCCAGTCTTGCAGCGCGCCGGCGACGATTTCCGATGCGCTGGCTGAGCCCTCGTTAACCATCACGATCATCGGATAGTCATCGAGCGCATCCTTTGTCTTGGAGAAATACTCATCCTTCCGTCCGTCTCGTCCCTTGATGTAGACGATCAGCTTGCTGTTGCCGACAAACTGCTCCGAGACTTCCACCGCCGCCGTCAGGAGCCCGCCAGGATTATTGCGCAGATCCAGCACCAGCGACTGCAACTTTTGCTCGTGAAACTGCTTGAGCGCCTTAGCGAGATCCCGCCCAGAGGCCTCCTGGAATTGCGTCAGCCGGATGTAGCCAATCGTGTTGTCGATGGCCTTAAACCGCACACTCTCGATCTTGATGGTGGCGCGGACGAGCGGAAACACGAGCGGATCGAGTGTACCTTCCCGCTGCACGGTCAGCGTGACACTCGTCCCCTTCAGCCCTCGCATACGCTGTACGGCGTCCAGCAGCGTCATGTCCTTAGTCGGTTCGTCATCCACCTTGATGATGAAGTCACCGGCCTTGATACCCGCCTTGTAGGCCGGCGTGCCCTCAATCGGCGCGATCACCGCGAGGCGATTCTCCTTCACGCCGATCTGGATGCCCACACCGCCGAACTCGCCTTTGGTCTCGACCTGAATCTCCTTGTACATCTCCGGCGTCATATACGCGGAGTGCGGATCCAGCGTGGAGAGCATGCCGCGCATCGCGCCCTGGACAAGACTCTTGATCTTCACCTCGTCCACATAGTGTTTCTGGATTTGGCTCAGCACTTCAGCGAAGGTTTTGAGCTCTTCGTAGGTCTCAGTCGCGTGGCCCGTCCGCTCCCACCCCTTGCCAATAAGCACGCCGAGACACAGCGTCATGACTGCGATCAACCACCAAGTGCGCCGCGATTGCCCCTGTTCCATGTAACCGGTTCCTTTCCGTCGAACTTACTTGCGCTTTGCGAGCCAGATCAGCGGATCCACCGGCTCGGCGCCTTCCCGCAACTCGAAATAAAGGGTGTCGTCTTTCGTCATCCCCGTATCACCCGTCGTGCCGATAACCTGTCCCGATTGCACGTGTTCGCCTGATTTAACGACCAGAGCCGACGCATGAGCATACAACGAAAAGAATCCGTTTGCATGATCCAAAATGACGACCAGCCCATATCCCTTGAGCCAGTCGGCAAAGGCCACCGAGCCGGCCATAACCGCCTTGATGCCGCTGCCCTCCGGGGCGCGAATGTCGATCCCCTTGCGATAGACATAAGTGTTGAACTGCGGGTGCTTCTGTCGTCCAAAGTGCCCAATGACGTCCCCGTCCGTGGGCCAGAGAAACTGCCCGAGCAACGTGTGCGCCTTGCCGGCCTTCTGCCTGACCTGGGCCGTCGCCATCTTGGCCCGCTGCTCCAGCAATTCCTTGAGAAGGCTGTCCACGCGCAAGGCGGACCGCTCCAACTCGCCGACCATGCGATCGTAGGACTCCTTCTCGCTTGTGATCTTCGCGAGAAAGAGATTCTTGCGGCGCTTGCCCTCCTGCACCTCGCTCAGCTTGTGCTCGGTCTGCGCCTTGAGCGACAGCATCGCGTCACGGGTCACGGCTTGCTGCTTTTCAGCCTGCTCCAGCCGTTCCGTGTTGTGCTTGTAGTCCTGCAGTAGCTCGTATTCGCGTTGCGAAACTGCCGACAAATACTGGAACCGCCGGTGCAGATCCGCGTAGTTGTCCGCCGCGAGCAGGACTTTTAGGGCTCCGGTCCGTCCTTCCATGTACTGGACCCGCAGCCGGGCCAGGAGCGAGCGTTTCCGCTCACTTATCTGCATCTGCAACTGCGAGAGCTGCCCGCTGATTTCCTCTAACTCCTTGTCCTTCAGTTTGAGCTTGCGGCCGATCTCCTGCCGATCCAGGCGGCTCTGCATCAACTGGACGTCCAGCGCTTGAATTGACTCCAGCAACGACTCCATTTTCTTTTCAGCCCGCCCTGACGATTTCTTTTTGTCCTCAATCTCCTTCTGGATCTTCGCGCGCGCCTGTTTCTGCCGCTCGATTTTCAGCGTCAGCGGATCGGTCTTTTCGTTGGCCGCCCACGCTGGTGCACTCCACAGCAGACCGGCTATGACGCCCCAGCAGACCGCTGTCCTCACTTGGCCTTCTCCAAATCCAACGCCGACACCAAGCTGCCAATAAATCCAAGGATCAGCCCAGCCGCGGCAATCAGCCCCACAACCTGGCCAGAGAAAAACTGCACGCCCGAATCGATGCCGAGAAACCGTCCCGGCATGCCGAGCCGGACCTTGAACAGCTCGAAGCCACCTTTCAAAATCGCCAGCGCCACGGCGCTTCCCATCATACCCAGCATGGTTCCTTCAATCAGATAGGGAATCCTGATGAAGCTGCTGGTCGCACCGATGAGGCGCATGATCTCGATTTCCTCGCGCCGGGCATAGAGCGTGAGCCGGATCGTGCTCGCGATGATTGTCGCCGACGCCGCCGACAGGACCGTACCGATACCCACCGCCACGAGCTCTAGATAACCGACGATCGCCGTCAGATTGTCGATCCAGTCGCGGCTGTATTGCACTTGCTCCACCCCCGGCACGGACTTCACGCGCTCAGCCCAGCGCCGCACCGCGTCAGGCGAGCGCAACGAGGGGCTTAGCGACACGACAAAGGACGCGGGCAACGGATTCTCCCCCAGCCCCTGCAAAAGATGCGAATCTGCGGGGAACTGCGCGCGAAAATCAGCAAGCGCCTGCTCCTTCGAAACGTACGACACCACTTGCACGCCTGGATCGGCCTTGAGCAGACTCTGCAGTTGGGCAACCCCTTGCGCCGGCACGCTTTCCTGCACATAGACCACCACTTTGAAATCGCTTTGCAGCGAGGTCGCAACCGCGCGCAGGTTCAAATAGAGCAGGAGAAACACGCCGAAGCAGGCCAGCGTAAACGCGGTCGTGGCGACGGCGATCACAGTCGTCGTCCAGTTCAGCCGGATGTTCACCAGCGCTTCCCGTATGAAATGTGCCAACCGCCTCACAGTCCCTGCCCTTCGTCTGCCAGAATCTTCCCCTGATCAAGCGTCACTACGCGGCGGCCGACCTGCTCGATGACCTGCTTGTTGTGCGTGGCCACCAGTACCGTGGTGCCCCGCGAGTTGATCGTCTTGAACAGCTCGACGATTTCGTGCGCCAGTTCGGCGTCCATATTGCCTGTCGGCTCATCTGCCAGCAGGATGATCGGCTGGTTCACGATCGCCCGCGCGATGCAGACTCGCTGCTGCTCACCCGCCGACAGCATGGCCGGACGGCTTTCTTTCCGGTGCTCAACGCCGACCGCTTTCAGCGCCTCCATCACCATGCGACGTATCTCGGGCGCCGACGCGCCCTCGATCAGCAGCGGCAATGCGACGTTGTCGTAGACACTCTTTTTCGGCAGCAGCTTGCAATCCTGGAACACGACGCCCATCGTCCGGCGCAGATAGGGCACGGCAGAGGCCTTGAGATGGGTCACGGTGCGTCCCTGAATTAACACCTGCCCCTCGTCAAGCGGTGCGGCGCAGTAGATCAGCTTCAGCAGTGTCGTCTTGCCTGCGCCGCTGGGCCCCCTCAGCACCACGAACTCGCCCTTCTCGATCTGGAGACAGATATCAGTGATCGCGGGACGCCGTTCGTAATATTTGGTGGCGTGAAAGATCTGAATCATGCGTGGTTCACGATCGCAGATCGTTCCCTGGCACCTCAAAGGCATGCTCGATGTGCTCGCCCCCAGCCGAGACCGCAACGCTCACCGGATGGAAACTGCGCCGGTGAATCGCGCAGGGCCCATGCTCAGCGAGCATCTTCAGATGCTCGGCCGTCCCATAGCCCTTGTGCGCCTGAAAATTATACTGGGGATACTGGCGGTGATAGTCGTCCATCAGGCGATCGCGCGTAACCTTCGCGATGATCGATGCTGCCGCAATGGACAGCGACAGGGCATCCCCCTTGACGATGGACCGTTGAGCAATGTGCACGGCAGGCAAATTGATGGCGTCGAGCAGCAGATAATCCGGAGTCTCCGGCAGCGCGTCGAGCGCGCGTCCCATGGCGAGGCGTGTCGCTTCCAGAATATTGATTGCGTCGACCTCGCGCTCGCTGGCCACGCCGACTCCAACCCCCACGGCTCGCTGCTGGATTTCGCCGTACAGCCGCTCCCGCTTCGCCGCCGTCAGTTGTTTGGAATCGTTGAGGCCCGGCAGACTGCAGCGGCGCGGCAACACCACGGCCGCTGCGACCACGGGACCGGCTAGCGGCCCCCGGCCGGCTTCATCCAGTCCCGCCACGAGACGGTACCCGCATCGCTGCGCTTCCGCCTCAAAGAGGTCTGTCGGCTCCACTCAGGTCCGTGCTTCCTTGTGGACTGGCCCCATCGAACAAAGAATAGCCCGAATTACTTTTTCTTTGCGGGTGCCGGTTTCGCCGGCTTGGCCTGGGCCTTCTTCGGCTTCTCGGCCGACTCTGCTCTCTTCGCCTTGACCGGTGCTGCGGCTTCGGCCGCTTTCGCTTCGGCTGCCTGCGCTGCCGCATTGGCCGCCAACTCGGCCTGGTTGAACTCGCGCTCTTCAAGTTTCGCCGTACGGCCCTTCTTGGCGCGCAGGAAGTAGAGCTTGGCGCGCCGCACCTTGCCCTGGCGCACCACCTCCACTCGCGTCACAATCGGCGAGTGGACCGGGAAAATGCGCTCGACGCCCACGCCGTACGAAATTTTTCTTACGGTGAACGTTTCGCTGTTTCGCCCGCCCTTGCGCGCGATCACGACGCCCTCGAATACCTGGATCCGCTCCTTGTCGCCTTCGACGACCTTCGCGTGAACCCGCACGGTATCACCGATCTCGAACTTCGGAATGGTCTTCTTTACCAGCGTCCGCTGGATTCGTTCTAGCTGATTCATCTCTCTCCCCCCTCCTCCTTCAAACGCATGCCTCGTACCTCGTTGCTCGTGAAGCACGAACGCCGTCAGGCAATACGCTTCACGAATGGTGTTTCACGAGTTTCTTCCTGTTCGACTTCCGCTAGCAATCGCTTGTCTTCGACCGACAACTCCCGGTCGCGCAACAGGTCCGGTCGTTTCCGGTATGTGTTCCGCAACGCTTCCTTTCGCCGCCACAGGCGAATGGTCTCGTGATGGCCCGAGAGCAGCACCTCCGGCACCGGCATCCCGCGCCACTCGGCCGGCCGCGTGTAGTGGGGGTAATCCAGCAGCGAGTCCGCGAACGAATCCCGCTCCGCCGATTCCGGATCGCCGAGCACACCGGGAATCAGGCGCACCGCCGCGTCGATCATCACCAGGGCCGGCAGTTCGCCGCCGGTCAGTACATAATCGCCGCTGGAGACTTCCTCGATCGGCAGCCCCACACGTACCCGCTCGTCGATACCTTCGTAATGCCCGCAGAGAAACACAATCCGGCGGGGCTCGTCGCGCAGTTCTTCGGCAAACCGCTGCGTGAACGGTCTCCCCTGAGGCGACGGCATCAGTAGCCGCAGCTGCGTGCCGGGCACGGCCTCACCATACTGTTTTCGCAGCACCTCAACGGCAAGGAATACCGGTTCCGCCTTCATGACCATGCCAGCGCCGCCGCCATAGGGCGCATCGTCCGCTACCTGGTGCTTGTCCAGCGCAAAGTGGCGCAGGTTGTGCACGCGCGCCTCCAGCAGGCCCTTCTCCTGAGCCCGCTTTAACATGCTCTGGTTCAGCACAGGCTGGACCAGATCGGGAAACAGCGTCACCACATCACAACGCAACACGGGCCGGCTCCTCCACCGTCAATTCGTCCATCTGCCGAATCGTCATCGTGCCACGCGCCACATCTACGGATGCCACCATTGACTTCGTTGCGGGGATCAGCGTCTCACCGCGCGCGTCCTTCACTACAAACACGTGGGTGCCGGGCGTCTCCAGAATCTCTGCCAGTCTGCCGATTGCCCGCCCCTGCTCATCCTGTACCAACAGGCCGATCAACTCGTATTCGTAATACTGCCCCTGCGGCAGCGGCGGCGCCGACCCCTGCGGAATCTTGACTGCCCAGCCGCGGAAGGCCGCTACGGCTTCCGGGGTTGCACAGACGTCCATCTTAACCAGATAGGCGCCCGAAACCGGCCGTACCCGCTCAACCGTGGCCTCGACCGTCTTGCCAGAGAGCGATTCCAGCGTGACTTTCGTCAACCCTTCGAAACGGCCCGGCACGTCGCTCAGGGAGCGCACGCGCATCTCGCCGCGCACTCCAAAGGACTTCTCGATCGTACCGATGACCACCAGATCGCCCATGCGGAAATCTCTGCGCCGTCCGAACCTGTTACTTCTTCACCGCAGCCGCCGGTTTCTTGATGACGCCCGCGCGCTTCAGCAGCGTCCGGACCGTCACTGAGGGCTGCGCCCCCTTGCTCATCCAGTCGAGAATCCGCTCCTGATTGAGCACCGTGACCGGCGGATGCTTGGCCGGATCGTGCGTGCCCAAAATTTCCAGATACCGTCCGTCGCGTGGCTTGCGTGAATCCGCCGCGACCAGCCGATAGAACGGGAGGTTCTTGCGCCCTCCCCGAGCCAACCGTAGATGAACTGCCACGTCGTTCCTCCTTACAAACAGGTTAGGTCGAGGTTACGGTTGAGGGAAACCCGACCGAAGATTTTTTGTTACACTGAGCCTCAACCTCAGCCTTAGCCTCTCAGCATCTGCGCCAGTTGCTGCTGCTGTCTCCGCCCGCCTCCGCCCGACATGGCCTTCATCATCGTTCGTGCGGAAAGATACTGCTTGATCAACCGGTTCACGTCCTGCACGGTCGTGCCGCTGCCGCGGGCAATCCGCTTCTTGCGGCTTCCGCTGATGACCGCATGATCCCGCCGCTCGCGGGCTGTCATCGAATTGATGATCCCCACGGTGCGCGCAATTTCTTTTTCCGACACGCCACCGTTACCCGCCAGTTCCTTCAACCGCTGCCCGCCGGGCAGCATACCGAGAATCTGGTCCATGGAGCCCAGCTTGTTGACCTGCCCGATCTGCTCGCGAAAATCCTCCAACGTGAAGGTCTTCGACGTGAGTGTCTTCTTGAGCGAGTCCGCCTGTTCTGCTGAGAAGGCTTGCTGCGCTTTTTCGACCAGCGAGAGCACATCGCCCATGCCGAGAATGCGCGAGGCCATCCGGTCCGGATGGAACACTTCCAGTGCGTCCGACTTCTCACCGACCCCCAGGAACTTCACCGGCTTGCCGGTTACTGCCCGGATGGACAGCATCGCGCCACCACGCGCGTCGCCTTCGACCTTGGTTAGAATCACACCGGTCAGTCCAACTTTCTGCTCGAACTGCTCGGCCATGGTGACCGCGTCCTGCCCTGTCATGGCATCCGCCACCAGCAACACTTCATGCGGCGTCACGGCCTGCTTGACCGCCGTCAGTTCAGCCATCAACTCATCGTCAACGTGCAGGCGGCCACCCGTGTCCAGCACAACCACGTCGAAGCCCTGCGCGTGGCCGCGCGTCACGCCATCGACACAGGTCTGCACCACATCCGCCAACGTCGTCCCGCTCGCCTTGTGCACCGGGACGTCTAGTGCGGCCCCAAGACTCGCCAATTGTTCGACCGCCGCTGGCCGCCGCGGATCTGCCGCCACCAACAGCACGCGTTTATTCTGCTGCTTAAACAGCCGGGCCAGCTTGCCGCAGGTCGTCGTCTTGCCCGCGCCCTGCAAGCCGACCATCATGATGACCGTGGGCGGCTCGGAGGCCAGCTTCAGGCCAGACGACTCGCGGCCCATCAGTTCGCGTAACTCGTCCCAGACAACTTTGACGACCTGCTGCCCGGGCGCAAGACTCGTCAGGACTTCCTGCCCAACCGCCTTCACGCGGACGCGCTCAATAAAATCCTTGACTAACTTGAAGTTGACGTCAGCTTCGAGCAGCGCCAGTCGCACTTCTTTCAGCGCGTCGGCGATGTTCTGTTCCGTCAACACCCCCTGTCCGCGGAGTGCCTTCAGAATTTGGTCAAACTTCCGACTGAGCGTATCGAGCATTCCTAAAACGCTCCCATCCCTTCAAAAAGACTGAAAAATTTTTCTACAGTGTACTTTCGAGAGGTCGCTTAAGTCAAGGTGAATTCAGGAGATTTTTCGCGACGTTCGGTCAGTTTTTACAGGCGGGCGAGACGGCGGCGCCCTTGGTCACCGCAGGTGGGAGCGCGGCAGCGGCGCGGGCGGATGAGTTGGCCGATTCGCCAAACAACAACTGCATGATCGTATCAACTTCTTGCGGTGTGATCCGGTAAGCCGGCGCCAGATAACGCTTCTGCGCCTGCTTGCGCTCCTGCTGATCTTCCGGTTCGTAGTAGCCGATGAGAATGCCGTCGTGGTCGGCCTGCTTGAGCCGTTTGACCCACCCGTCCGTGACCATGCTGGGCTTGCCCCTTGAGGCGACCAGTTCGAGTTTCGTCCAGATCGCCCAGCCGACGAAGACGCCCCAGGTTTCGTGCTGCGCCTCCCAGGCTTCATGCTCGGAGAGATACCGCGTCTCGGTGGCCGTCCGCTTCTGCAGCACCGGTGTGATCTTCACTTCCGTATAGCGGCACTTCCGCAACTGCTGCGCGAAGGCCAGCAGCTTTGCCCCGTCCGTGTCCGGACCGGGTGGCGTCGTTTCCAGATAGTCGAGATAGGCATGGAACAGCTCGTGATAGAAATTGCCGACCTCGGCCGTCGTCATGCTCGTCAGCGGGCGCAACGAACCGGCCGCCTGATTAAACGACAGCGCCCGGTTCAAAATCATGTGGTGCTCATCCGGATGGTACTCCGCGGCCCAACGATGGAGATCTTCGAAGGTCACCTTCACGAAATTTAATGGTAGCTCTTTGAGAAATTTTGTCGGGAGCCCGAGTTCCTCCGCCTGACTGATCAGCGCGGGCAGCGGCAGCCGCGCCAGATCGGAGCCCCCCGCCGGCACCTCTGCCTGGACCGGAGCGGCCGCCAGCAGCAGCCCGGCACACCACAGCCGCATGGCCCAGGGCCCCACCATCTTCCCTGTACAACTGACGTATCTCATGTGTTGGAGACTGGTGTTACCAGGCAGCGAGAGGATGCCAACTCAACCGGTCAATCAATCCCAGTGATGCCCGCTTTCCTCAACTAATGCCCATGAATCTATCATGGATGAGGGCACGTCGTCGAGGAATCGCGACGGCTTGGACAGGACCGCGCCCGTTGCCTTGTCATAGATATTGATGGGATAAGTCAGATAGAGGTGCTTTTTGGCCCGCGTCGCCGCCACATAAAAGAGCCGCCGCTCCTCTTCCAATTCGTCATCAGACGTAAAGGAATAGGCCGAGGGAAATCGTCCGTCCACGGTCCAGATGACGAAGACACACTGCCATTCAAGTCCCTTGGCCGAATGGATCGTGGACAGCACCAGCCGCTCCTCGTCACGGTCGCCTGCCTCCACGTCCGCCATGCTCTCATCCGGCGGCTCCAGCGCAAGGTCGGCCAGAAAACTGTTGAGCGTTGTGTATCGCTCGGCCATCGTGTAGAGATGCTCCAGATCGCGCATCCGCTTGGGGTAATCGTCGTAATGCTCCTTGAGAATCGGCAGGTAGTAGCGATAGACCTCGTTGACCTGCTCCGCCGGCGTGAGTGAACCTGAACGTCCCGCCTCATCCAGCATGATCGCCAGATCCTTCAGGGGCCGGGCCAGCCGTCCGCTGATATCGCGCAGCACGCTGACTGGCTGGCTGCTTCGGGATAACGACACGATCAGGTCCTGCGCTTTTTTTGGCCCGACGCCGTCCACCAGTAACAGCAGGCGGTTCCAACTCACGGCATCCAGCGGATTCTCGACCACGCGCAGATGCGCCAATAAGTCTTTTACGTGCGCTGTCTCAATAAACTTGAACCCGCCGCGCTTGATGAATGGCAGATTGCGCCGAGACAGTTCGACTTCCAAGTCGAACGAATGGAAACTGGACCGGAACAAGACGGCGATCTCGTCCAGCGGAACGCCTTCTTCGCGCAATTCAAGAATCCGTTGCGCGATGAACCGCGATTGGGCGTGCTCGCCCCCTGCCTGCACCAGCGCGGGCAGCGGCCCATCAAGTTTTCTCGTGAATAAGTGCTTCGCATATTTTTCCGTCGCGCTGCCGATGATCGCATTGGCCAGATTCAGGATCGGCTGCGTGCTGCGGTAGTTCTCTTCCAGCTTGTAGACCATCGTCCCGGGAAATAACTTGGGAAAGTCCATGATATTGCGGAACGTGGCCCCCCTGAACGCATAGATGGACTGCGCGTCGTCCCCGACGGCCATCACATTTTCATGCGTTGCGGCGAGCTTACGGACCAGATCGGCCTGGAGGCGGTTCGTGTCCTGGTACTCGTCCACGAGGATGTAGCGAAACTGCCGCGAGATCGCCTGTCGCTCGGCTTCATGGTCGGTCAGCAGTTCGCGCAGTTTCATGAGTAAGTCGTCGTAGTCCAGCAGTTGCTTCTGCCGCTTGGCATCCGTGTAAGCCTTCTTGAGTTGTTGCAGGTCGCCCAGCTGCTCCGTAAAGTGCGCGAACTCTCCAAGCAGCACGTCTTCGAGGTTGGACAGCGTGTTCTCGCACTTACTGAAAATTTCTGCGATCGTGCCTTTGCGAGGAAACCGCTTGTCCTTTTCGTTGAGCCCCATCTGATTGCGCAGCAGGCCGATCAGATCCTCGGCATCACCGCGATCGAGGATCGTGAAGCCCGGCTCCAAGCCAACCGGTCGCCCATGGCGGCGTAGCAACGTGTTCGCTACCGAATGGAACGTCCCCCCAGCCACGCGCTCGCTGCGCGCCCCGATCAGTACGCCCGCCCGCTGGAGCATCTCCTGTGATGCCTTACGCGTGAAGGTCAGCAAAAGGATCGTCGTCGGGTCCACGCCCCGGTCAATCAGATAGGCCACGCGATAGACGAGTGTCCGCGTCTTACCGCTGCCTGCTCCGGCGATGACCAGCGCAGGCCCATCCACTGCCGTCACCGCCGCCAGCTGTTGTTTGTTCAGTTCGGCCGCATAGTCCAGCGACAGCCTCGCCGACTGCAAATCCTCCGCCGCTTTTTTCAGGATGTAGGGTTTGCTTTCGCGGTCCATTTGGAACCGTCCCACAAGATTACCCATCCGCCAACGCTTCAGCGCAGGCGGATATAGCATACCCATTCCCTTGGAGCAATGAGATGAACACCCCACTATTGGTTGCGGATTCGCTAGAAAGTGCCGAACGGACTTGTATATAATTGGTTTCGATTAAAGAGGGCACATGCCGGCCTCAAAAGACCCCCACACCAAAATGCTGCAGGACCTGGCGACCATGATGGTCGCCGTCGCGGGCGAATCCGTCACCATGGTCAAGCGCAGTGCACCCGAGCAGGCGTTGAAGCTCAAGAAAACCTCCGAGTGGGAGATTTATTTAGAGTTTCTCAAGCTGCAATTCAATCTGGCCGACCGTCTCTCAGCCCTCTACATTGCCCTCAAGGACCAACCGCTGTTCATGGACGGGCTCGAAGACGCCGTTACAGAACGGCTCAAGGATGTGCTCGCGCCGGTGCTGGGACCGAACTCCGATGAGATGGAAGTCATCATGACGATCGGCGCCACCGTGGCCCAGAGTCGCCAGCAGTACGAACCGTTCAAGTTTCTCGTCACAGAGGAGAGTACGCAAAAGAACGCGTACTTCAAAACCTTCGGCGAGAACGTGGCCCGGATGATCAACGCGCCCGACAACGGCATGGTTGCCTCGTCCGCCGTCCTATGCGCCAGCGCCGCCATCCCAGCGATGAAGTCCCTGCTCGAATCCGCGACAACAGGCGCGGCCCCGCAGACGGCTACTACCGCCCCGTCGCCGCCGCCTTCCGTGCTGCTTCCGGCCGGCAACGAGATCAAGCTCATCAGCGTCATGTCCACCATCCAAGGCGAGGAGATCGAAACGCGCTGGGGCCTCCATCCGCGGTTTCGACAGGATCTGAAAGCGGAACAACTGCAAGAACTGAATAGATTGATGAACCGCGTGGCGCAGATCGTTGGCACCCGCTATGCCTCCGTCGCCACGACGCCCGTCTGGACGGCGTGGCACCAGCAGGGAGGCACCGCGTGAGCGCGCCATCCGCAAACAGCCTGCCAGGCGGCCTCGCCCGCCTGGACGAACTGGCCCATAATCTGTGGTGGAGCTGGAAACCGGATGCCCGCCGTCTCTTTGAAACGATCGATCCGACACTCTGGCGCCTTTCGCATCATAATCCCGTCAAGCTGTTGCAGGATCTCAAACCGGCCCGGCTCATAGAACTTAGTGGCGATCCCGTGTTCATCCGCCTCTATTCATCCGTCCTTAAGACCTACGACGACTACATGGGCGCCTCCGATACCTGGTTTGCCGGGCGCTATCCGCACCTCGCGAACCACACGATCGCCTACTTCTCGGCCGAGTTCGGCCTGCACAATTCTATCCCGATCTACAGCGGCGGGCTGGGCATCCTGGCCGGTGACCATTGCAAGGAAGCCAGCGATCTCGGCATTCCACTTCTCGGCCTCGGATTCATGTACCCGCAGGGCTATTTTCACCAGCGGATGTCCGTGGACGGCTGGCAGGAAGCCGAATATGAGCCGTTCAACCGGCTGGAGTCGCCCATCCAGCGGGCATTGATGCCGAACGGCCAGCCCTGCCAGATCGGCGTCCAGATCGACCATCGCACCATCTCTGCCGTCGTCTGGCAGGTGCGTGTCGGACGCGTCACTTTATATCTCATCGACACCGATGTGCCAGAGAACCAGCCGTGGGACCGTGAACTGTCGGCGCGGCTCTACGGCGGCGATCAGAACGTCCGCCTGCGCCAAGAAATTCTGCTTGGCATCGGCGGCGTGCGGGTCTTCCGCACGCTCGGCCTGTCCCCGTCCGTCTGGCATGCCAACGAGGGCCACTCGGCCTTCATGACACTCGAACGCGTGCGCGAGTTCGTGCAGGCCGGTCGGCCGCATGCCGAGGCGGTGGAACGCGTCCGCCAGAGTACCGTGTTCACCACGCACACGCCGGTACCGGCCGGCCACGACGTCTTCCCCTTCCATCACATTGAACACCACCTCGCTGGCTACTGGGATGAGCTCGGCATAACGCGCGAGGCCTTGTTGCAGTTGGGCGCGCATCCAGAGAATCCGGGCGCCGGCTTCAATATGACGGCATTGGCCATGCGGCTGGCCGGCCATGTCAACGGCGTCAGCCGCGAACATGGCCGCGTCTCCCGCGTCATGTGGCGCTGCCTCTGGCCCGGGATAGAAGAAGAGGATCGCGTGCCGATCCGCAGTATCACGAACGGCGTGCACGCCCCGAGCTGGATTTCGCCGGAGATGAACCAGCTCTACGTCAGGCATCTCGGCCCCGACTGGGCCGAGCGGGCGGACGATCCGGCCATCTGGCACCGCGTGCCGGATATTCCCGACGGCGAACTCTGGGCAGCGCGGCAGCTGCTTAAGCGCAAGCTGATGAGCTTCATCCGCGAACGCGCACGCGCGGCATGGATGCACGGACATCTGCAGCCGCATCAGGTGCTGGCCAGCGGCACCCTGCTCGATCCGGAGGCGCTCACGATCGGCTTCGCACGGCGCTTCGCCACTTACAAGCGGGCCACGCTTGTTTTCAGCACGCTGACGCGGCTGCAGCAGATGATGCAGGACCGCTGGCGGCCCGTGCAACTTATCTTCGCGGGCAAGGCGCATCCGGCCGACGAGCCGGGCCGACAATTCATTCACCAGGTCTACGCGTACTGCAAGGACCACGACATCGGTGGACACGTCGCCTTTCTTGAAGACTACGACATGCATATGGCCAAGTATTTGGTCTGGGGCGTGGACGTTTGGATGAACACGCCGCGCCCGCCGATGGAAGCGAGCGGTACAAGCGGCCAGAAGGCTGCGCTCAACGGCGTCCCACATCTGAGCGTACTGGACGGCTGGTGGCAGGAGGGGTACGACGGCGCCAACGGCTGGGCGATTCCCTCGTCAGCCCATTTGGGCGACACGCACAGCCAGGATCAACACGACGCCGAACAGCTCTACCGCCTGCTTGAGCACGACATCGTCCCGCTCTATTACGAGCGGGACCGAGACGGCATTCCCCGCGGCTGGCTCCACATCGTCAAGGACGCCGTCCGCACCGTCGCGCCGCGGTTCTGCACCCGCCGAATGGTGAAGGAGTACATGGACCTTCTCTACGCTTCAGCCGCCTCCCCAAAAGACGCTCGCTGGCAGGATTGATGCGCGCGCTCAGAGTGCTAATCATCGTCGCCGGTTTCGAATTCGTGCTTGCCGTTGCAGCCCACGCCTCGTTGCAGGAAGACGCGCAGAAGGCGTTCCGGCAACATCGATTCGAGGAGGTCATCCGCCTGTTGGAAAGCGCGCCGCCTGATTATAAACTGACGTCCGACACATTGAGGACCGGAGTGAACAGCGCGTTACGCATCGGACGGCCCGATACCGCACTCGCGTTCTACGCACGCCTCGTCCCACCCAACGCGTCGGACGAGACCCCCTTGCTGCGCGACACGGCCCTCGCCGTCCTCACCGCCCGCGTACGCGACACGCAGGAGCATCTACGCATTGCCGCCTACATGGTCTTAGCCGATGTCGCCGCCAAAGACACACTGCCGATCTTGAAGGATGGTCTGCTGGACGTCTCCATCATGGTGCGGGCCCGGGCCGCGGAGGGACTCGCGAGGGCGGGTGCCCCCGCGTCGATGATCGCGCGAGCGCTCGACGATGAGATGCCGTCCGTCCGCATCGCCGCCCTCAACGCACTAGGCCCGCACATTGATCCGGGCCTGCGCCCGGCAATCACACGTCTCTCGAAATCCGAAGAAGGCGTCGTGCATATCTTTGCGCTCACGGCACTGGCCCGCATGGGTCAGGCAGACGCGGCAGACGATATCGCGGTCGAAGCGACGCTGCCTAACGCCGACGTCCGCATGGCGGCACTGGGCGCGCTGGGCCGGCTGAAACGCCCGTCCAGTCTGTCTCTGCTCAACCAGGCCGTGTACGATCCCGATCCGTCCGTGCGCGCCTTTGCCGCCGGCGCGTTGGGTGATTTCGGTGATCCGAACAGCCACGCGGCGCTCTTGCACACGCTGCAGGACGATCATCCCCGCGTCCGGAGCATCGCCGCCGCCAGCCTAGGCCGGCTGAAGCTGCCGCAGAGCCGACCCGTGCTCAAACAGGCCGCACGGGACCCGATCGAATGGGTCCGCATTGGGGCCGTCGAAGGATTGCTGCGCATGGGCGACGACGAGGCGGTGCTGCTGGCGGCCGATCTGGCGAAACACCCGGACCCGTCGGTCCGTGGTGCAACGGCGCAGGCCGTCGGGTTATCGGGCAACCGGAAAGCGCGGCAGGTGCTCGAGACGCTGCTTAAGGATCAGCAGCCGCAGCCCCGCCTGATGGCCGCCCGCGCACTCGGCCGACTGGGCGGGCACGAGGGACTGACTATACTGAAGCCGGCGATGCGCGATCCCGATCCGGCGGTGAGCCTGGCAGCCGCCGGCAGCGTGCTGCAGTTGCTGTCGACAAAATAAGACCGCCCTGGGAACTGAATAGAAAGGACGCCCCATGCTGAAAATCATTGGTGCGATCGTGCTGCTCGGCGGGGTCTTTGCGCTGGGCTACTACTCCGGTTCTCACCCGGCCGCGGTCAAGAAAGCCGTTAAGGAAATCAGCTCTGAGGTCGTGGCCACGACAAAGGAACTCTCCCACACCGCCATCAACACTTCGCAGAGCCTAGAGCGCACGCTACGTTACCGCCAGGGCGTGGTAGACGCGAAGGAAAAACTTCTTGAAGCCAGAACCGACCTTAATGAGAAAAACTTCGGCGATGCCGCGAAGGAGCTGACCGGGGCCGTGACGCATCTGGAGGAAGCGGCACTGGCCGGTGACGAAGGCACGGCCGCCAAGACCAGGGCACTGGCCGCCACGATCACAGGCATTGAACGGGAGCTGGCAAAGGGAAACGCCGTCGACAAGGGCACGCTGGCGGGAGTGCAGAAGGAACTCGACACGCTCTTGGATCGGTAGTGCGGATTACGCGTTCGTCGTTTCCTTGTTCTTCTTCCAGGACGCGAGCATCCGCTCGACTGCCATCTTCACGACCAGGTCCGGATCCTTCATCATCGGCTTGATCGCTAGCCGGCCGCGCTCATCCCCGATCTTCTCCAATGCGCGGGCCGCGGTCAGGCGGGAGAACCAGTCGGCATCCTTCAACATCTCGATCAGCGGATCGATGGCGGCCGGATCCTTGATCCGCCCCAGGGCCAGAATCGCCTGCTTGCGGACCATCTCATCCCTGTCCTTGAGCGCCGGCACCAGCCGCTCCACTGCTGGTGAGCCTAGCTCCACCAACGCCTCGGTCGCATCGTCCTTGAATTCGTCGGAGTGCAGCTGCTGCATGAGCGGATCGAGCACCCGCTCGTCCTTGATCTTACCGAGGCAGCGGATCGCCGTCTTGCGGATATCCCAGTCCCGCAGCATTTTGATGAGATACTCAACAGCAAGCGAGCCGACCTGCGCCAGCGCCTCGACGGCGGCGTCGCGAACCTGCCAGTCGCCGTCGCGCAGCGCATTGACGAGCGGAACGACGCAGCGTTCGTCGCCCATTTCGCCAAGCGTGACGACCGCTTCGCGCCGGACGGTCCAATCGGAGTCCTTGAGGAGATCGATCTGAATGTCGATCTCGTCCTTAACCTTCTCCTCTTCAAGGATGGTCTCGGCGGGCCGATCCCCGGCGGATGCCTCGGCCGGCTGCGCAAGCGCCGCCGACATGGCATCGACCTGAGCGTCGCTCGCCGGCGGTGCGTCGGACAGGGAGAATTCGTCGTCGCGGTCTGATGATTCGGCCATGCTGGTGTGCGTACGAGACGGAACGTGCTTAGGCGGCCGGGGCCGCAGGCTTGTCGGCGGTGGCCTCACCCTTGGCTTTGCCCATCGCATTCTTCTTGCGCTCCACGAACTTCCGGCGCAGGCGTTGCAGCCGCTTCAGCCGCTTGTGCAGCTTGCGGAACTTTTCGTCGCCTTCCGGGTTCTTCAGCGCGGTGCGCTTCTCAGAGACTTTCGTCTTCAGCCGGGTTTCATCCTCGGCCAGTGACATTTTTTTCTTTTTTGCCATTCCCCAATGCTCCTGGTGGTAACGCCTGCCGTCCATTGGACGGAGTACACTTGCCGGTGCAGTCTAGTCGACTGTCCTCTGGCCTGTCAATTACCGGAGCCGCGGATCGCGAGGAGAGCGTGAACGGCGTGACTAGGGAATTTGCAACGCAGCGACCGCATAGGCGCGCCGTTCCGCCGCCTGAAAGTCCGCTGCGCGGCGGAGGCGCCGCTGGTTCAGCAGATCGTTGGGCAGCGCCCGCACGGCGCGGACGGCGCGCGGAGGCGTCAGGGACCGTGAGCCTTCTGAGAATCCCGCGGCTTTTGTGGTGCGGGGCATCGGCAGCAGATCAACCGTGGAGAGGCGGCCGCCTTGGGGCTCCCCCACCACTTCGAGATGCACGGCGGCCACGCCGCTCTCGACCATGTCCAGTTCCCGGGCAGCGGCGAGCGACAGATCCGCAACGCGCCCATGTACAAAGGGACCGCGGTCGTTGATGCGTACGCGCACTTGCCTGCCATTTTCCACGTTCGTTACGAGCAGCCACGTCCCGAGCGGTAAGGTGCGATGGGCGGCAGTAAGCGCCTCCATGTCATAGATTTCCCCGTTGGCCGTCACCCAGCCATGAAAATCCTCGCCATACCACGAGGCCATACCCAGCTCCTGGCTGCCGACATCCAGATCGGCCTGCCCCTTCGGCAATACCGTACAGCCTCCCAGTGCCATGCCGCACACGAAAAGCATGCTCCATGCATTCAGGGCCCGTCGTTCGCTTTTTATTCTGCTTGTCATTGCTCACTTGCCTTTGTCTAGCCCTTTAGGCTAGACCGGTCAGTCTGCTTGAATCCCTCTACATTGTAAAAGATGGATTAAAGAACCGCAGAATGGAATGCGGCTCGATATATATGGAGTGAGGCGATCATAAAGGAAACTGGACACGCAAGTCAAGGTCGGATGGACCAGGCAGCTATTGCCGTTTCAAAAATACCACGGCAAGAGGCGGCAGCATGAGTACGACCGAACAGGGGTAGCCCTGCCAGGGGACCGGCTCGGCATCCACCCCGCCGAGGTTGCCTGCGTTTCCACCCCCGTAGGCTGCAGCATCGCTGTTGAGGAGCTCCTTGTAACGTCCGGACATCGGCACGCCAATCCGATAGCCGTAACGCGGCACCGGTGTGAAGTTGCAGGCACAGACAATACTCTCGTCCTCACACCTGGCCTTTCGGGAAAAAGCCACGACGGACTGCTCCGAGTCGTTGAACTCAATCCACTGAAATCCAGCCCCTTCGAAATCCACCTGATGGAGTGCCGGCTCCTGCTGGTACAGCCAGTTCAGATCCCGCACCCAGCACTGGAGCCCCTGATGCAAGTCGCAGTCCAGCAGATGCCATTGCAGACTCGCGTCATGATTCCACTCGTGCCACTGGCCAAATTCGCCGCCCATGAAGAGCATCTTCTTGCCCGGATGCCCGACCATGTACCCGTAGAGCGCGCGCAGGTTAGCGAACTTCTGCCAAAGATCCCCCGGCATCTTGTCGAGCAGAGCGCGCTTGCCGTGCACCACCTCGTCATGTGACAGCACCAACACAAAATTCTCAGTGAACGCATACAGCAGCCCGAACGTGATGTGGTTGTGCTCATGCTTTCGGTAGACGGGATCGAGACTGAAGTACCGCAGCATGTCATGCATCCAGCCCATGTTCCATTTAAGGCTGAAGCCGAGCCCGCCTGTATAGGTCGGGTGCGAGACGTCGGGCCACGCCGTGGATTCTTCGGCGATCGTCAACACGCCCGGATGCTCCCGGTGCACCGCGATGTTGAGCTGCTTGAGAAATTCGATTGCCGCCAAGTTTTCGTGTCCGCCGACTGAATTGGGAATCCACTCGCCGGGCTGGCGCGAGTAATCCAGATAGAGCATGGACGCGACCGCGTCAACCCGCAGACCATCGATGTGATACCGGTCCAGCCAGAATAGCGCGCTGTTTATCAGGAAGTTGCAGACCTCCACGCGCCCGAAATTGAAAATACGGCTGTGCCATTCCGGGTGATAGCCAAGGCGCGGATCGTGGTGATCGTAGAGATGTGTGCCGTCGAAGGAGGCCAGACCGTGTGGGTCGTCTGGAAAATGCGACGGGGCCCAATCCATGATTACGCCGATGTCCGCCCGGTGACAGGCATCCACGAAAGCCATGAACTCCTTTGGCGTGCCGAAGCGGCTGGTCGGCGCGAAGTAGCCGGTCGTCTGATAGCCCCAGGACCCATCAAAGGGATGCTCAGTGACCGGCATTAACTCGATATGGGTGTAGCCCAGGTCCTTGACATAGGGGATCAGCTTGGCCGTCAGCTCGCCATAGGTCAGCCAGCGGTTCCCCTCCTCCGGGACGCGCGCCCAAGAACCGAGATGGACTTCATAAATCGAGATCGGCGCCGCGAGCAGATCCCGCCGGCTGCGCGCCTCCATCCAGGCCTGGTCGCACCACTGATGCGTGGATAGATCACAGACCACCGAAGCCGTCTTGGGCCGAAGCTCAGCGGCGAAGGCATACGGGTCCGCCTTCAGAAACGGCGTATCGCCATCCCGCGGGTGGATTTCATATTTATAGAGCGTACCGGCCGGCAGATCGGGGACAAACAATTCCCATAAACCCGAGACGCCCCGGCTGCACATCGCATGGCGGCGGCCATCCCAGCCGTTGAAATCGCCGACGACGCTGACGCGCCGTGCGTTCGGCGCCCAGAGGGCGAAGTGCACGCCGCCCACGCTCTCGACCGTGCGCAGATGTGCGCCTAATTGTTCATAGGCCCGGTAGAGAGTGCCCTCCGTGAAGAGATGCATATCAAAATCAGACAGGAGTGGAGGAAAGGCATAGGGGTCGTGGCGTTCCGTGACATTCCCCCACCGGTCGGTCACGCGCAGGTGGTACGCCATCGATGGCTTGCCCGGCAGTGGGGCTTCGTAGAGACCCTCCCGGTGCACGACAGTCATGGATATCGCATGGCCGTCCACCAGCAGCGTGGCCTCCGCCGCTTCAGGCAGAAAGGCACGGACGACCATCCGACCCGGTTGATCGCCGTCTGGATGCAGCCCCAGCACGGCGCGGGGATCCCAATGTTCTGCCCGCACAAGCCGTTCGATCTCTTCCGCCGGTGCTCCCATCGACCCGCATGCTATCGCGGCGACGGGGGAAAAGGCAAAATGCACGCTCCGTGACCATTTCCGATCGCCTACCTAAGGATCGTGACGCATGCGCGACCTCGCTTCATGAGATTCCATCAGGCGTCGCGGCTGGTGCGGCTCGGCCTCGCGGCCGGGGTCGCCTATCTGCTGTTTCAGACCTTCCGTCCATTTCTTCCCGGCCATCGCCTGGGACGCCGTCCAGGCTTAGGCGCTGTACCCGCTCTCCCCGACGGCTCGTGTGTCCGACCGGCGGATAGAAGACGCTACGCGCCGTCCTCATGTACGGAGCCGTCACGATCGCCCTCATCCTACCGCGGCTCTATTTTTTGGCGCTCACCGGCAAAGCGCTGGTCCACACGTACAAGGCGAGCCTGGCGCCGGCCCAGTAGGGCGAGGTGCTGGACATTTGCTGGATGGGAAAAACAGGTGGGTCCGACCTGCCGGGGACCGGCAGGTGGTAGTTAGGGCTTCAGTTTCAAGATTTTTTTCTCGACCGTCGTCTCCAAGACGAATTTCTCCAAACTCTCCGACAGAGCGGCGCTGAGCAGATGTTCCGCAGCGTCTTGATCGAACACGACCACAGTCTGAGAGGCAGCCCCCTTGAGCGTCATTCGAGCAAGACTGCCGTCCTCGGCGTTCATTGCCTCGACGATAATCCGTGAAGAAGCGGCGATCTGCGTGGACCCGAAGGCGCTCTTTGCGTCGACGGCCAGCTCCACTACGCGTCCAGAGATCATCACGTGCGGCCCGCTATCCGGCGCCGTGCCCGTCCTCGTCGTGCCCAGCTCCACCTGCCAGCCCCGCTTCTTGAGATAGTCGGTGATCACCTGGGCCACCACCAATCCGGCCCGTCCGTTCCAGACATTGAACACCGTTTCGCCGCCGCCCTGATGGACGCGCGCGCCCACGCGCTGTCTGTTAGACCGGCCGTCCTCAAACTCGGCCACCACCACGATGGTGTCCGCGGGCAGGGAGACTTTTCGGGTGTCGGCCGGCAGAACCGCATGCAGATTCAACTGCACAACCTCCCCCTTGCCCACGCACCCCATGAGCGCCAAACACCACAATCCGACCGCTACAATTCCCGTGCCCTTACTCACAATACCCCCCATCTCCGGCCTGATAGAAATTTAGTGTTGTGCCATTGGCGGTCCGCTCCGACCACGAGCCCGACTGTAACAGATTTACTCATCTTATCAAAACAGCAGTGGGCACTCTTGACGGACCCCTATCCGGTCGCTAATATCCAGCCGGTCAATGTTCTCTGCATGATCGACGTTCAACAGATCACCAAACGTTACGGCGACCGCACCGCGATCGAGCGGGTCAGCTTTTCCGTGAGCAACGGCGAGGTCCTCGCCTTTCTCGGACCGAACGGCGCCGGCAAAACCACCACCATGCGCATCCTGACCGGCTTCATGCCGGCCACTGAGGGCACGGCGACGGTGGACGGATTCGACTGCTTCGCGCAGCCGATGGAGGTGAAGCGCCGCATCGGCTATCTGCCGGAAACCCCGCCGGTTTACCAGGAATTGACTGTCACGGAATATCTGACCTTCACGGGCCGTCTCAAACACATGCCAGCCGCGGCACTCCGTCAACGGCTGCCGCTGGTGATCGAGCAGACGTCCCTTGGCGACGTACGGCACCGCTTAATCGGCAACCTGTCACGCGGCTATCGTCAGCGTGTCGGGCTGGCCCAGGCACTCCTGCACGATCCGCCCGTGCTGATCCTCGATGAGCCGACCACCGGCCTCGACCCCAAGCAGATCATCGAAATTCGGCAGCTCATTAAGAGCCTGGCCGGTTCGCATACGATCATTCTTAGCACTCACATTCTGCCGGAGGCGACCGCAGTCTGCCAGCGCGTTGTCATCATCAACGAGGGCCGGATCGTCGCGGTGGACACGCCGGAACATCTGTCGGCGCGGCTGCGCCGCTCAGAAACAATCAGCCTGACCGTGAAAAACCCGCCGCCGGATTTCGCCGACAAGTTGCGCGGCCTGCCCGGCGTGGTCAGCGTGTTCTCGCAGGCCACCAGCAGGGCCTGGCTGGTCGACTGCGCCCTGGGCCACGACCTCAGGGACGAACTGGCCCGCGTCGTCGTCACGAACGGCTGGGGGCTCCAGGAACTGACCACGATCTCGATGACACTCGAGGACGTCTTCCTCCGGCTGACGCAACACGATGCGCCGGAGGTGCAGGCATGACCGCCGCACAAGCCATCGCCAGACGCGAGCTGCGCTCGGCCTTCACCTCGCCGATCATCTACGTCGTCGCCGCCGTCTTCGTCCTGATTTTTGGCATGCTGTCCTATATCGCCGTCGTGAACGCCAGCGCACAGTCCATTCGACTCATGCAAATCCAGGGAATGGCGGCGAACATCAATCTGAATGATCTGGTCTTCCGTCCCACGTTCTACAGCGCGGCCATCATCCTGCTACTCGTCTTGCCGCTGCTGACCATGCGCGTCTTCTCGGAGGAGCGGAAGCTGCGGACCTTTGAACTACTGATGACCTCGCCGGTCAGCATCAGCGAGATCGTCGCTGGAAAATTCGCCGCCGTGCTCCTGATCTACCTGAGCATGCTAGCCTTAACCGGGGTCGTCCCCGTCGTGCTGGCGGTCTTCAACAGTTTCGACTGGGCGCCGGTGTTCACCGGTTATCTTGGCCTGCTCCTCATGGGCGCGCTGTTTCTCGCCGTCGGCCTCTTCGCCTCGGCCATGACGGAAAACCAGATCGTGGCGGCGTTCCTGAGCTTCGGCTTGCTCCTGCTCGTCTGGCTACTGGGCGCCATGGGCTCCATTCTGGGCGACACGCCCGCCGGCAATGCAATCGCCTATCTCTCCTTTATTGAGCATTACGACCGACTGGTTCGTGGCCTGATCGACACGAAAGATCTCGTGTATTATGTCTCCGGCATTGTGTTCATGCTCTTCCTGACGCACCGGGTCGTGGACTCGCAGCGATGGGCATGAACCGGCTCGCGTCCATCCTCGGCATCGTCGGCGCCTCGCTTGGCGTAGGTGGCTTTATCGCTTACAGCCTCACGCCCGACGCACTCTGGCTCGTTTCTCTGTGCGAGGGGCTCGCGCTCATCGCCTTGATCGCGTTTTTCGTCCTGCATTTTGAAACACTCAAGGCCTTCTCCACGCGGCGCTCGACGCGCCTGGGCGCCCACAGTGTGCTGATGGTCGCGCTCTTGGCGGGCATCCTGGTCATCGTGAATTTTCTGGCGGCTCACCACGTCATCCAATGGGATGTCTCTGAGACCCAGCACTTCACGCTCGCACCGCAAACGCATCGCGTGCTACGCGGGCTGACACGCGAGGTCCGGATCACGGTCTTCACTCAGGAGCGCAGCGCGGCCTTTAATACGTATCGCGACCTGCTCGACAGTTACCGTTCTCACAGTAACAAGCTGCGCGTCGACTACGTGGATCCGGACCGGAAGCCTGGCGTCGCCCGCCAGTACAGCGTGACCCGGGCGGACATGGCCGTTGTCGAGAGCGGTGGGCAGACCACCCGCGTGGCCGCCGCTTCCGAGGCGGAGCTCACCGGCGCGTTGATCCGCGTGACACGGGACCAGAAAAAACGGATCGTCTTCCTTGAAGGGCACGGCGAGCGGGGCGTGGACAATCCGAACAAGGACGGCATCTCGACCGTCAAAGCGTCGCTGGAGAAGCAGGGCTACGAGGTCGGCACGCTGACCCTCGTGCAGGAATCCGCCGTGCCCGCCAACACCGCCGTGCTTGTCCTGCCCGGTCCGCGGCGGCCCGTCACGGGGGAGGAGCAGGAACGGATCGCGCGTTACGTGGACCGCGGCGGCCGTCTGCTGGTGCTACTGGATCCGGAGTCGCAGGCCGGCCTCGATCCGCTACTCGCACGCTGGGATGTGACCACGGGCAAGGGCGTCCTGGTGGATTTTCAAGATAAGCTGGCGCAGGGCGGTATTAATTTCCTCCTGGTCCGGCGGTTCGTTGAACATGAAATCACCCACGACTTGACGTCCGTCGTGCTGTTTCCTGACTCGCACCACCTCAATTTTGACGAGAAGACCTGGACGGTCACGCCGCTGGCGCAGACATCGCCGCAGAGCCGGGCCGTCATGCACGCGAAAGGTGGCGCGTTCCAATTGAATGACCGGGACGACATCAAGGGCCCGCTGAGCCTAGCGGTAGCCGGCGTGCCGAAAAAGCTCGCGGAGGACGGTCAGCGCCAGCCCGCGGTCGTCGTTGTCGGCAACTCGTCGTTCGCCAGCAATGCCTACATGAATTTCCCCGGCAACACAGACTTCCTGCTGCACATTATGGGGTGGCTGGCCGAGGAGCGCGAGTTGATCTCGATCATGCCCAAGGAGCCAGCTCTGCGTCCCTTCATTCCGAATCCCCTGCAGGAACGGACGCTTCTCTATGTCCAGGTGCTGTTGCTGCCCATCGTGACGGTCATCTGGGGACTGACGACCTGGCGCCGGCGGAAACGCTTGTGAGCGCAGAGTTGAGCGTATAACGCGATGATTTGCTCGCCCCCTCTCAGGATCGTCTCCCCTCAATGCCCACCTGTTCATTCTCCACTGGCCCACGTATGAAGCAATACGGTCCGACCATTGCCTTAGCGGCGCTGCTGGCAGGGCTCGGCACCCATCTTTACTTCGTCGAGATGCCGTCCGAACAGATCAAGACGCGCACTGAGGCCGAGGCCAAAAAACTCTTGCCCTTCACCGATCAGGAGGTGATCGGCCTGACGGTCCGTTCGGAAGCGGGCCCTGCTGTCGTACTTGCGCTGGACGACAACCGGACTTGGACCATCACCGCCCCTATCAAGACCGAGGCCGACGCACAGGCAGTCGGTGCCATCCTTCGGGAGCTGGCGCTGGGCACGGTCAGCCGGGTCGTCGAGGAGCAGGCCGCATCGCTCGAGCCGTATGGACTGGCGACCCCCGCCGTGACCTTCACACTCACGGCAGGCGACCGAATGGAAATGCTCGCGCTGGGAGACATCGGACCGCTCTCCTCCACACTCTACGTGCGACGTGGCACGGACCAGAACGTGTTGCTCACCGATCTTCCGCCAAAACTGGTGCTGAACAAGACCCTGGCCAATCTGAGAAAGAAAGAAGTCCTGCCGGTGCAGCAGGCCAAAATCGACCGGCTGCGGCTGCAGAATCCCAGAACGGAAGTGTTACTGGAGCGCCTCCTGGACGACAAACAAAAACAGCGCTGGCAACTTCGCTTCCCCATCGACGCCCGGGCTGACCAGCCTGAGGTACGCAATCTGTTAATCAAACTCGAAGACCTTAAAGCCCTTGCGTTTGTGGACCCAGGACCGGAACGGGACAACCTGGCCGCCACACTGGGGACCCCGCTCATCAGGCTGACCGCCACCATGGGCGGCGTGGATTACACGCTGAAGCTCTACCAGCCGGTTCCCTCCAGCGGCGAGGCCTTCGCTGTAACGACGCCCGCCGCGCCGATTTATAAGATCAGCCAGACCGCCCTCCATGATTTCACGAAGGATGTGCTGGCCCTACAAGACAAGCGCCTGCTCGGACTTGAGGCGGAGGATATCGTCGCCCTGTCCATAAAGACACGCGACCAGCAGTACACCATCAAGATCGACGTGACCGGATGGGTGCTGGAAGACGATCCGACAAAGGAAATCGACCGTAACGAAGTCATTGTGCTACTCGGACGGGTCAGTAGTTTTCCTTCAGAGTTTCGGGTCGTGAAGGACGCGGGGCCGCTGGCCCCCTACGGCCTTTCGTCGCCGGCTGCGGAACTCATCGCCACCGCCAAGAACGGCGCCAAGGCTCGTCTCGTCCTAGGCAAACGAACCGGTGGGCTGGTCTATGCGATGGGCACCGGCCTGCCCGGCATCCACCAGGGCCGGGCCGACCTACTCGACCAAATCCCCACGCCTGACGCGCTCTACGTCAAACCCACCGTCCCCACCGTACCCCCCACTCGCTAGACTTTCTCCGCCTGGGCGAGTATCGTGCTTACCACGCCCCCGTAGCTCAGTTGGATAGAGCGTCGGTTTCCTAAACCGCAGGTCACCCGTTCAATTCGGGTCGGGGGCACCAAATTCGACACTGAAAAAGTTGTACATTTTGTATACTTATCGGTTCTAAATAATTGATTTTGTTGTCAAAAAGTTTTTCGTTAGCCGCTTTTCGTTTGTTTAATTCGTATCGGGCCACCATCTTTCAATCACTCCGAGAACTATAATGCGCATACTTTACCCATCGTGATTGTACGCTGACATGCATCCAAAAACTTTTCGTCCTCAGCTTTTAAATTACAATCGGGGGAATACTACAACTTGGGTTCTAGAAAGTAGGATGAAGATCATTGACTCTAGTGGGCAGGCTGGTTTGTACGGATCTGCATGCCAGGCTGGTTTGAATTCGAAGCCTCGCCCTGCCGCTCTTTTCATTTTCAGACCAAATAGTTTTACCGCATAAGTCTTTGCTCGGATTGAGCTGAATGGGTTAAAATGGGACGTGTGACGAAAGTTTTAAAGTTGACGAATGTGAAAAACTCATGACCGCCTTTCTGTCCGGAGAATAACCACGTGGACAACCGCTTCATGCCCAACCGACACCCTCAGGAGAAGTTGGCGCAGGCACAGCTGGCACTCACCGCTGGACTGACAGTGTTGATTTTCGGGGTGGATCTGATGCTTCCGCGCGGAGTCGCCATTCCAATGCTGTACATCGTTCCAATCCTGATCTCCACGGACTGCCGCCAGCACTGGTTCCGAGTAGCGGTTGTGGTCGCCTGTACGGGACTGACTCTCCTGGGCTATTTCTTTTCTTCACCGGGCATCCCGGGCTGGATAGCCGTCAGCAACCGGGCATTGGCCATCACCGCCATCTGGATCGTTTTTGCCCTGGCCTGGCAGCGGACGCAGGCCCGCGCGCAGGCGGATTGGCTGCGCGATCTGCTGCCGATATGCGCCTCCTGCCGCAAAGTCCACGACCACACGGGTCACTGGAACCAGGTGGAACAATATCTGGAAAGACAGACCGGCACCAGGCTGACGCAGGGCATCTGCCCGGATTGTCTGCAAACGTGGTATCCGAACTTTTACCCGCAGGTGGCGGAACAGTTTCCCGACCTGTTCAAAGACGCCCCCCGGACTATCGTGGGCGAGAACCGCCTGCGTGTAGCCAGAGAGCGCCCATGACACGGAAACACGGACGGATCAGGATATCCTCTTTTACTGGATATACCCGAGCGGCCAGACGCACTTCTGTTGCGTGTACGATCCAGAAGCCTGCGGGGGCGATCCCACTGGGCCGGGAAAGAACCTGACCCGCTAAGTGGATGGCCAGCGCGTCAAAATGCGCGTCTCATTGAAGTAATCGCATGGAGCGCCTATGTCGGCTTCCCCTTACGCCTTGCTCATGATCCTCACCGGCACACTGCTGGGCAGTTGCTCCGCCACACCAGCCCAACCGTCCGCCAGCACCGCCGATGTCATTCTGGAAGCCCCCGCTTCAGCTGTCCGCCACGCCCTCGTGGAGGTACTGACGCAGGGCGGCTACGAGGTTGAGCGGGACGCCAACAGCGACTCGGAGATCCGGACGGGCTATCGGAAGGAAATCTCCAACTACAACTGGCTCTATACGTCGCGGTTCGGCATCATGCGCAGCAAGGTCACGGTCACGCTCGCCGCTGAAGACGAGACGTCCACGCGCATCACTGTTCAGGTCTGGTACGAAGGCAAGTCCGGCGACTGGATGCCACTGACAAGCTCTTGGGTTCCCTATGATGCAGCCGTCCCACAGAGCGCGGCCAATACCATTCAATTGGTTAAAAACGAACTGGGGCTACTGTAAAAGCACAGGGCTCATGGTTGATGGTTATAGGGACGGCGCGGGTTGTCCGCCGCTCGTGCATCAACCATAAACTATGTCCCCTGAACCATTCCTACTCCGCGTTCTCCTCCCCCAAATCGATCTCGAACCGTTTGGCCATCCGATAAAGCGTCCGGCGGTCGATGCCGAGAATTTTGGCGGCGCGGACCTTGTTGCCGCCGGTTTCCTTGAGCACTCGGCTTAGATGCCGCTTCTCGACTTCGTCCAGTGAGAGCAGCGCGTCGCCGTTGGCCTCCGACCGCGCCGCCACCTTGCGGACCGCCTCCGGCAGATCGTCCACCATTATCAGCGGGCCCGGCGCGAGCGAGACCGTCCGCTCGATGAGATTTTCCAATTCCCGCACATTCCCCGGCCAGTGATAGCGCTCGAGCAGCGCTATGGTCTCCGGCACAAAGCCGCGCACCGGCTGATTGCTGTCTGTCGACACTTTGTGAAGAAAATGATGCGCCAGCATGGGAATGTCTTCTCGCCGCTCGCGCAGCGGCGGCAGGACGATGCGCACGACATTGAGCCGGTAAAAGAGATCTTCCCGGAATTGGCCGTCCTTGACCATCCGCGCCAGATCGCGATTGGTCGCTGCCACGATTCGGACGTCCACCTTAATGGGTGCGGTGCCGCCGACGTGCCGGACTTCCTGTTCCTGAATCACGCGCAACAATTTCACCTGCAACGCCGGGCTAATGTCCCCGATCTCATCGAGAAAGAGCGTGCCCTGATCGGCCGTTTCGAACAGCCCGCGCTTGGCCGTCACGGCGCCGGTGAAGGCGCCCTTCTCATGGCCGAACAACTCGGATTCCAGCAACGGCTCCATCAACGCCGCGCAGTTGACAGGCACGAAGGGGCAGTTTTTCCTCAAGCTGTTTGCATGAATGGCGCGCGCCACCAGCTCCTTACCCGTGCCGCTCTCGCCCTCCAGCAACACGGTGCTCTTGCCCGACGACACGCGCGCGACCAGCTTGTAGACCTCCAGCATGGCCGGGCTGCTACCAATCAAGTGTGCCCATTCGTCACGGCCGCGGAGTACTTCGCGGAACCGCGTATTCTCCCGCACCAACCGGCTGTGCTCCAGGCTCCGCTTGACGACCAGTTTGATTTCTTTCTTTTTGAAGGGCTTGGCCAGATAATCGTAGGCGCCCTGTTTGATCGCCTCGATGGCCCCGTCCATGGACCCAAATGCCGTGAGTAGAACGATGGCAGTCTCCGGACTGCGCTGCCGGAATTCCCGCAAAACGGCAAGTCCGTCCACCGTGCCCATTTTGATGTCCGTCAGCACGACGTCAAATTGCCTGGTCCGTCCCAGCGCGATGGCTTCCGCACCACCGCCCGCGATCTCGACCTCATAGCCGTCCTTTTCCAGCGCGTCGGCCAGCAACTTGCGCGCGACGGCATCGTCGTCCACGACGAGAATCATACCGCTAGACCCGCTCATGGATCTCCTTCGATGCGCTCGGGGCGCCGGTTGCTGGCAGAGCGATCTCGACCCGGGTGCCCCTGCCGACCACGCTGTCGATAGTCAGCGAGCCGCGGTGCGAGGCGACAATTTCTCGGCTGATAAACAGGCCTAAGCCCGTCCCGTCTCCGATCGCCTTGGTGGTAAAAAATGGCTCGCGGGTCCGCGTCACATGTTCCTCCGGCATCCCGCATCCCGTATCGTGCACGGTGAGCGTCACCATCGTATCGCAGGGCGATTCGCCTTCGCGCTGACGCTCCTCCAGCTCGGCGAGCGTGGCCGCCCGCCGCCCCACCACCAGCACGACTTTGTCGCCCCGGTTCGTCGCCGCCAGCGCATTGGTGAGCAGATTCACCAAGACCTGCCGGAGTTGCTCCGCATCGCCGAGAATCACGGCCGGCGTGAAACCGAGTTCCGTTTGCAAGCCGACCCCCTTGCCGAGATAGGCTGGCTCCATCAGGGCCACGACTGAGGCGGCTAGCTCATCCGCCCGCACCAGCGCACGGGCCGGCTTGGGCTGCCGCGTGAGGGACAGCTTATCCTTGATGATACGCACGACGCGGTTGAGCTCCGAGTCAATAATGGCGATCGTTTTTTTCATCTCCGCCGTCGCCAGCGGATCCTCCGCCAGCGTCTGCACCTGCCAGGCGATAGAATGCAGCGGAGTCCCCACTTCGTGCGCCACTGACGACGCCAGCAAGCCGAGCGCCGCGATGCGGTCAGACCGGTTGAGCTTGTCTTTGAGTTCCACGAGCTGCGCATTTACTGCAAGAAGCGCGGCCCGAGCCTCTTCTTCCCGCGCCTTCCGCTCTTCGCGTGTCATCGCAAAATAGGCCACGCCAGTCAGAATGCCGACAACCAGCGTCCGGTTGATCAAGACCGCCGTGAACCGCTCGCGTTTCTTCGTCGGCTGCAACAGGCCCATGTACGTCACAGCGACACACAGCGCGACCGTCAGATACATCAATTTGCGGTTGCGGACCGTGGCGATCAGGAGGATGGGGACGATCAAGGCGTAGGCCCCGACGACAGTGAGCGGCGCGACGGATTCAAAAATGGCGATGCCGGCAAAGACGGCGAGCGCTAGGCCGATGACAACGGCATTCTTGGCCTGTGTCAGTTGTCGAAGTACGCGCAGCGGATTGGTCATGGATTGTGCAGTAAAGGTACGCGAAACCGAGGCCGCCCGCAACGGGCGTCAGTCAGTCTGGCAGCGGTCGCCCAGCGCGCAGGGAGGCCGTCACGCGACGCACGCGGACATCGTCCCGCACCTGTTCCAACGCAAGCGCCACCTTGCGGGACCAGTTGGTGTAACTCTCGACCGTGCCCGGCACATTCATCTGCTCCGTTTCGCCAAGCAGATCCTCCAGACTGACCAGCATGATCCACGACGGCGTGCGGCCGAGAAAATCGTGGATCGCTTGGCACAGATCCGTCGTCATCGGCTGCTGTGCTGCCGCATCGGCTGTCAAACCCAGCGGCAGCAGACCGGCCTCCGCCAGTGCCTGCGCCATGCGCCGCTTATCCTGCGCCCGGCCTTCGCGCGCACGGTGCGCGGCGTCCTCATCACAATAAAGCCCCAGCCGCACGCGCATCTCGATATCGCGTCCCGCCCAGAATCCAGCGAGTGTGGGCAGATCGTGCGTCGTCACCACCGCCATCGCTTGATAGGGATACGCATCCGGCCCCTTCCAACGATTTGGATCGGCCCGTTCGAAATAGAAGACCCGATACGACAGGACCCTCGCCGCGGCTAACCTGTCGCGGACCTCATCCGAAACCGTGCCGAGATCCTCACCGATGATGACTGCCCGGTTTCGGACACTCTCCAGCGCCAGAATGCCCAATAAATCGTCGGCCGGATACCGGACGTAGGCACCGGCGGAAGCCGGCATGCCGCTAGGAATCCAGAACAGCCGGAACAGACTCATCACGTGGTCAAGGCGGAGCGCACCGCCATACCGCAAATTTCGCTGGAGCAATTCGACAAAAAATTCGTAGCCCGTTTCGCGCAGCCGAACCGGATTGAGGGGCGGCAGCCCCCAGTTCTGCCCCCGCGGTGAAAAATCGTCCGGCGGACAGCCGCACTCTGCCTCCAACGCGAACACTTTTTGATAGGCCCAGGCGTCGCTGCCGTTCCGATCGCTGCCGAGCGCCAGATCGTGATAGAGACCGACCGGCATGTCGCATGCGCACGCCCGCATCGCCGCCGCGCCTAACTGGTCAGCGGCCAGCCATTGCACGTATTGGTGATAGCGGATGCGCGCGCGATGCGTGACGCGAAACGCGGCCACGCTCGCGGAATCGGGCAGGCGGTACGGCTCCGGCCATTCCCGCCACGTGCGTAGCAGCGGATGCTGGCGGCGAATGTCTTCGGCCAGTGCGTGGAACAGGGCGAACTGCTCCAGCGGCTTCCCCTCCTCCTGTACATACCGGGCAAAAGCCCGTCCCCGGTCCGTCACGGGAGCGAGGTCCGGCGCATTTAGATCCTGCCCGCCCAGATGCCGCTCGTGAAAGGTGGCGAAGAGAAATTCCAAGGCGGTGCACTTGGCCGCTGCCACCTGCTCATAGTCCACGTTCTCGCCCGCACGGAGTGCCGCCAATCCCCGTTGAAAGCCCTCGTCCCCCACCATACGCTGGGCCGGCAGACAGCTTTCGAAATCAGGCACCGCCTGGATATCCAGATACAACAAATTAAGGAAAAGCCGACTGGTCGGCGAATAGGGGCTGATCTCATAGGGACGGCAGTTGTTGAGCGCGTGCAGCGGATTGAGGCCGATCAACCCCGTGCCCAGATCCTTACCCGCCCACTCGACCAGCGTGGCCAGATCGCCGAAGTCTCCCACGCCCCAATTGCGGGCCGAGCGGAGCGCGTAGAGCTGAACCGAAAGTCCCCACAGGCGGCGATGCCGTTCGAATTCTGGCGAGGTGTAACAGGCCGGCGGCACGATGATCAGACGCATCCGGCCCTCGACCTGACGCGATTCGGACACGACTTTGACCACCACCTCGTAATAGCCAATGGGCAGGCCGGCAGGAACCGGCAGATCGAAGCGCACGTGGCGCAGCCCGTCCACTGTACGGGTCTCCACCAAGGTCAGGCCCGACCCGACGTCTCGCTGTTGAACCACTGCCCCCTGTTCATCGCGCAATGTCCACGAAGCGGAGACGGTGCGATCCTCCGCCTCCTGTGACGGCAGGCGTACCGACCAGACACCCGACTGCGCGTCGCTACGCACGACCATGGCCGGCTCGCAGACGCGCCGCCATGGGGCGTCATCAAGTTCACCCAGCGCGCGCCGCACCGCGTCTGTCGTATCCGCGTGCACACCCATGGCGGAGAGAATGACCCGCCGGGTGTCGTCGGACGTCTCGTGCCGACGCCCCCAAATGTCGTGGTAGTCCGACGCAATGCCGTACCGCTCCGCCAGCCGAAATAACAGCTCGCCTGCCTGATGGTCCATAGGTGCGAGTGTCGGAAAAGCCCGCGGGCAAGTCAAGGAAACAGCAATTCCCGGATGGCTCCCTGCGAAGAGTTCAGGTACAATTCCGACCATGCTCAAGGTCGCGTCCTGGGCACCATGGTAGCCGTCAGCTTCGTGGGCCTTCTCACCATCATTGATACACCCCAGCGCATAACGGTTCTTGGGCTTGTGCCCCTCGCTGGGGGTCTTCTGATCGGCGTCCCCACTGGTTTCTGGCACCTCGTGCTTCTTTCAGGGGTGCTGTCGGCGCGCATGGCACTCCCGTCAAAGTGGTGGTGGAGTCCAGAGGATCTACATTTTCATTTGACGGAATCGGAACTCGCGCGCCTGTGGCCCTGGTTCACGACCGGCGGAATCGGCTTCGCGCGCTGGCTCGTCAGAGCCCTAGCCGCCATGTCCGGTCTGCTGGTGAGGTAATCGCGTGCTGCCGGAGTCCGTCCGATTGGGAACCAGTTCGTGGGCCTATGAAGGCTGGCAGGGGCAGGTCTATCACCGGTCGTATGCCAAGCATCGCTTCTCGAAAGACTGCCTCGGCGAGTATGCCGTCTATACGTATCGCCGCGTCCCGCTGTTTCGCGCCGTTGGCCTCGATCACAGTTTTTATCGGCCACCCTCCGTGTCGCAGCTTGCGCATTACGCAGCGCAGGTACCGGACGATTTCCACATCTGCCCAAAGGTCTGGGAGGACATCACGATTCCGGCCTACGCTGACCACCCCCGCTACGGCGACAGGGCCGGCAAGGCCAACCCGCACTTTCTTGACGCCGCCTGGTGCGATGAGATGGTGCTGCGCCCTTTGCGCGAAGGACTCGGCCTGCACGCCGGTCCGCTAATTTTCGAGTTTCAACGATACGGTGGAGAACCGGCAACCTTTCTGCCGGCGCTGGACCGGTTTTTCTCGCAGCTGCCACAAGGTCGATACGCTGTGGAAATCAGAAATCCGTTCATCCTGGGACCTCGCTATGCGGGCATCCTGCGCGCGCACGGTGTCGCCCACGTCTACAACCACTGGACCGCCATGCCGCCGCTCGCCACACAACACGAGAAACTGGGCGGGCGCTTCACGACGCCACTTGCCGTCGTGCGGCTGCTGACGCCGCTTGGACTGACTCACGCCAGGGCCGTTGAGCGGTTCGCACCGTATCGTGCGCTCGCAGTGCCCCAGCCAAAGATGCGGGCGGATGTGCTGGCGCTCATCCGGCAGGCACTGGACGAGCAAACACCGATCTATGTCCTGGCGAACAATCGCGCGGAAGGCAACGCACCTGCGACAATTCAGGCGCTGGTGGATGGGATGGACTCCCCCGCGAAGAATTAATCGGCCGGCGACGGGACGCAGATCCCGCCGCCGCCATCACCCTCTACTTGCCGGCAGACACCGGTGGGATATTGATGCCGATCCGTTCCAGCCCCATGATCACAGTCAGGGCCGTCGGCGAATGCTGCACGATTTCCTTCTGCACTTCGATCCGCCGCAGATCCACGAACTCCAGCGCCGTCAGGCCCAGCGACTCACGGTAAGCCCTATCGGCGATGCCGCGCTGCTTTTCGGCCTTCTCGCGTGCCTCTTCCGCCTTCTGAAATTCGACCATCGTGATCCGCCGCTGCTCCTGCTTGATCGTCTCCGCCGTCTGATCCAGCACCCCCCTGGGAGGCAGAATGCTGCCGACCACAACACGATTGAGCACGATCGGCATTTTATTTTTCTCGACAATCCTGCTCCGCACTTCCTGGTCAATGGCATCTTGCAGTTTCGTTCTAGTCGCTGGCTTCGTCGTCAATTCGAACAGCGGATACTTCTGCACCTCCTCGCGGACGATTGTCCGGAAGGCCTCTTTCACATTGTTCACGTACCAGTGTGGGCCGAAACGGGTGACGAGGTCAGGCGACCGGCCCGCCATCACGTTGGCGATAAAAAATGCGTCGAACGACACCGGCGCGTTTTCAGACGAGATGATGTCGAAATGCTCCGAGTACTGGATGGGGCGGATGTCCACATCCACGACCTCGGTCGTAATCGCGACGACCTGCCGGCCGGTCGTGATGGGCACTGGATCCACGCCGCCATGCCCCAGTAAAAATGGTTTCTCGACCAGCACGCCCTCGTGGCCGGCGTCCACCGTGGCGTAGATGCACCCTGATAGCGGGAACAGCAGGAATCCGGCCATTGCCAACCGCAACCAATTTCCCCTTAGACAGCTCATGGTTTCCTCCTACTTCGTTGCGCCTCGAATAGATCGCGTGGTTCAATCGAACATGTCAGCGGACTCTTCGCGGATCACAACCATTTCGACTGATTACGAGCTTATAAGGCACCCGGCAGCAAGTCAACAGGCCTGCCCCGCGTGAAAATGACAAGGAATAAAAACGGAACGAACGGTGTGATTAATAAATGCCGGCCTGGCGCTGCAACCATCGGACATACTTGATGATCTCATCCACATCGGCCGGTGTCACAGAGGAGATTTTTGGCATGTTGCCGAACTGCCAGTGATGGGCCCGGACGCCCAGCGCGGCAGCCCGCTGGAAAGCAGCATCGCCATGATGATTTGGTTCATAGATTTTATGGACGAACGGCGGCCCCTGCTGGGTGCCCATTCCACGCTCGCCATGGCACACTTGACAGTGGGCTTTGAACTTGGTTTCGCCCGCTTTGAATTCGGCCGGTGTGGCTGGCACGTCCGGTTTCGAAGCCGCCGATCCAATTACGGGAGCAGCCATCGCCAGCAGCACGGTCATGAACAGTACGCCGCGTGTCATGTATTCACTTCTTTGCAGAGGGATCGCCTGATGACGATCCGCCAAATTGGTCCGCGATCATCCGGGCCGTCCGTTTGGCCGTCACATACCGGTAGAGCCGCGCGGAGACCGGGATGGCGATCACCAGCACGATGATGAGATACATGAAAAATTCTTCCGGCGAGACGCTCATGTGCGTACCACATCCTTCACATAGGCAATCGGATCAGCGATGCCGGCTTCCTTGAATCCCTTCAGCCGGATCTGGCAACTGTCACACCGCCCGCACGCATCCCCGTTCGGCGCGGGGTCGTAACAACTGTGCGTCAGATGGAACGGCACGCCCAGCGACAGGCCTAAGTTGATAATCTCCATCTTGGAGAGTGTTACCAACGGCGCCTTGATGGCAATCCCGCTTCCCTCGACGCCGGCTTTCGTCCCCAGACGGGCAACCCGTTCGAAGGCTTGCAGATATTCAGGGCGACAGTCGGGATAGCCGGAGTAGTCTACCACATTGGCGCCGATGTAGATGGCCGAGGCCTGCACGGTTTCGGCATAGGCCAGCGCCAACGACAGAAAGATCGTGTTGCGGGCCGGCACGTAGGTGGAGGGGACGCCGTGGTGCCGTTCGGCTGTCGTGCGATCCTTCGGTACGACCTCGTCTGTCGTGAGCGTGGACCCACCGATCGCCCGCAAATCGATCTCCAGTACGCGATGGTCCTCAGCGCCGAGCGCACGGGCCACCTGTTTCGCTCGCTCCACTTCGATGCGATGCCGTTGGCCGTAGAAAACGGTCAGGAGATGCAGCCGGTAGCCGTCACGCGCCGCGACGGCGGACGCCACGGTGGAGTCTAGGCCACCGCTCGCTAGTACAACCGCCCTAGAGATGCCAGAGGACATAGGGATGCGCGGAGAACGCACCGCAGGTCACTGCTCACGTTCTTCGCCCTGCTCGATCTTTTCGATGAGTTCCTGCTTGGTCTGGCACGCCACGCACAGCTTGGCGAAGGGCACCGCCGCCAGGCGCTTCTCGTTGATCTCGACACTGCACTCGTCGCAGAGCCCGTAGGTGCCATCCCCAAGGCGGCTCAGCGCCTGATCGATCAACTGGCGCCGCTTGTTGCGCATCTCCATCAGCGAGATGCCCAACTCGCGATCCAGATCCATCAACGACTGATCTCCGACGTCCATTGCGGATTCCAGCCGACGGCGCTGGTCCTCCGTCAGGGACGCACCTAGATTGCCAGTGATTTCCTTCATCAGCTCCTGGCGCTTGTGCGTCAGCATTCGGTGCAGTGCATCGCGCCGCTCAACTGCCATAGGCTTTGTCGGCTTCTTCACGGCCACAGGCGCCGCCGACACCACCGGCTGGGCTTCAAGCAATTTCAGGACCGGCACAGCCGGCCGCTTGGCCGCGGGCTTGGCAGTAGACTTGCGGACCGGTTTACTCGCAGATGCCTTCTTGGATTTCGACTTGCCTGGCATAAACTCAATGCTCCTTGGCCTTTGAAAAAGGGGGACATTCATACCATGCCCCCCCTACGTTGACAAGCCCTGAACCGTGCGGGATGGAGACGTTTATGAGGAGTACGTGATCAGCGAATGTATGGGGCAGCCGTCGAGTTTGTCCCGCCCCTTGAGAAACGTCAGTTCGACCAGAAACGCGACACCGACGATGTCCGCACCCAACTGGCGCAGCAGATGCACTGTGGCCGCTGCGGTGCCGCCCGTCGCCAGTAAATCGTCCACGATCAGCACGCGCTCGTCCCGTTGCACAGCATCGCGGTGGATCGCCAGCGAGTTAGACCCGTATTCCAGGTTGTATCGCACCTCAAAACTCTCAGCCGGCAGCTTCCCCGGCTTGCGCACGGGCACGAACCCGGCGCCGAGCCGGTCCGCCAGCGGACCGCCGAGAATGAATCCGCGCGATTCAATCCCGACGATTTTGTCGATTTTTTTTCCGCGATACCGGGCCGTCAGTTCGCCCAACACCGCGCGGAACGCACGCCCATCCTTCAGCAGTGTCGTGATGTCATAGAACAAAATGCCGGGCTTTGGGAAATCCGGCACTTCCCGGATCAGCGCCTTGTAATCCGTTGCGGCGCGGCCAGCCTGTCGTCCCGAGCGCCTGCTCGCCGTGCGTTTCTTCACTGTCATCATCAATCCCTCGCCGTCATGGATGGACCTGCGATCATGGCTAGCATCTTGCCAACCGCTTCGTTCTCGATCTACCAAACCTCTCGCGGGGCCGGCTCAAGGCCTCCCCGATCACTCTCAGCGTCTGCTCCTCCGGCCTGGCCGTCCAGGCCGTCTCACAGAGTGCTCATCCGCTCCTCCCGCTCCGAAAGCCGCTGCGGCTAGGCCGTCGCAGCCCCTTGCGAACCGACGGCTTCACGAGCGCCTTGCACGATGAACTGGACGATTTTTTGGTCGGGTGTTTTTCCGTTAACATTCGCACGAGCACTCACCCGAGAATATGAAACTCACGTTCACCGCTGATGGCCGTCTCCCATTGTACCTGCACGTTTCGAACGCGAGCCATCGGTGTTCCCATCCACAGCGACTTGATCAGGCTCTCAATCGCCGGACGGCTTCCCTCTACGTCCACCTCCACCCGTCCGTCATCGAGATTACGTACGCCTCCGCACAACCCTTTTTGAACGGCCACCCGCTGGGTAAAGGCCCGGTAGCCGACGCCCTGTACCCCACCGCTGACCCAGATATGTGCGCGCACAATAGCCGGGGACATCATCACATGAGGCCACTCGTATTAAAATGAACGACACTAGGATAGAGAAGTGACCAGGAAAAGACAATGCAAGAGGGGACGCGAAAAGAGGGCCCGGCTTACAGTAGTTGCTCAGGCGCCAAGAACCCGGGCACGGAACGTGACGTAAACAGGACAGATTTTTACAAGGTGGCTGACTACCCGAGGCTCGCGAAACACGCGACGCGGGTTTCGCGAGCGACCGGTGGTCGGGGCGAGAGGATTTGAACCTCCGACTCCTGCGTCCCGAACGCAGTGCGCTACCAGGCTGCGCTACGCCCCGATCGATCCTGGTGAGGTTTTCGCTTGCGGTCTGCTTGCCGTCAGTTGAGCGGGTCGAACCGAAGACCGTGCGCGTCGGCGACTCCCTGACAGGTGATCCGCCCGTCCTTCACGTTCACGCCCCGGGCCAGCCCCGTATCGTATCGGATCGCTCGTTCCACGCCAGCAGAAGCAAGCCGGACTATAAAGGGTAGCGTCGCATTGGTCAAGGCTAAAGTCGACGTGTGCGGCACGATGCCGGGCATGTTCGTCACACCATAGTGCAGGACGCCGTCCACTTCGAACACCGGATCGGAATGGGTCGTCGGCCTCATGGTTTCGACGCAGCCAGCCTGATCCACTGATACGTCCACGATCACGGCACCTTTCTGCATACGGCCGACCACAGCCCGCGACACCAGCGTCGGCGTCTTCGCACCGCGCACCAGCACCGCGCCGATCACGAGATCGGCCCGTTCGACTTCCCGGGCGATCGACGCCTGACTCGCCGCCAGCGTCACGATCCGCCCCTGGTACAGATCGTCCAGCCGACGCAATTGGCCCAGGTCGGCTCCGATCACCGTTACCTGCGCGCCCAATCCTACGGCAATCCGTGTCGCCGCGCTGCCGACCACGCCGGAGCCCAATACCACGACCCGGCCCGGCGCCACGCCGGGTACGCCGCTCAGCAGCACGCCCCGCCCGCCGCGTGTCCGTTCCAGGTAGTGCGCGCCGACCTGCACGGACATGCGCCCGGCAATCTCGCTCATAGGCGTCAGTAGCGGCAGGCTCCCATCGGGCGCCTCCACCGTTTCACGGGCAATGGCCGTGATCTTTGCCTCCACGAGCGCCTTCGTCAGTTCGGGCAGCGCCGCCAGATGCAAATAGGTGAAGAGCGTCTGTCCCTGACGGAACAGCGCCACCTCGGAGAGCAGCGGCTCCTTCACCTTCACGATGAGCTCCGCCTCGCGAAACACCTGCGCCTTCGATGAGGCGAGGTGCGCGCCAGCTTTTCGGTACTCATCGTCTGAAAACCCGCTGCCCTCACCGGCTGACGGCTCGACCCACACCGTGTGCCCAGCCTGACACAGTGCCGCAGCTCCATCCGGTGTCAGGCCAACGCGAAACTCGTGATCCTTGATCTCTTTGGGCACACCGACAATCAGCATGGCCCCATTATACCGCACGTTCCCTGCAGAATCCTCTCGCTGGACAGGTTCAAGACCGCTCATGTAAGATGCGCCCGTTGATTTTGGAGACGCGCCATGGCCGAGACAAACCCCTCCGCTGGACGCTGCGATGCTTGCGGCGCCGACCGTAACCCGTTGATGAAACTCTCGCTTGGTAAGGATTTCTTCGGACGGACCTACGACCGCCTCTCGCCGTCGTCAGATGCCAGCCCCAAATGGTATTGCGAAGGGTGCTCGATGCAAAAAAATCTCCAGCGCGATTTTCGCGACATCAAAGCAGAGTTCGACAAACTCAATGTCGGCCAATCCTCCGTGATGAGCACAGCTGAGCCCTTTCAACGCGCACAGTTACGGCTGCGGGAAATCCAGGCTCTGCTCGGGGCCCAATCAGGAGCGCGCCTGGTTGAACCGGCCGATGTCTCCTCGCTCCTGCAGCGGGTGCAGAACCACAAGGCTCCGGCCTCCGCCTGACCCGCACGGCCATGCCGGCCTTCAAACGTCACATCTTCGTCTGTACCAACAAACGCCCTGCGGACGATCCGCGCGGGTGCTGTGCGGCGCGCGGCTCCGAACATCTTCAGGAATGCTTCAAAAAAGAAGTAAAGCGGCTTAATCTCAAGGGCGTGGTGCGGGCCAACAAGGCCGGCTGCCTGGACCACTGTGACCTCGGCCCCAGCGCCGTAATTTATCCGGAAGGTGTGTGGTACTGGGTGGGCACCGAGGCGGACGTGACGGAAATCGTCGAGCGCCACGTCGTCAAGGGCGAGATCGTCGAGCGGCTGCTGATGCCGGATCATCCCGTACCGAAGAAACTGGAGCCGCTTGGAAACGTGTGACGCGTGCCTCGTGCAGCGTATCTGGTTTTGGAAATTCCGGCGCGTTACGAAATACGAGCTAAGAACACCGTGACAGTGAGGACCCTGTGCCGAAAAAGAACATGCTGGAGATTTTCTCGCAAGGCCTTTTCGAAGGAGTTGAACCCATGATGCTCGTTCGCGATCACCTCGTTCGCCATCCCGACCGCTGTACGCACAACGGCGTTTGCATTCCCGTCTGCCCGACCGGCGCCTGGCTCTCGACGCCGCCGCTCAAGTTTGACGCCTCGCGGTGCATGGAAACCTGCCGCCTGTGCCTGGATGCCTGCCCGTCGCAGGCAATCTACGCGGTGTATCGCAAGGGCGAGAAGCTGCTGGAGCCGACAAAGGCCCCCCCGGCTGGGGGACACAAGTAGCGCAGGACGGGCCGCGATGCCGCTCGCTTACCCACCGCCTGGAACAGTCCCGGCCGCTGCACCGACTTGGCGGCGCGCACACACGTGGCCCTTCTTATTCGCCGCACCGCGCACCATTCCAGGCTTTTGCTCGGAGAACCGTTCGGGCATGCCTTCAGCCGTAAGCTGGCTCCGGTAGACCGATGAGGCGAGCGGCCAAATGAACGACGTCAATAGCCAGGAGAGTTTACCGCATCATGCCGGCGCCGGAGAGTTCGCCCTTTGTCAGCCGATCTGTTTCCTTAGCCAGCCCCAGTAGGCCGTGCCGACGTAGCCGCAGGCGCCGGTGAGGATCGTCAACGCCATCATCCGATAGACGGTTCCACGCGAAATCTTCACGGTGACCGCCGGATTCAGCAGCTCGGGCGACGCCAGCACCAGCCGCAGCGTTTCGCCTGCCGACAGGATCGGCCACATGCAGGAGAGCCGCAACCGGATCTCCTGCCGCGGAAGCGCCATCGTGTAGATCCAGCCCTGGTCCAGATGGGCCCGCGCCATTTCAGCAAGCCGTCTGAGAATCGGACGAAACTTCGGAAGCGATTCGGAATTGAGCAGATCGGCCGGTGTGAGCCCTACCTCCGTGAGCCACGGTTCCGGCACATAGCACCGCCCGCGCCGCAGGTCCCTCGACAGATCCTTCACGATGTTCGTCAACTGCAGGCCCTTGCCGAACTGGACGCCAAGCGCGGACATTTCTCTCACGTTCCACGCCGCCAGCGGCGGCAGATGCCCACACATGAGATCAGTCCAGAACTCGCCAACGCAGCCGGCCACGAAATACGCGTACTGATCCAACTCCTCCGGCGTCTTCAGCGCGACCAGCTTGTCGCCCGGGAAGAGCCAGAGGTCCATGTCCATGCCGTTGGTCAGCGTAGTCATTAGGCGACGAATCCTCAGACGGTCGTCGTCCGTACAGTTCTGATAGAGATGGAAACAGTCCTCGAGCCGCTGGATCAGCACGCGCTCGGCGGAATCGGCCTGGTGCGGAGCCAGCGCGGATTGAATGCTGCGAATCGCGTCCCAGTTGATCTGCGGGCCGGCGAACTGACCTCGGAACTTGGTGAGGAACTGCGTTCGGCGTGCGCGCTCAATGACCTCTGTATCGGCGATTGTGTCCGCAGCGCGGGCAAACAGATAGGCCAGGCCGACCTGGTCCCGCACCGAACCAGGCACCACGGTCAGCGTCGTATAGAACAGCCGCGAGACTTGCTTGAGGAGGTCGCGCAGCGGCGCGCGTTTAGCGGAATTGATATCCGTAACCACTCCATTATTTGACTTCTAGCTTACCTTCCATCCCCTGTTCTTTGTGACTGGGGCGAAAGGGAAACTTTCGGTCGCAGTAGTAGCGGTATAGACCGGGCTTGGTCGGCGTAAATTTCACCCGGGTCGGCTCGCTATGACCGACATCCTCTTCGATGACGATATCGGCATCCGGCTCTTTCAACAGGAAATTGTGCGGGACAAACACAGTGGCTCGGATCAACATTAATTCAACAGGTATACCCGAGTGGACAATGAGGTGGCTCGGCGCATAGGAATAGCTGTCGAGCGTGATGGTGGCGCGCTGGATACCATCTACGCCAAGTTCGGCCGTCACGGGCGCGGCGGAAGTCGTCGTGTCGGCATGAATCATGGAGCTGGCCGGCCACAGCAGGCATACGGCCATCAGCATTCGCAGAACTGCCAAGTGCATGTTTTCCTTCTAACAGAAGCTGAAAAACCCGTCAATAAAGGGCTTGACGGCACACGGTGAGGCTTTATCTCTACTCTGCCTGCTGATTTTTCGTTATTGGTCTTGTATAATACGTACGCAGTCGACAGGCTGGCATCCAGCAAGGGCTAAGGAGGATTCCATGAAGTGGATGAAAGGAATTGGGTTGCTGCTGATTTCGAATCTGTTGATCGGCGTCGCCTTGTTCGTCGTCTTCAACGTGCTCGCTTACGTCGTGCTACCGGCCTTTGGGATCGATATCCGCGGCTCGATTAACGACATGATGCTGCTCTATGCCTTCGTGCTCGGCATGGGGGGCGCCTTCCTCAGCCTGGCGTTTTCAAAGCAGATGGCCCGCGCCATGCTGCACTGCACACAGATCACCCAGCCGCGCACCCACGCTGAACAGGTCATCTATGGCTCTATCCAGGAAATTGCCCGCCGGCTTGAGATTAAGATGCCAGAAATTTGGGTCTACGATTCGCCTGACCCCAACGCCTTCGCAACCGGCCCTTCGAAAAACAATGCCATGGTTGCCGTCTCGACTGGCCTTCTGAACAATCTGAACGAAAAAGAAGTCCGCGCCGTGCTGGCCCACGAGATGGGCCACGTGTTCAACGGCGACATGTTCACCACCACCGTGTTGGCCGGCCTGATGAATACCTTCGTGTACTTCATCGCCATGTGGGTCCGCCGGCTTTTCGCCGAACGTGACCAGGCCATGCTGGGCTTTGTGGTCTCCATCGTGCTAGAGATCGCGTTGGGCATTCTGGCGATGCTCGTGATCAACTGGTACTCGCGGAAGCGGGAATTCCAGGCCGACGCTTTCTCGGCTAAAGTCTATGGCAAGGATTCGATGATCGCGGCATTGCAGGGCATTGACCGCTGGATGAATCGCGCGCAGATGGAATACGCACCGCAGGATGCGCTGGCGACGATGAAGATTGCCGGCAAGTCGGGGGGGCTGATGAGCCTCTTCGCCACGCATCCGCCGATCGAAGCCCGCATCGCAGCACTGCAGAGACTCTAACCTGAGGGGGCCTTATGAAGACACTTGCACTGGTCGGCCTGATCGTACTGGCAGTACTCACCGGGGGCGCGCAGGCCTCTGAGAAAGGACCACTGGTGATGGCCGCACAGACCGGAAGTATTTACGACTTTACGATGGACGACATCGACGGTAAGCCGACCCCGCTGAGCAAATTCAAGGGGAAGGTGCTGCTGGTGGTGAACACGGCTAGTTTCTGCGGGAACACCCCGCAGTATACGGACCTGGAGACGATCTACGAGAAGTATCAGGCGCGCGGGCTCGAGGTACTGGCCTTCCCAGCCAATAATTTTGGCCAGCAGGAGCCAGGCACCAATCAGGATATCAAGGGTTTCTGTCTCACCAAGTACAGCGTCAGCTTTCCTCTCTTCAGCAAGATCAGCGTCACGGGCTCCGACAAGCATCCGCTGTATCAGTACCTCACCGAGCGAAGCTCCTTCCCCGGCGAAGTCGAATGGAACTTTCAGAAATATCTGGTGGACCGGTCTGGCAATGTGATCGCCCGCTTCCATCACCGGACAAAACCGCTGTCGCGTGAAATTGTACAGGGGATCGAAACGGCGCTGGGTAAATAGTTGTCAGTTCTCGGTGATCAGTGCTCAGTTTCTGGGCTAACTGCCCATTTGACACTGTTAACTGATGCCTAGCCTTTCTTAATGAAAATAATGTGGGGGCGGTACTCCTGAATTGCCGCCCCCAATGCGCTTGAGCCTCGCGGGATATTGGCCTCCAGCGTGTTCTCGACCTCCGTATCGTCAATCACTACTTCATAGCGATCCTGCCGATTCGTAAGCACCGGCCCGCCCGGTGCCGCGTCCCGCTGGAGAAAAATTTCTTTCCAGACTTCCTTTTCCACGAGACACACATCGCGAAATCGCTCATAAAGCAGCGCCAGTTTTTCCGGATCTGTTACCTTCATCGTGTCGGCCTACCCCTTACCCTGCTACCTGTTGCCCTGCGCGCTTTATAAATTCAGTGGTCATGCCCGCAGCCTTCCCCGTCAGACGGCATCTTGGGTGGCGCTGGGATATTGGTCATGTTCAAGCCTGTCGGATCGGGCGTTGAGACCCCGACTGCGCCTGACCGTGCAGCAAACAACGAGAATACACGCTGGATCGGCGCCTCGCACTCCCGGCACTTTGTCAGTGGCTGCTCCGAGAGACTCTGAATATACTCCTTGCGCCCGGAGCAGGCCGGCTTCCGGAGGCATTCCACAGCGAGATATTCGTAGATGGGCATATTAATTAAATGAAGTAGAAACGATGCCGGATGAGCTGTCGGATGCGATGGATCATTTCTTTGGCGTAGACGACGGCTGGTCCGTGATGGTGAATTTCATCGTCCCTACCTGATTGGCTGCGTGAAACGGCTGTTGGCCGAGCGGCGTGATGAACAGCTTGACCAGATACTCCCCCTGTGACCAGTTGCCAGAGGCCGGCTTTTTCAACTCCAGGTAGCCGTAGCGCTCGTGACCCGGGACTTCAAGCACGTCCTTGCCAGCCGCCTCGGCTGAGGGCCGGCCATTCTTATCGAGCAAGAACCACTGTGCGCTGAACTGGGCGGGGTCTTCCAGCGGCGCTACCTCAAATACGATATAAACCGCCGGCGCGTCCAGTGCAAACTGCGTCGCGCCGGGGTCGATTGGTTTCAGCCGCGGATCCTGCGTGTACCAGCCTTTGCGTCCGAAACTGTCCCATTCCTCCTGAAACCCGCGCGCCATGTGGATGGACACGAAGAGCGACTGCGGAATGCCCAGCTTCTGTTGATCGAAGGACGGCAGCTTGGACGGATCGATATCACCGGTGTTGCGCTGTTCTTTTGGCGCCCGCGGATCGCTGGCATACGCGAGGCTTGCCATGGTAAGGGCGCCGAGGAGGACAACTGCCGGAAATCCTACCCCGTCGCGGCCGATGTGCTGCATAGATTCAGCCTACTGCATGGGTTTTCAGGAATGCAACCAAATCGCCGAAGCCCGCCCCGAACTCTGCCTGCCCACATTCAGGTATAATGTGGGCTATAATGCACTCGTGTCCACCTCCACCGATTCTTACGAAACCGCCAGCGAACAGAGCCGACGCGCCGGCATCCGCGACGGCGCCTGCCAGGCCCTCATGCAGGGTAGTGGCGAGCAGTATCTGTCCGCTTTTGCGCTTCTTCTCCAAGCGTCGCCGTTTCAGATCGGACTGCTCTCCGCCCTCCCGCAACTGGTCGGTACCTGGACGCAACTGCTCTCCGTCAAGGCCCTGAACCGGTTTCAGCACCGCAAAACGATTATGCTCGTGGGCGCCAGCGGTCAGGCACTCTCCTGGCTGCCGTTGCTCGCGCTGCCGCTACTGGCTCCAGCCGACGGCCCCTGGATTCTCATCGCCTGCACGGTAGCCTATTTCGGACTTGGCCACTTCGCCGTACCGGCCTGGAACAGCCTGATCACCGATCTCGTCCAACCCCATGAACGGGGCGCCTATTTTGCACGTCGCCTGAAGGTCATGACGGTCCTAAGCTTCTCCGCGCTCTGCGCCGCCGGTCTTGTGCTGCACTGGGCGGAGACGCGCACACGAGCCTGGGGGGGCTTCGCGCTGATCTTCCTAGCCGCCTCTACCGCACGGCTGCTCTCTGTGCGCTATTTAAACCGCATGGACGAGTCCGCCGCGCCCGCTACGCGCGAGGCCAAATTCCGGCTGTTCGAATTTCTCCGCCACGAGCGGAGCAGGAATTACCAGCGCTTTCTCTGGTTTTCCGGCCTGATGCACGTCTGCGTCCTGATTTCCGGCCCCTACTTCGTGATCTATCTGCTGCGGGACCTGCATTGGTCCTATTGGATGTATGCCTCATGGTTGGCCGCTGGCGTGGTGGGACAGTTTCTGACGCTGAAGCCGTGGGGACGGCTCGGCGACCGCTTTGGAAACAAGAAACTACTCGTGGCGACCGGACTGACCGTGCCGTTTCTGCCGATGCTCTATCTCATCAGCACGGATTTTGTTTATCTACTAGGCGTGAATTTTTTCGGTGGATCGATCTGGGCAGGGCTGGCACTCGGTCTGCAGAATTATGTCTTTGACGCCGTGCGTCCAGAAGACCGGGCTAAGGGGGTCGCTGTGTGGAACACGATTAATGCGATGGGCTGGTTCGCAGGCGCGATGCTGGGCGGTTGGCTGGCCACGGTGGTGCCGGCTGAATTCTCGCTGGCTGGCCACGACTGGCGCCTCGCGTCCAATTTACAGGCGGTCTTCTTTATTTCCGGCATCCTGCGGCTGATGGTCTCGCTCAGCCTGCTGCGGACATTCAGGGAACCGCGTCTGGTGGAGCCGATCTCGCACCGTCGGCTCGTGGCTGAATTACCGTTCGTGAAGCCGCTAACCGACGTCCTGTCCGGGCGGGAAAGCCGCTAGTAACAACGGTAAGTGCCCGCCGTCGAGAGATTTGTTCTCGTCCTTCGTGTAATGGTGTTCGTCCTGGTTCATCTTGTCGAAGAACCGACCGGAGTGAGACGGCATCGCTCGCTGCGATGGGGCCGGGGTGGCCTTCTCCTCAGCACAGCCAATCGTTATTAGCCAGACCACCGATACCAGAAACGCCAACAGGGTTTTCATACAGGCCTTCTTCCCAGCAACTGAGCATCATGCGGCCCCGACGTTCTTGACTCCGTCCTCCCCGCGGACTATTCTCGCCTACATCGCAATCGCATACGCACAAGGAAAGGGATTCCATGTCGCTTCAGGACCGCCTCTCAGACGACCTCAAAACCGCCATGAAGGCTAAGGATCAGCTTCGGATGGACGTCATCCGCATGATCAAAGCGGCCGTGCTCAACAAGGAAATCGAACTGAAGAAGACGCTTGATGACGCGGAGATGAGCAAGCTCATGGCCAACCTTGTCAAACAACGGCGTGAATCCATCGAACAGTTTCAGAAAGCCAACCGCGACGACCTGGCCGCCAAGGAGACCAAGGAGATTGCCATCATCGAGAGCTATCTGCCCCAAGCCGCCTCCGCGGATGAAGTCGCCCAGGCTGTGGACGCCGCCATTAAGGAAACCGGTGCCACAGGGACGAAAGACATGGGTACTGCGATGAAGGCCGCGATGGCCAAACTGGTGGGAAAAACTGTGGACGGTAAACAGGTCAGCGACTTAGTCAGATCGAAGCTGAGCAAGGGATGAACTAAAAAACTGATTGGTCTCTTCTGGGGTATAACTTGCGTGAATT
>Ga0194132_10000954_pt1 | contig 59242 bp, 50 predicted proteins | sample TA2KigOf80mmetaG_FD_148612 | JGI IMG/M metagenome (GOLD analysis project Ga0194132, IMG submission 148612) | Freshwater microbial communities from Lake Tanganyika, Tanzania - TA2015054 Kigoma Offshore 80m | ecosystem: Environmental > Aquatic > Freshwater > Lake | place: Tanzania: Lake... | reverse complement strand
AACGCCTCATGAAAAGTCCTAGGGGTATGCAATTGAACCTTGGATATCGATCGTTTGTATCAAAAAATACTGTAATTTTTCCACCAAAAAGAATCGACTTACGGTGTCACCAAGCCGCGGATGATCGTCTCAACGGTCTCGACTTTATGAACCCCAGCGACGCTGCGGCCTGCTTGCCAATACTCTTTATAGTCGCTGCCTTTATGCAGGCTCTGCTTGAGCTCCAAAAGAGAGCGCAGACTGTAAAACATTCTGGCCCAATGTTTTGTGCGGGGATGATCGAGTAAAAATTTGGCAATGCCCCCAACCTCAGCGCCGCGATCTTGCATGAACTTCGTATTGATCACGGCGACGGGGACCCCGGTCAATTTGCGCGTTAGGATAATATCTTCTGCCTCAGCATTGACGATTGCTTCTTTGTAGTCTGCATGTGCCGTGCACTCAACCGATGCAATGAAGCGCGTCCCAAGCTGCACGCCCTGGTAGCCGATTTGTAAGGCGCGCTCGTAGGCCTTCCGGTCGCCAATTCCGCCTGCACACACTAATGGCAGGCCAAGTGGAGCCAGATCATCGTATAATTTTTCAGGCGCCAGCGACCCGGCGTGTCCCCCGGCCTGATTATTCACACATATGAGTCCATGCACGCCGGCATCCACAGCCTTTTTTGCCCACATTCTGTCGGTTGTGTCGTGGAACACCACACCACCACTGGCTTCCACAGCTTTGACTACCCAGCTAGGATTGCCTAGTGCCGTGATGAAGAACCGCACCCCCTCTTCGAGAGCGATCTGTAGCCACTCGCGGTTTTTCTCAAGATACTTCTGCGACGATTTTTCAATCAGCAGGTTAAGACCAATAGGCTTATCTGTGAGTGTGCGAATGTAGCGTAAACCATCGCGAAACTTATGCTTGTGCACAAAAGTGAGGGATACAGGCTGGACGATTCCAATCCCACCAGCCGCAGATACTGCGGCAACTAATTCGGGGTTACTACACGGATACATGGCTCCGCCAATGATCGGATAGCTAATACCAAGACGCTCTGTCAGTGCTCGTTCCTTGGTAGACATTTTGCGCATCTCCTTTACTTTTACTTGAAAGACCAGTTGATCAGATGACTAGGCCTTATTGGTGCCTGTGGACTTTTTGACACGTTTTTTGAGCGACAGCACAAGGTCCATTTCAGCAACCACATCATCCGAAATCGATGGAACGGTTGCTATAATCTTGAGCTCAGTATCGACACGCTCCCCTGTTTCCTGTGCCCTAGCAACCAGGGCCTCGATAGCAGCTCCCTGCTCACAGGTGAACACGACGTCGCCTTCAGGGCGTTTTTTAAACTGGGCGCCGGCGGACTTAAAAACAAAGTCGATCTTGTAACCCTTCTCCACGATGAGTTTGACGGCGTAGTAAGCTCCAGCAACATCGGCTCCGATCATAAGGGCGCCGAAATACATGGATTTGAGATGATTGCGGGAACGTCGATTCAGCGGGATGAGCATCTGCATCCGCCGGTTGTTAACTTCTAGAATCCGCGGTCTCACGTAGCCAATGAGCGGTACCTTGACGATCCCAAATAGACGCAGAAGCACCGTATCTAGGACGGTTTCGGGCAAAACTTTTTTTGCCTGTTCCAGAACGGTCATAATTGCTCCCCATAAATTGACTGCAAATATTGAGTAAACTTAAATTACCCCAACATTTAGCCTAATGACCAACAATATAGTCCCTGTTATCATTATCGGCATATTCCCAACGCAGTCGAGGCTAACTATGGATTTGTTTCACGGCGTCGCATTCACAATTTGGACTGTGAATGTAATCCTAGTTGTTGGTGGCAGTTTAGCGACGGTGATTTGGACGCGCATACGTGAGCGCAAGGCCGAAGGCACACCCTCTTTCTCAATCCTAAAGCCCCTAAAAGGGGTCGACTCAGGTCTCTACGAAAACCTCGAAACTTTTCTAAACCTAGACTACCCCCAATACGAGGTCATTTTCTCCGTCGCCGATGATCAAGATCCAGCCATAGCTGTCGTGCGTCGACTCTTAGCGGCCTACCCCCGCGCTCCCGCACACCTCATCATTGGTGACGATGTGATCGCCCCCAACCCCAAGGTGAATAATCTGGCACGTTCTCTCGATGCAGCAAGGCACGACTTCATCGTTATCAGCGACAGCTATATCAGAGCTTCTGATGATTACCTGCAGAACCTGCTCGATGTTTATGGACCCGACACGGGAGTGGTTACGGGTTTAAGGTGTGGCTACGGTGGCAAAGGTATTGGCGGCAAGCTCGAAGAATACCACATGAATTCATTTTACATTCGGTCGCAAGTCCAAGCGCGACTCGCTCATCAAACTTTTTGCTTAGGCTCGACCATGATGTTCGCACGCAGCTTGGCAGAGCAGCTTGGTGGCTTCAAGGTATTTGGTCACTTTGCGTGTGAAGATTTTGCCTTTGGCATGGCTTGCAAGCGCAAAGGCAAAAAAGTCTCGCTTTCCCATGCGCCTGTGCGGCAATTCATAGGTCAACGGAGCTTTCAGGAATTCTGGCTCCGTCACCTGCGTTGGCACATCTTGCGGAAATACGCCACGCCTTGGATCTTTTTCATCGATTGGCTCCATCGCCCCCTGCCGGCCTCGGTGCTTGCTTATCTAGGCATATCCGGCTTTGCACCCCAGTTAGCCCTTGAAGCTGTTTTAGCAACCAATGCCTTGTGGTTCCTCTGTGACTTGTTCGTCCAGAGAGCCATCATCAACACTTGGATCAATCCTGCCATCTGGTTGCTTAAAGAGCTCCTAGCGCCGTTCAATTGGCTCCATTCCCTGATCGGGCGCCATATTGTTTGGCGGGGCAACAAATTGAAGCTGCTGACTGGTGGTCGTGTCGAGGCCGTCCCCAAATATGAAACCCAAGAGCAGGATCAGAGTTTAGGGAAAGTTAGCTAACTTCTTTTGCCCGCCACACTAGAGGTAGGGTGCAGCTAGTCGTACGACACCGTCGCGGATCTTGGCTGCGGTGGGGCGCCGTATCAGCTGATCCAAGGTCAGCGGCTGAGAGCGCGCCAACTTGCTCTCAAAAATGGCATGCAAGCCCGCCGCGAGACCACCGCTGAAGCACTCAACATTAAACTCAAAATTCAAACGCAAACTACGTGCATCCCAGTTTGCTGATCCAATCATGCTCCACGCATCATCAACCAACATCACTTTAGAGTGATCGAAGGGTGCTTCGGACAAATAGACGCGGCACCCCTTTTCGAGGAGTGGGGGCAAGGTTGCCATCGCTGCCCAGTGCACAGGCTTGATGTTGTTCTTGGCCGGCAGGATAATCTCCACCTCAATGCCGGACATGGCCGCCACACATAAAAAACGCACTGTGGTTGCATCTGGCAGAAAATAAGGGGTAACGATCCGAATCCTGTGTTTAGCCGACGCAATGGCACCGAGTATAGTCCAGAGTATCTTCTCAAAATCACGGTCCGGCCCATCCAAGATGCCGCGTGCCAAAACTTGTCCCGGTTGCTCTGTAATGGCAGGACGCCAAATCTCGCCCGTAAGGCGTTCTTTGGTGGTGAAAACCCAGTCTTCGATAAATGCCTGGCGCAAGTGCGCCACTACCGGTCCAGCAACTCTGAAGTGCAAATCTTGAATTGGATGCGGGTAACGTTCTTGGATGCAGTTGCCCTGCCGGATATTCATGCCTCCGGTAAATCCCAAACGCCCATCAATAACCAGAATCTTACGATGGCTGCGCAAATTGATGGCCGCTATCCGCGTTGGCTGAAAGTTCGGCATAAACCGTGCCGCTCTTATGCCAGCGCGCCGCAAAGGTTTCATAATCGACGGATACGAGTAGCGTGAACCGGTGGCATCAACAAGTACACGAACCTCGACACCGCGCGTGAGCGCCTGACTCAGGGCAGCCACGAACTTAGCTCCCACATCATCATTGTCGAAAATATAGGTCGACAACATGATGCTCTTTTGCGCCCCGGCGATAGCCTTTAACATCTCGGGATAGGCCTGATCACCGTTGATCAAAGGTGTGATCTGATTACCCTCGAGCAGTGGCAATCCAGCCACCAAATTACCCACGTGTGCAAGCCGCCTGATCGATGGCTCAGTGAGCAGGCCCACATGATCCAACTGACGTACAGCCGCGTAATCGAGACCGCTTATGTTATCGCGTCCCATAAGACTGACGGCAGAGCGCCTAATGCGATTGATACCTAATATGTAATAAAGCAGAGTCCCTAAAATCGGGGAGAGCCATACAACCCCCACCCACCCCACTGCTGCCCGCGGCTCCTCTTTGGTCAGAACGATGTGCACTGAGGCGCCAATAGCTACAGCTAAGTGCAGAGCTAGCAGCACATCAACGCGGACTAAAAGATCGTTGATTAGGTGAATCATCCGTTCCTAAACTTAGAGCGCAGAACAGACCTTAGAGTTTAGTCTCATAGATATGAAAGTGTGCCTGCGACATCCCCAGTCTCTCGTAGGTTGCAATCGCTCCGGCATTATCCTTCTCGACGTAAAGACGTACACGTCGCCCGTCACCTAGCGCATTAGCCTGAGCTATCACATGCTGGTAGAGACGCTTAAAGATCCCTAAACCACGAAATTCGGGTTCGACAAAGACACTCTGGATCCAATGAACCAGACCATCTTCCCAATCAGTGACTTCAAAAGTCACCATGGTCTGCCCGACGACGCGCCCGTCAACTTCGGCCACATAGTAACGGCAAAGCTCAGGGGCTGCCAAAGCCCGGGCCACTCCGGCCGTGATCGTCGCTTCGGGTAGCCGACGCTTTTCCGTGTCCCAAGCCATCGTCGTATTGAACCGTACCAATGTTGAAAGATCACCGATCCCCGCATCACGAATGATCAGCGCGTTAGCAATTTCGGGACGATGACGCACCGCCGACGGCACGCCACCGTTCTCAAGATCAGTGGCCACTGAGTTTCCTTACGGTGTAGTGCAAAATGCCGCCGTTACGATAGTACTCAAGCTCATCAGCAGTGTCGATACGGCAGCGTGCTTTGAGGCGATCGGTCTTGCCGTCTTCACGGTGAATCACGACCTCAACTTCGCAGCGCGGCGACAACTGAGTCAGTCCAAGAATGTCAAAGGTCTCTGTGCCAACAAGCTTCAACGTGACGCGACTTTGGTCGGGCAGGAACTGCAAAGGCAATACGCCCATCCCGATCAGGTTTGACCTATGGATCCGCTCGAAGCTCTCAGCGATTACCGCCTTGACGCCAAGAAGGAAAGTCCCTTTGGCAGCCCAGTCACGCGACGACCCCGTGCCGTATTCTTTACCAGCAACGATCACGAGCGGTGTCTTCTCTTTCTGATATTGCATCGCCGCATCATAGATGGACTGCTGTTTGCCATCCGGCATGTGCTTAGTCACGCCGCCTTCGACGCCCGCCAGCATCTCGTTGCGGAGGCGAATATTAGCGAAGGTACCGCGCATCATCACTTCGTGATTACCGCGACGCGCACCGTACGAGTTGAAGTCGGCCTTTTTGACACCGTGAGCAACCAGATACTGACCTGCCGGACTAGCCTCTTTGATCGATCCAGCGGGCGAGATATGATCCGTAGTCACGCTGTCACCGAGGATCGCCAAGGGACGAGCGCCCTTGACATCACTCAATGCCGCCGGCTGTTTGGACATCCCGACAAAGTACGGAGGATTGCGCACGTAGGTACTCTTCTCGTCCCATTTGAACGAGAAGCCACCGCTGACCTTAACGGCCTGCCATTGCGCCGGGCCTTTGGCGACATTGCCGTAACGCTTGCGGAACATCTCCGGACTCAGGGCGCTGGCGATGGTGTCTTGGATTTCTTTATTGGTCGGCCAAATATCTTTGAGGTAGACGGGCTTGCCGTCTTTACCAGTGCCGAGTGCATCCTTTTGCAAATCAACCTTGATATTACCGGCGATGGCGTAGGCAACGACCAACGGAGGAGACGCAAGGTAGTTGGCTTTAACGTCGGGGCCGATCCGACCCTCGAAGTTGCGGTTACCCGAAAGCACCGAAGCACACACCAGGTCTTTCGCGTGAATAGCCGCAGCGATAGAGTCATGAAGCGGCCCACTGTTACCAATACAGGTCGTGCACCCGTACCCAACTAGATTGAATCCCATTTGATCGAGGTACGGAGTCAATCCCGCTGCTTGGTAGTAATCCGACACAACTTGGGATCCTGGCGCCATCGACGCCTTGACCCAGGGCTTAATCTTCAGACCTTTTTCTGCTGCTTTTTTGGCCACCAAACCAGCTGCCAACATCACTGCTGGGTTGGATGTATTGGTACAGCTGGTAATCGCTGCAATCACTACGGAGCCATGCTCAAGGGCAAAGTCAGCACCGGCAACTGGAGCGGTTTGGCTGGCATTGGCTTCACTCACCTTAAAGTTGCCGTGCAGCTCCTTTTTGAAGCCCGCGGCTACTTGGCTGAGAGGCACGCGGTCCTGTGGACGACGCGGACCTGCAAGGCTCGGCTCAACGCATCCTAGATCGAGTTCCAACACGTCTGTGAATACTGGCTCTGCGGCGTTGGGATCGCGCCACAGGCCTTGCGCTTTAGCGTAGGCTTCAACGAGCGCAACCTGTGTATCGTCACGACCAGTGAAACGCAAATAACGCAGCGTCTCGTCATCAATGGGGAAAAAGCCGCAAGTAGCCCCGTACTCAGGTGCCATGTTGGCGATCGTTGCGCGGTCGGCGAGCGACAGCTTGCCTAGACCTTCGCCAAAGAATTCGACAAACTTTCCGACCACACCCTTTTTGCGGAGCATTTCAGTCACAGTGAGTACTAAGTCGGTGGCGGTGGCGCCCTCGGGCAGTGCCCCTTTAAGACGGAAGCCAATGACCTCCGGGATCACCATCGAGAGCGGCTGTGCCAACATAGCGGCCTCGGCCTCGATACCGCCTACGCCCCAGCCCAAGACGGCCAAACCGTTGACCATGGTGGTGTGACTATCCGTACCTACGAGAGTGTCGGGATACACCCATTCGTCACTTCCTTGTTTAGAGCGGAAGGCCACCCGCGCCAAGTACTCAAGGTTGACCTGGTGACAAATACCAGTGCCTGGGGGCACCACAGTAAAGTTATCGAACGCCGTCTGCGCCCATTTCAAAAACTCGTAACGCTCCCCATTGCGCTCGAATTCCAAATTAACATTGACCTCGAATGCATCGGCCGTACCCGCCTTATCCACTGTGACCGAGTGGTCGATTACCAGATCAACCGGTTTGAGCGGATTAATCTTCTTGGGATCGCCGCCGACCTGCGCCATGGCCTCACGCATCGCCGCCAAGTCGACAACAGCCGGAACACCTGTGAAATCTTGCATCAATACACGCGCTGGATAAAACGCTACCTCGTGCGTCGAGGTCTTAGTCCTAAGCCATTCGCTCATGGCTCCGATGTCGGCCTTGGTTACGATTTGCCCGTCTTCGTGACGGAGCAAGTTCTCGAGCAAGACCTTAAGCGAGAGTGGGAGACGACTGATATCGCCCAGTCCGCCGGCGGCTGCCTTCTTTAGGCTAGCGAAACGATAAGTCTTGCCAGCCACGGTTAGGGTGTCGAGCGAGCGATAGCTGTCGGTCGAGGTAGCCATAGATTCCTCTCAGATACAGGTGCAAGTCAGTTCAGGTTCCAACCAGTCGCCGGTAGATCAGCATGCCTGGGCGTTGGCCCAGTCTACCTAATTTTGCTGTCTGGGGCAGCGACAAAGTGATCTTTCCAGTTCCGCTGTTAATGGTAAGATCAACGGCGTTGGTGCCAACTTCGACCCTACTACTGGCGATATCGAGCTTTGGTAAATATTGTTACTCCACCATTGGACATGGCCTTTTCCCAGCTGGACATCCCCACACCTGGGCGTGACATCACGCCCGACGCAGCTAAGTCACTGGCCACCCTGATTGCACTGCGAGGCCTCGGTCGTGTGGCACCCAATCCTCTGGTAGGAGCGGTCATTGTTGACGCCCAGCACCGCTTCGTGAGTGCCGGAGCCCACGAGAGGATCGGTGACGCCCACGCTGAAATTGCGGCGCTACGCGCAGCTGCTGCAAACGGGCTGACGCCAGCCATTGCCGGTGGGACGATGTATGTAACGCTCGAACCTTGCGCGCACCAGAACCGCACGCCAGCCTGCGCGCCGCAAGTAGCGGCCAGTGGCGTCGCAAGGGTGATCTATGGCAGCCCCGATCCCAATCCCAAGGTCAGTGGTCGCGGCGCTGCTTATATCAACAACGCAGGGATCACCTGCGAGTTGGATACAACCTGGACGCCCGCCTGCCAAAGGCTGGCGGAGGTCTTCCTATGGACCATGCATACGCAGAGTCCTTTCGTTGGCCTCAAAGTGGCTATGTCTAGCGACGGCATCATGGCCAAAAAAGGCGACCAAAGGGCCTGGATCACGGGGCCGAGGGCCAGGGCTTACGGCCATTTTCTCCGCATTTATTACGACGCTATTTTAGTTGGCGCTGGGACCATGCTTGCCGATGACCCGACCCTGGATGCGCGGGATGCGCTCATTGCTGGTCGGACACCGATCCGGGTGGTTCTCGATCCTGAAGGGTACCTCCTGCAAACGCGGCCGGACTGCGCTTGGCGCGTCCTTGGTCACGAACCCGACCGCGTCTTATGGTTGGTGAGCGATCAGCTTGCAACGTCAGCGACAACGCTTTTAGACCGACTTGCAAGTCTGTCGGTCCAAGTGCAGCGCCTCGCCGTCGATGCCAGCGGAGCCTTCAATCCGCGGGACGTCCTACAGGCTCTCTGGACGCGCGGGATCACCAGTCTCCTCATTGAGGGCGGACTTGGCGTTTACAAATCATTCCTGAGCGCCGGTTGCGTCAACCGTCTGCACCTATTTCAAGCCCCCAAATTACTGGGCAGCGATGGCGACGCCATGTACTTCGGAGAGGTAACGACTGGGCCTTTGCCATTCACGACCACTAGTCTGGTCCCTCTGGACCAGGATTGGTTGGTCGACGCCTCGCTGACGCGAATCCAGTAAACTTAAGTGCCAACGGCTTCTAGGCCTGTAAATCCTGTAAATGAGGCATGATCCAATCTCTAGTGGCCGTGATGGCCCCTGCGTAAATTTGGGGTAATTCGGAAAAGAGCTCATGACGGGCGTTGTGAAACACGTCGAGCTTCACGGCGCCGGGTGCATTTTCATGGGCAGCTAGGGCCCAGCGGCGCGCACAGTCAGGATCAACCACTTGCTCCAGGGTTGGAGCAAGCACCAATGTGGGTGTACTCAACTTCTTGAGGTTGTCGGCATGGAAACAAGTGTCGATAGCGCGGAACGACGCAGCTACCCAGCCAAATGTGGCACCTGGGATCTTGTAAGGAGCTGCGACGATCCGCTGATACAAATCAGCGCGATGCGTAAGCTTATTGTCGGCGAAAGTGGCACGACCAAAATCGCCGGCTCCGGAGCTGATACTACCGAGCCCCAAATGCGCAAGCGTCCGCGACAGGGGACGCGCGAGCGGTATCGGTACAGGTCTATTAGGTAGACCAAGAAAAGGCGATGACAACACCAAGGAACGCGGCGCTAGTTGCCCCGTTATCGTGCCGTAAAGTGAGATGAGAGCGCCCATCGAGTGGGCCACCAGCACGTAGGGCTTGCCGTCTGTCATTTTTTTAATCAGGTGCAATAAGTCACTGACATAAGTGTCGTAGCTATCGATGTAGGCGCGTGTACCGCCTGATCCGCCTTGCCCACGATGATCACAGGTCAAAAACCCTACATGCTTCGGCAGAGCTAAGTCGGCCTGAACATAAGCGTATTTTTCAATCCACTCGGCGCGACCATTCAAAAACACGACAAAGTGCGAGGGGTCTTTATCTTTGAGGACGCGACCGTAGCGCAACTCAACTTTACCATCCGGCATGCGTAATTTGCCGATATCAAACTGGCGCTCAGTTGCCTTGATCTCGTCAAATTTAGTCATGGACAAGCCGGTCATAGCGATCTGCCTCCTCGAGCCATAATTTAAGTTCGCGCGGATAATTCGTGCACAGTCCGTGTAAGCCAAAGGTACGAAGCGTCGTCCAGAGGGCGTCCCGTCCATGGTCCTCGCCCACCATCTCCGCCCATGCGTAAACGCGCCAGTTGCGCGCTGCGGCCTGGTCCATCAAATTGGCGTCCACGAGACTTGTATGCGGATGCAGGATGTTCGTGCTTGCCTGTGCCAGAAAGACGCTAGGCGCTAGGGTGGCAAAAAACGGCCAATTAAACGAATCAGAGCTCCAAAGGCAGGCCCGTTGCACCGCGGGGGCGTGGTACTTCATCCATACCAAAGGCTTGGCTTGAAAACACGAGACGATGATGCGCTCGCGCCGAGGGTGCTGCGCCACCAGCTTAGCCACCACATCGGCCAACTTTTCTGACTCACCCTTGATCTCAATATTGAGTTCAATCGCGGGCAACAGACGCTCGAGGGCCTCGTCTAGAAAAGGTACGGGCTCACCATTCAGGAGCCGAATCCGACTAAGCTCGGCCCTGTCGAGTCGCGAAATCCGTTGCCGCAGTCCCGTGGTCTTGGTGAGTGCATCGTCATGATTAATCACCGCATGGCCGTCACGCGTGAGCTGGACGTCGAGCTCGATGCGCACGGCGCCAGCAGCTACGGCTTTGCCGAAGGCGTCCCAGCTGTTCTCTAGACCCTCTTTGTTGGCGCCACGATGTGCAATCACCAGCATCGATTGCCCCCATCACCATTACGAGTAACCGTCAGTATTGACTAGTTGAATGACGATATCGCGATCCCACGTCGCGGGTCCAGGCAAATACTGCCGGTTAGAGGATGTCGCGTAGTAGGTTACACTATTATTACCGACCTCAATGTTTTTCTCAGAAGCCTTCCCCTTCCCCGGAGACCTCATCATGAGTGACCTATTACGCAGCTCCTTGGCCCGTCGCACCCTTGGCGCACTCGTAGCGCTGGTAGGCTTATCCACTGCGGTGAGCCCACGCGCCTACGGTCAGAGTGCGGGTGGCGGGCCGTTTGCCATGTCATCCGGCCGGAGTGGTGGGGACGGACCCTATCGCAGCTTGATGCTGGGACTACCCTTAGCCTCGACCGAGAGGGGACCCATCGGCCGCGTCGAATGGAATCTCTACGGCAAAGGTTCTTTGGCGGTCGAAGGTAGTTCTGAAGTTCTTGCCGAAGACTTGCTGCGGAGCCAAGTGACAGAGTCGGGTGAATCGATGATGACCAAGGGTGGGCAGATGAGCCTCCTCTACTTCCGCTATAGCAAACCGGCGTCGATGGCAGGGTGGTACTACGGCTTTGGGTTGGGTTATCACGAAGAGAGCGTCCAGTGGCACCGCCGCACGTCAGCTCCGGGCATCGCGCTAGCCGATGCATCTTATGTTAATCATTCTGCTTCATTAAGAGGCCCGACGGGTCACGGGCGTGCCGGCTATCGCTACGTCGGCACCGACGTGCCCATGCTGGTCGGCGGTTATTTCGGCCTGAGACACTTTCAGGCCTCGATCAGCGACAGCAAGCCCGAGGATTATGCTGAGAGCTCGGTGGCCCAAGTGGCCATGAGTGGCGCTGAGAAGACGCGCCTGCTCAATCGCTTTCGCACCGCTCCGGAAATCGGCATTGAGATAGGCTTCGTCCTCTAATCTGCCAGCATCACGAAACTGTGTCTGACAGTCTTTAGTTATGCTACCTTGGTGGCTTATCGGCACCAGGGGGATATGTGCGGATTGCAATCGATGCCAGGATGATCAACCCAGGCAGTATGCATGGCATCGCTCGCTATGTATACGAGTTGCTAATGTGCCTGATGAAGAGCGGGACCGGCGATGACTACTTCATCATCGTCAATCCCCATAGCCCTCTAGAGAGTATCTCCTGGCCTAAACACATGAGCCTCAAGACGGTCCAAGGCAGCTGGATGAGTCTCAGCCAGCAGTGGGAGTTGCCGCGCCTCCTTCACGACATCAAGGCCGACCTCTTCCATGCACCGTCATTTATGGCACCGTTGGTCTGCCCCTGCCGTCTCGTGATGACCATCCATGACCTGAACCACATGGTGCTGCCGCAGTTCTATACGCCGTTTCATCAATTCTACTATCAGCTATTTGTCCGCAGCTGTATCCGTCGCTCGGATTACATTCTCACGGTGAGCAATTTCTCCAAGGATGAGATTGTACGCAATCTTGCCATATCACCGGACAAGATCTTCGTGACCTACAACGGTGTGTCCGACAATTATCGACCGGTCGTAGATCAGGAATATTTGGACTACGTCCGCGATCTTTACGAATTGCCTGAGCGCTTTATCTTCTGCCTGTCAAACAATAAGCCGCACAAAAATGTCCACCAACTTGTGCGCGCCTATTGTCATGCCCAGCTTACAGTACCTCTCGTTTTGGCTTGTCCCGTTGATACAAGCCTCATCAGAATTGCTGAAAATTACGGCAAAAAGCACCTGATCTACTTCTCTAAGTTTATCGCCGAGGAGCACCTCCCGAGTGTCTATTCTATGACGCACCTGTTTGTTTATCCTTCGACGTACGAAGGGTTCGGACTACCACCGCTAGAGGCGCTTTCTTGCGGCGCTCCTGTAGTCGTTGCGCATTCGTCTAGCTTGCCAGAGGTTGTGGGCGACAGCGCCATTTTTACCGACCCATTTGACTATCAGGACATCGCACGCGCCCTTGAGCTTGGTGTCCGTGACGAGGCGCTGCGCAAGCGGCTATCACATATAGGTGTCCAGCATGCCAAACGATTCTCGTGGCAGGCCATGACGGATCAGACGGTTGAGATTTACAAGAAATGTCGGATCGCAAGTAATGCCGGCGCTACGAAACGAGTGGAACCGACATGAGAATAGGCATCAACGGCAGATTCCTTGCCGCTAAACGTACCGGTGTTCAGAGAGCTGCGTACAATTTAATTAAGGCCCTGGTCCGCGTTGATCATGTGAACGAGTACTACCTCTTCACTTCTGCCGACCAAGCGACTAATCCTGACTGGAATTTTCCTAACGTCAAAGTCATCGCCGCGAACATTCGCGAGGGCGAAAACTTTCGCAATCATTTGTGGGAGCAGTTTGTGCTGCCACGCCTAGCTATGCGGCATCAAATTGACATTTTGCATTCACCGGCCAATCTAGCGCCGCTGCTTTATCGCGGCAAATCCATCGTCCATATTCATGATCTTTGTTTTGTCGTCAATCCACAGTGGTTCAGCTTCTCATTCCGGACCCTCTATAATTTTGTGATCCCCCGTCTCGCTAGACGCGCCGCCAAGGTCATCACCAACAGCAACAACTCACGCAACGACCTGCTGCAGTTTTGTAATTTACCCGCGGAGCGAGTCAGCCAAGTGTACTGGGCGGTGGACGATCTTTTCACTTCTAGGGATCGCGAGGATAATCAACCAACCGATTGGAATTTAAACGACTACATCTTGTATGTGGGCTCGCTCGAGCCACGTAAGAACATCGGCACGCTGCTCGAGGCCTACGAGCTCATGCGTAGTCGGTACCCCGACTTAAAGCCGAAGTTGGTGCTCATCGGGGGGGAGAGTCCGCTTTTTGCCGAAGTCCGGCTCAAGGTCAAAAAATTCAAGGACGACATCCTATTCAAGGGATTCGTCAACGATGAGATGCTCAGGGCCTCGTACCGGCATGCCAGCATTTTCGTTTACCCTAGTCTTTACGAAGGCTTTGGCTTGCCGCCGCTGGAAGCAATGGCAAGCGGGGTCCCCGTGGTCACCACGCTCACCTCGTCCCTTCCAGAGGTCGTGGGCGATGCAGCGATGATGGTAAGTCCTTATAATGTCGAGCAGCTTGCCGAAACGATGGCCAACGTACTGACCAAGCCCGAGCTGCGGCGGGATATGATCACCAAGGGCAAGGAACAAGTACGCAAATTTAACTGGTATCGTGTTGCGCGCAACACCTTGGCCGTTTATTACGAAGTCTACAACGCGCAGCCAGCGGCGGCTGGCGATTCACGGCAGTTTCTCCCGTTCTCGGTCTGGCGAGAACTGCGGGATCTCGAGGCCCGCGAATTGCCTCCCGCAACGCTCACGTTGTCATGACGCTACGAACAACTTCACTGGAGATAGCATCTTATGCAACGCGAACGCATTGCCCTCGTTCTTGCCTCTGGCAAGCCTGACACCGTCATCACCGTCTGCGGCTGGGTCCGCAGCAAACGTGAGTCAAAAAACTTTGCCTTCCTCGTGCTTGGCGACGGCTCTACGCAAGACAACCTGCAGGTTATTGTCGACGTCGGCACCCAACCATCCACCCAGCTGCCCCAGTGTAATACGGGCGCAGCCATCAGCGTCCGCGGCGTCTTGCGCGAATCTCCCGGCAAAGGCCAATCGGTCGAACTTTTGGCGCAGGAGATTACCATCTTCGGCGGCGCCGACCCAGAGACCTACCCACTGCAAAAGAAGGGGCATACGCTCGAATTCTTGCGCGAGATAGGCCACCTGCGTCCGCGCTCGAATACCTTTGGTGCCGTGTTCCGCGTGCGCAACGTCCTGTCTTATGCCGTGCATGAGTTCTTTCAGAGTCGCGGCTTCGTCTGGGCTCACACTCCGATCATTACTGCCAACGATTGCGAAGGGGCGGGCGAACTATTTTCCGTGACGACTCTGGATCCCAATAAATTGCCGCGCGACGACAAAGGCCAGATTGACTACACTAAGGACTTTTTCGGCAAAAAGGCCCACCTCACCGTCTCCGGACAACTAGAAGGTGAGTTTATGGCGATGGCGCTTGGCTCCATCTATACCTTTGGACCGACCTTCCGCGCCGAAAACTCGAACACCACGCGGCACCTTGCTGAATTTTGGATGATCGAACCAGAGATGGCCTTTGCTGATCTCGATGATGATGCCAAACTGGCCGAGGATTTTCTGCGCGCCATGTGTGCCGCTGCCGTCAAACACTGCCAACCCGAACTTGAATTTTTGGAAAAGCAGTATAAGACCATCACCGTGGCCGAGATTGCTAAGCTCGCCGCATCACCCTTTACTCGTATCACCTATACCGATGCGATCGCCGAACTCAAAAGGGCCAAGGTCACCTTTGAATTCCCCATCGATTGGGGCAAAGACATGCAAAGCGAGCACGAGCGCTATCTGACTGACACTGTGTTCAAGGGCCCGGTGATCGTCACGGATTATCCCGAGCAAATTAAAGCGTTTTATATGCGCCTCAACGACGACGGCAAGACAGTGGCGGCCATGGATGTACTGGCGCCACGCATCGGCGAAATCATCGGTGGCAGCCAGCGCGAGGAGCGTCTGCCACTCCTCGAGAAACGCATGGCCGCCATGAATATCCCAACAGCTGATCTGCAGTGGTATCTGGATCTCAGACGGTTTGGCTCAGCGCCTCATGCGGGCTTTGGTCTGGGCTTTGAGCGTCTCGTTCAGTACCTGACTGGCATGGGTAACATTCGCGATGTGATCGCATGTCCACGAGCGCCGCAACTGGTCGCGTTTTAACGAAAAAAGGTTTATAAATAGAGGCACAGGAGGTGCCTCTTATGGTTTTCTTGCGCTGCAGTGCAGGGCTTCGCCTTGCCGTAAAGCTTGCCTTATCTGTCTCTCTCCTCACCGCCTCGCCGTCGCTTGCTTCGGCCGCGACAGCGCGGACTGGGGGCATCAGCCTCGAGCATAAGGAGCAGCATTGGCCGGCTCCACATCACGGGCTGCCGCATGTGGTGATGACGTCGTCTGGTTTTACCATCACGACGGCGCAGGGCCGCACGTTTAAGGTACCCAGTGACGACACCGCTAGGGACCGGTTCCTTACTCTTTGGCTACAGCTACACGATCCACGAAATGGCTACTTCAGTGCGACTGACCTACCTTATCATTCGGCCGAGACGCTCATCGTTGAAGCGCCCGACTACGGGCATTTAACGACGAGCGAAACGATAAGCTACTGGGCATGGCTCGAAGCTGTCTACAGTCGCTACACTGGCGACTTTAGTCTGCTCGGTTACGTTTATGACCGCATGGAGGCCTACGCAGTTCCAAAAATGCAGCACGGTGTAGGCTCCTACAACCCGTCCTCTCCTGCGCAGTATGCACCTGAACGCGACCTACCTAACGAGTACCCAGTACAACTGAATCAGGGTGTGCAAGTTGGTACTGATCCGATCGCCAAAGAGCTTGCTGCGGCCCACGGGCCAGAAATTTATGGCATGCATTGGTTGATCGATACAGACAACTGGTACGGCTATGGTCACGGTACCAACCCGGTGCCGATTAACACCTTTCAGCGCGGTGCTATGGAGTCCGTATTTCTTACGGTGCCCCATCCCTCGTTTGATGAATTTCACTTTGGTGCACCAGATCAGGGCTTTTTAAGCTTATTCGCTGCTGATCCTAGTGGCTATAAACGGCAGTGGCGCTACACCAACGCACCTGATGCTGATGCACGCATGGTGCAAGCGACCTATATCGCTATGCAAGCAGCGCGTGCCAGCGGTGATGAGCAGGCGGTACGCTCACTCGCTGCTAAGGCGAGTAAGATGGGCGATTACCTGCGCTATTCTATGTTTGATAAGTACTTCAAGGCGACGGGCTGTATGCGTCCGGATTGCACCCCTGGTCAGGGCTACGACGCCGCCCATTATTTAATGGCTTGGTACTACTCGTGGGGTGGCTCGCATCCTCAGGATCAGGGCTCATGGTCATGGCGTATTGGTGGCAGTCATGCGCACTTTGGTTATCAAAATCCTTTTGCTGCCTACATCTTGAGTCAAGATCAAGATTTCCTGCCGCTTTCGGCCCATGGTGCTGCCGATTGGCATCAGAGTCTGACGCGTCAACTTGAATTCTATCAATGGTTGCAAGCGGCCGAAGGCGCCATCGCTGGTGGCGCCACCAATAGCTGGCTTGGCCGCTACGAGACGCCTCCTGCTGGTCAGAGCCAGTTTTACGGCCTGAGCTTCGAGCCCCATCCGGTCTACCATAATCCCAATTCCAATAGTTGGTTTGGTTGGCAGGCTTGGTCGATGGAACGAGTGGCAACTTATTATCAAGTGAGCGGTGACCGATCGGTCGAGCCATTGCTGACACGCTGGGTCAACTGGGTAACCGCTCACGTCAAACTTCAAGATGATGGCGGGTATCTGATTCCATCGACTCTTGAGTGGAGCGGACAACCCGACTCGTGGGATCCGCAGGTCCCTGATCATCAGCGCAATCGCGCGCTGCATGTGCGGGTGACTGAGTATGCTGAGGACGTTGGTATAGGCACGAGCTTAGCCAAGGCTTTAGCAAGTTACGCCAAAGGCTCGCGTCTGCACCGCCAAGTGGAGTCCATACAGGCTGCGACGTTGGCACAAGAACTCATCGACCGTACCTGGAATCACTACCGCGACGACAAAGGCGTCACCAACAACGAGACGCGCGCCGATTACAAAAACTTCAATGCCGGTGTCTATATCCCGCCCGGCTATCAGGGTAAATTAGCGCACGGCGCTGAGGCCATAAGTAATGCCACGTTCCTGAGTCTTCGGCCGCAGTACCGTCAGGACAATGAATTTAGCAAAGTGCAAAACTACTTGAACGGCGGCCCGGCACCGATTTTCCGCTATCACCGGTTTTGGGCCGAGGTCGAAGCGGCCGTGGCCTTCGCCAATTGAGAGCGCTAGTTTTTTGACTGAGGTGGAGTATCGCCTGCATGGGCACGCTCCACCTTAGTAACATCAGCATCCGACACTGGTGCCAAATTTGTGTGGGTGAAAGCTTGATCACTAGGGATTCCTAGCTGTAATCCACGGGCAGCCTCGAGAGTCACAGCGCCGCTGACCAAATTGAGTTTGAAGACGTGACCAGCAAAGGTGTGATCATCACTGATAAAGTGGAAGTGGTAGCCGGGCACGTTAATGCCCGACACATAAGACGGCATGCGGAAACCAACCATAGTCCCGGTCACCCGGGCTCGCTCAAAGATAGGCTGCTTCTTCACGGCTTCCGTGAGCTTGGGGTAGGGGCGCTCTTGCCTAGGTGCCACGCGCAGTGTTACAGCTGCGAAGTCACCACTGATCTTTATAAACACAGGTGTATTTAGACTTGGCATGCGCGCATCGACTGCTGCCTCAATCTGGGCTAGGTCTAGGTTCTTCAGTTGCTCTGCTTTGGCATCTGCACTGAAACTGGCAACTGTCGCAAATGGTGTGGAGCACGCGCTTAACCGCTCCACCTTGCCGGACTGACGTGCTGCGTATACTTGGCCGTCGACGACGATCATCTCACCGTCTAGGTGATCGAATGTACCAACGCCGACATTGGACCCACGCCTCAGGACATCGCTACAGCTGGCGTTACCGTCGTAGAGACCTGCCATGACCGCCGCGATAGGTGCCGTCTGGTAAATCCAACCCGGTTCAGCTATCCCCATCTGGGAACAGATTAAAAGCAATGCCGCGTAAATATGCCGAGCCATTTTCACTCCGAAGTCTCCATCACTTAGCGCCGTACGCATAGTCAATTCATTTACAAAGTAAACGCAAGATTAGAATATAACTCAACAAACACAGCTGAAATTCCGATAAACTAACATCATGCAGGCGCCGTAAGCCTGGCGCTAGGCCGCACTACACCAGCATAAATACACGATCGAGGTCGCAAGTGACATCTCAAAGCCAAAACACGAAAGCTTGGCCGCTAACTCAAAAGTGGTTTGCCGCGGGTCTAGGTCTCGTGAGTTTGGGACTCGGCTGCGCCTTTTACGCCAGCATGCGTCCCGCTCAGTTCTGGATCTCATGGGCACCGCGGCTCCCACCTCTACCGTTGCCCACCGTGATTGCTACGAGCGCTCCGAGCTTTCTACACACGGTAGCATTCGCTCTCATGGGGTCAGCTATGAGTCAGAAGCCCGAGCGGTCCGTAATCTTCTGGACCGCCGTGTCGCTGGCCTGGGAGGCTATGCAAGGCCTATGGCCGGTGCTTGGCGTGTGTGACCCGTCCGATTTCGTCTTTGCCTTGCTCGGTGGAATTTTGAGTTGGACCATCGCTCACGGGCAAGTCCAGACCAAGTTGCCGCCGCTGAAAACTCTTTGTGTCAAAATCCCGGTAACCTTGGCCGGTGCTGCCGCATTGATGGCGACGAGTCCGTCGCGTGGTCCCTTTAACCCTGTTTATATTCAACCGATTTACATGAGCTACGAGGACCTCCGCATTGCCTTTCGCGTTGAGCCTCCAAAGCCCATAGCCGAGGCAGGGAAGATACTACGCCATGACAAGTATTTGCTCATTAACGACATCAATAAAGGCATTCATGTATTTGACAATGAAGATCCGACGCAGCCTAAAGCCATCGCCTTCCTGAACATCCCTGGAAACATCGATATCGCGGCTAAAGATCAGGTGATCTACGCCGACAGTTTCACTGATTTACTAACTATTGAGTTTATTGATGGCAATTTCTACTTAAGACATCTTGAAGCCGATGTCTTTCCCTACAACGCCTATCAGATATTTCTCAACAAGGGAGCAGGAAGGCCACCCTACGGATCGTTTAAAGAAATCGATCCTAAAAGTGGTGTCGTGATCGGTGCAAAAGATTCTTGAGCAATAAAAACGGTCTCACGGAGCAACCAAGCATATGCGTCAAAAAATTGAAAAAACTATATTCTGCTTGTTGATAGCAGCTCCCACATTACTAGCTATCAGCTGCGGTACTGGTGGCAGCGGTGGCAGTACAGGTAATAGTGGAATTGGTCAGACTGGTTCTACGGCACGCTTTGCTATTGCGGGAAATGTGCTGTACACATTGAGCACTAGACCCAAAAGCGGCCCGGCTACGCCTCCCGAACCATCGAGCTGGCAATATGCAGTGTCAGGCGATCCGATCATCCGTACCTTTGATATTGCGACGCCTACGATTCCCGTTATGTCTGCGGATGTGCCGGTGCAAGCGAGGCCTGAAACCCTATTTTCGAACGGTAACCAACTCTTTGTCGGCACCCTTACTGGCATGGAAATGTACGACCTTTCTGAGCCACTCAAACCGCGTTTTCTATCACTGGTTCAGCACGTGCGCGCTTGTGATCCCGTCGTGACAGAAGGCACCACAGCCTACGTCACACTACGTAGTGGTGGCGGCTGTTTTAATGCAGAGAATGTTTTAGAGATCATTGATTTCAAGGATCCGATCAAGCCTATCAAATTAACTAGATTTACCATGAACGCGCCATTTGGCCTGGCAGTGCATGATGGACGCGCATTCATATGCGACGGGCCCGCTGGGCTCCGGATCCTCGATGTTAAAGACCAAACGCACATCCAAGATCTACCAAGTGTGTCCGAAGAAATCTGTACTGACGTCATATTGAATGGGGAGCACCTAATTACTACTGGCTTTACGGGAATCGCACAGTATGACGTAAGTCAATTGCCACCGCGCAAGCTCAGTGTGATCGCCGCTACAGACCCTCGTAGCTCTGGTACGACAAAATCGACGCCTTAAAAATCTGGATAAAAATAATATATTGGGGTGATAATTCGCTATGTTTACCATAACGGTACAAGTCTCAACCCCGTTATGGTCTCACTTTTAGTGCGCGTGCACCGATAGCACTTCTGAGAGGTATTGTCCCAACACTAATATCCCAACGCTTTTCCGATGCGAGGCACAGTATGGCTGATCACACAGGCAAATTTAGTAACCACGCCGCACTAGCTCTTACGACCGCGTTGTCAGCGATGCCCTCATGGTCCTGCAAGTCTACCAATGCGCGGGATCAAAGTGCGCTAGCCTCAGCACCACAGCCGACGGACCCTAAATCGAGTGCATACACAGTGACCCACTACGAGGGTCGCGTTGCGTACCAGACCAAAGCCGATTATCAAAAGTGTCATCTCTACACCTTCAAAGCGAATAAGGACGGCAAACTTGCCTTAGTTAAATTCTTGGGCGGGACCCGCGACTTTGAACTCAGATCCTACAGAATCGGTGGACCTGCCGAAGAAAATAAAGATCGCCTCGAACTGAAAGTCGACCTCGAGCGCACCCCTTACAAGGAACTAGAAGGCTACACCCGGCTTGCTCGCTCCGAGGAAACCGAGAAAAAATCTCTGACCTCAAGCACTCTCATTGTGACGGATGTTGCCGTGCGCGATGAAAAACCCAACTGGTTTGGCGCCGTAGTCGGCAGCGAGGTATATAAGATTAAAATCATCGGCGGCATGACCATGGACGACAGTAGCCGCGAACGCGAAACGGTGACTTGTGTCGGAGTCGCCAAGGTTGACGAGAAGGGCACGGAAGAACTGCCAAAAAACTAGCCGATACGTCTGACCTTGATCAGCTCATCGGCAAAGATAGATTATAAGGTTCCGATTACTTTGAAGTATTAGCCTCCCTCGGGCGGCATGAATCGTGCAGAACCAAGGTTGAACTAGACCAAATGGACTCACGGTATCGCCATGCTTCCTTTCGGATCAACATTGCCAAACTGGGCCCAGCGCAAGCACCTTACCCGCGGCGCACTGGGCCTCACACTGGGACTTGTTGCGGTAGCCATGTGGGCTGCAAATCCTGTTTGCCAACGATCGCGTTCCCAGGCAACTGATCAAGTCACTGATCATCCAGCCCCAATCATCGCCACCACAAACCCAGTCATCGATTTTAGCCGTGCTGATTTTGACTCGCAAAACAGCTTCGAAATTGGCCGCTACTTGCAACCAGAGTCCGTAGATGGCTCGGCCATCTATCAGGCGACCTTAAAACTCCCACCTAATCATCATGGTTTCGCAATCAAGTTCTCCGAGATCAATGGTCACGCCCTCATCTACATTGACAACTTACTAGTACGCGAGGCGGGTTATTATGATGAGGCAGTGCACCAAACTGTGGCGGCTGGACGACATATTTATGTCCCGTATTATACCGAAAACGGAACGGTTAACCTGAAAGTTAAAGTCACCAATCGCTCAGCCCCGATCACAGGGATCACCGGAACCGTTAAAATTGGCAGCCCTGAAGCGATTGCTGCTATCAGAACCGGTGGTTTCGTTTTGGACGGCGTCGTCGCGAGCATCATGCTTTTTATGTTCTTTTACCACTTAAGTATTTTTGCCATCGAGCGGCGTCGCGTGAGCAATCTATGGTTCTCTCTGTTTTCTTTATTTGTGCTGATAAGGTCGACCTTAGTTGGCGAAGCTAATTTGGCCGCAGAATTATTCCAGATCGGCGACACTTGGAGCTGGCGTGCTGAACTGATCACGTTCTACTGGTCACTCCCGGTGCTGACAGCATTTATGAACGCTCTTTTCCCGAACGAAACGGAGCGCCGTTACCCTTGGATCACCTTAGCACTGGTCATACCTTTCACGTTACTCACGCTGCTGACAGAACCTAGGATTTTCGCCCCGGCGAAAATCTTCATCCAAATAGCGCAGGTCATACTGACCTTCGTCTATTTGCGGAGCATCATGAAAGCCATAGCCCGTAGTCGTCCAGGTGCAAGGGCTTTTCTCGGTGGTTTTCTAATGCTGGCTAGTTTATCCCTCGCCGAAGTGGCTGCTCTTTATTTAGGTTGGGACATACCACGTCTCTCTAATCTCGGTGCCGTTGGCTTCGCAGCTGTGCAATCAATACTCTTAGCCAAGGGTTACAGCGATGCGTTTTATGCCGCAGAGACGAGCGAGCGCAATATCCGCCGTTTACACAACGAACTAGTCAAACAGGAGCGTGACCGTCTAGAAATCACGCGCATTCAAACAGAAAAGTCCATGATGAAAACTAGCCTTGCCGAGGCACAAGCGTTCACCAGCGCGCTCGGCGACGTGGCTCTTTCAATGCCTGAACTACAAGTCGCATCAGCGGTAAAATCAGCCGAGGTTGCTGGTGGTGATTGGCTCGGCATAGAGTACGACGAGCAGACCCAGCGTGCCTATGCCGTAATCGCGGATGTCACAGGTCACGATATGCTATCAGCGCTAGTCACTCTGACTGCAGTAGGAACTTTCAGGGGCGCACTTGCAGCAATCAAGGCCCAGGAAACGAGTGATTCCCCCGAGGCCATCTTGGTACATCTAGTCCGGACCATGAACGACGCTGTGCGGAAGGCAGGTCAGAAAAGTGAACGCCTCATGACCATGGCAGTGATCATGATCGACTTGCGCCATGGCGAGGCCTACTACTGCAATGCGGGACACACGCCGCTCCTCATGGTGAGCAACCAGAGCGTTAAAGCAGTAGCGCGCCCTTCGTCACCGCTCGGACTAGCATCAGAGGTCCTGCCACAGGTCACCAAACTGGATCTTAATCCCGGGGACGGGATATTCCTCTATACCGACGGCTTACTCGACAATGAGGGTCCAGACGGTGAGAGACTCAAGATCCGCATGCTACAGCGACTCCTAGCAGCAGCAGAATCACCGCGTGAATGCGACCGGATGATTCGGGAAAGCTGCGAAAACCTTTGGCAAAACACCCCCCAAAAAGACGACAGTAGCTACCTTCACATCCGGTGGCTACCAGGGCGGGATCACGGCATCAGTGGCGCCTCTTAGCTTTACACTGTAACAGCAGAGCCGCTTGACTCGCGAAATACTTTGAACTAGACCCGGTGTTAGGCAGCCTCGGTTGCCACTTGACTCCTCCCTCAAGGTGATACGTTGACCCCTAAGGCTCTACATTCCGGTTGCATGTGTTGTTGCTGTTGCAGCACCGGCCTGGTGTCGCCTTTTAGGGATTGCGCTTAAGCATACTGACTCAGTACCTCAAGCCCCCCACCGGCGACACAGCCAGTGGGGGGATTTTTTTATCGCGTTCATTTCAGGACTATTGATCGATAGATGTGATTCATTAGGGAGCTACCGCAGATGATTGATGAAGCATTAAGGATTAAGATCGCCCCCGTAACTCTCTCGTTACTATTAATATCTGGCTGCGAAGTTTCATCGGCAGAGCAAAGTCATCTCAAAATCCGTAGTGGTCAAGAGGTAACCTGGCAACAAGAGGGCCCAGAGGCCAAATCGACAGTAGGGCTGATTATTCAGGATTCCTTTGGACGCGAGTCGACTTGTAGTGCCGCGCTCATAGGTCCTGACCTACTCGTGACTGCGGCTCACTGTGTGTATGGCTATGCCGGGGTAACGGCATTTTTCGGCTTGGATCGTGACACTGCGATCGCGAGACGGCAACTCAACCCAGCCGCTGCCGTTGCGATCCATCCTGATTACAAAGCACAAGGCCCTGAAATCGCGCCGCACGACATCGCTGTGCTCAAACTTAAATCCGCAGCTCCGAGCAACTACGAACCAATCGCACTAGCTGCAAGTACCGCCAATCTAGAGCCCGGAACTCAGGTGCTGCTCGCAGGCTACGGCATCACCGAACTAGGACGCGACAGTGGCACTTTGCGCTATACCATGGCCACTTATACCGGTAGCGATGCACAAGGTCGCCTGCAAATTAACGATCCGTGGCGCCGCGGCGCATGTAGCGGTGATTCCGGTGGGCCCCTCTACCATGAGGAGGATGGACGTTACGTGGTCGCCGGCGTCTTGTCAGGAGGGCCAATTCCGTGCCGCGGTGTTAACTTCTACACCGCGGTAGCGGAACATTTGGACTTTGTTAAAGAGGCGCAGATCGCTTTAGATCACTAACACAAACACCTGATCCACTAGACTTTTTGCTGATGAGCTGATCACGACCACTGGCTGACCAAAGAGAGCGGTGACTAAATCAGCACCAGTATCGATGACTTGATCGGCTAATCTGATTAAGCTCGTCAGTATCCCAGTCCTAGGTTTTTGATCGACTATGATGACGACCTTGCCATCGACCGTCTTTTTTTCGACCCAGGGATCTGTCAAAAGCATACGTTTTTATTGCAAGATTATTACTGGCCATTTGGCCAATAAATTTCCATAATGCCACCGATCACAATTATTTCAGATAGTTAGACTGCAATCACCAGATTGGGAGCTTGTATGACGACGATCCCCCCCGGACTTACTTCCACTGTAGTTGGTATCGATGCCCTCGCAGTTTATGTACCAAAGCCCTATGTCGATCTCACCGGTGAATGGGCGCACCAACGCTTGGCATCAAGCGGCGCTGACAACGTAGACAATCTAATAGGTAAAATCCGCGCTGGCATTGGTGTGGAACGCATGGCTATTCCCGATGCGCACGAGGATATCGCCACCATGGCCGCGATGGCGGTGAAGAAGCTCATCGAAACCTCCGGCATCGATCCCACCGATATCGCCTATCTAGCCGTCGGTACAGAGTCCACGGTGGACCAATCGAAATCGGTGGCCGCCTACGTCCTCGGCATGATCGAGCGCCATTACGAGGTCGATCTCGCTCACGTTGGTTGCCCGCAGTATCAGTTTGCCTGTGCTGGCGCTACGTATGCTCTTGAATCTGCACTGGCTGCGGTTAAGGCTGAGATATTCGATCGTCCCTATGCTGTCGTAGTCGCCTCAGACGTTGCGCGCTATTCTCTCGAGTCTCCAGGCGAATACACGCAAGGCGCCGGTGCCGTCGCCATGCTGATTAGCCGCGATCCGCGGCTCCTCAAGATCGATCCGACGCTGATCGCCACGGTGACGCGAGACGAGCGGGACTTTTTCCGCCCCAACTATTCAAAGACTGCAGTCGTCGACGGTAAATATTCCATCGGCGTTTACCTAGACTGCATCGAGAAGGGTCTCGATTACTTCTTGAATAAAAAGACATTGAAGGAGCAGCTCTTAACGCGCAGCGACTCCAGGTCTCAGGATCTCTATGACCTCGTCGATCATTTTGTCTTCCATGTTCCCTTCCCCAAAATGGCCGAGTACGCCATGGCTCGGGTAGGAGCCAAACTGTGGCGTCACCATGACCAATTTAAAGGGTCGGTTGAGCTGACCTGCAGTCTCACTGCAGATGCCACATCCGAGCAAAAAACTGCTGTGGACAAAGCTATTGCCAAACTGCCGGAGTTTCGTCAGGCCTATCAGGATAAGGTCGCTCCGTCGCTTAAGTTCACGCGCGAGATTGGCAACATCTATACCGGCTCACTTTTTCTTGCCCTCGCTAGTCTCATTGAAGACGCAAACCTTCGCGGCAAGGATTTAACCGGCCACAAAACTCTGCTCCTATCCTACGGCAGCGGCGCCACGGCTAAAGTGTTGTTGGCAGAATTCACCGATCAGTACAAAGATGTGTATTCAGGTACACCAGTTACTGATTGGCTGGCGCGCGAGCACGATCGCAAAGGTGCACGGTTTGAACTATCCGTCGCAACTTACGAGACCATACACGCTGCCAGCGAGGTCACCTTTGCTGCCCAGACCGAGGTCAAACGCCAAGGTGCCAGCGCCGGCACCTTGCGTGATGGAGTGATTCAACCACATGTGGCTGTGGACAAAGACCAGGGAGCGCTTCATCTGGCAACGAAGCCGCGCAGTGTGAGGCAGCCTCAAGGTGAGTTCGCCCTGATCCGTGTCGGTCACGAAGAATCAAAGGACAGGATGGACGTCGGGTATCGTTATTACGAGTGGGTTCCCAACTGACGCTGATCGCTCTTTCGGCTGCGTGTTAACTCAACCTAGAAGTTGTGAATGACGCGCCTACTTGCGCAACCACTCCATCATGAGCTTCTTGATCATGGTCTGATACGGCACGCCGTGCCGCTCTGCCTTATAACGGAATGCGGTAAGTAGCTGTTCTGGTATCTTGATGCTAATCAACTTAAGTGCTTGCTTGGCGCGCGGATCGGTCAGATCACGAAAAGACTCGAGGAACTCAATAATGGGCGTGACATCATCCATCGGTCCAACGAGCTCGTCGCGCGTTTTGGCGCGTTGGACTGGGCGAGATTGCGTCTTCTTCTTTTTCTTAACGACCACGAAGCGCCTCCAGCATTTTAACGTCTTCAATATCCTGGGGACGGCCAGCGGCGCGCTTCATCTCAATTAAATGTGGAATCGATAGCACCTTCACTTTGTCCAAACCTGCGCGCATGATCACAGCCTTTAGGTGCGCAAGGTTATGAGTGATGATGATATCAACCACTTCTACCGGATTAACAGGATTGTAAAAACTCCATGCGATCAAATTCCGGCGATTAATATACTCCTCACGAAACCGAAATACCTCGCGCGCTGTAACCGGCAGCCTCGGCTCCATACCTATGGAGCGCAGAGCCGCCTCACAAGCAACAAATGAGTCCTCCGTGTGCCGGATAATACAGTCGATATCCACAGTGCCTCGGACAGCACCATGAAGCGCCACAGCGTATCCACCAACTAGTGCGTAGGAGACGCCAGCTGCGTCAAAAGCTTTGATGATGCGCGTTAATGTGCTCAAAATCACTCCCGCGAAGTCAAGGTATATACCAGTATATACCGTTTTCATAGAGGATGACAAGATCCGACCCGCTCGGAGTACGCGCCATCCGGCAGCTTCGACGGACCTCGATGTTTAAGTTGTGACTAAAAACGGTATATTGATGTAATTTGAGGCGTCTTGCCGGAATGATATATACTTTTTTGGCCGTCACAAAGCTTGGATATCTCCAGTGACTAAACATTTTTGGCCAATATTTAGTAAACATCTGGAACTTAGAGATTTCAGAAAAACCCACACATGGGTAGCAAGATTCATGTGTATCTTCCTTACAAACGAGTGGTTTGTTTTTTCCACACGCTCCGATGCTTACAATCGCTATAATATAAGAACAGTCTCAACAATGGCTCCTAAGGTATTTCTTCTGTACGTGATCGGACTTTGGCTATCGAGCACTCAGTGGAGCCTACGGCATTAAAAAAAAACAACCTACATTCTTCTACTTCCATCGCTATTGCTGTCTCCTCCGATCGCAGGGTTTCCGTTTAGCTTAATGGGATGGTTGACTCTTGTTGTCGCAATTTGGTCTTACGCGCAAGTGTTTGTAACAAATGGGAACTTTTAAATGGAATGGTGGACCAGAATCTCGCTACGCCGGTCTAGCGACTCAAGGCTTCAATCCACCGCCGCAGGCTTAAGCAGTAAGCTATAACCACCACTCAGCTCGTCCATGCGGTCGATCTTAGGGCTGACTGACGTGCGAGGCCTTAGCAGTACGTCATCTGTGGCGAGTTCGATCTGGCGGCCGCGCCACTTGAGAGCGAGACGTGTATTGAAGAGTGGTTGACGCGCGGCGTAAATATGGCGTGCTTGCATCACTTCATCGCTGTGCTGCAACACTTCGTGGGAGAGGCCGTGCTCCGGCTGAAAGAGGTACTGCAGCTGACCACCCACACCAATCACCGTGACGAGAGCAAATAACCGCCACACGCGCTTATCGATTTTGGCTGCCATGTCTGCAAGCACGACGGTCAATATAGCCAGAAAGGGAATTGTGATGGCGACGTACCAGTTAAACTTGGTCGCAGACGATGCGAAGAGGGCGCACGTAGGTATCACCATACACAGGCTGAGCAGCATCAGATGATCAGCGCGCAGATAATTCCATATGCCACTAAGTATTTGACGCGTGGTCGAACGGTGCTGCCAGCCTAGATAGAGTAGTAGGAGTATCAGAAGATAAAGCCAGGGCCCAAATCTGATATCCAGCGCCTCCATGACGAACCATGATGTGGTGTTGTTGCCCTCGAGCTTTTCCGTGTAGCGGCGGAAGATGTCGTAGTTGACCATAACGTCCCATGCATCGACGCCGTATTGACTGTTCGCAAAGGGGGTGCCCAGTCTTTTCACCGCCAAATACCAACCACCTATGGCCGCTCCCATGATGAGAGTCCCGAGCCAAAAGAGCCAGTCCTTGAGTAGACGCACGAGCTGCCCACTCAACAGGACATAGAGTCCTAGACCGGGCAGAAATATGCCCATCATAAAACCCTTAGTCATGAAACAGAGGCCACCGCACAGTCCGGCGAGTGGCAATAGCCAGCGCTTGCCGCGTACTTCGGCCAGCTGAAATAGGTAAATCATCGCCATGGCCGTGAGCACGTAGACAGCGTCGAGATCGCCGCTACGCGCCATATGATGACCAACGATCCCGCGACAGAGCATCAGGACCAGCGCGACTAACGCTGCCAGCGTCGCACTGCGATAGAGCCGCACTAGTGCATAGGTGAGCGTAATGATGCCTACGCCAGCTAAGGCCGACGGGGTGCGCAGAGCCCACTCGTTAAAGCCGAGTAATCGATAAGCAAGAGCAATGAGCCAAACACCCAAAGGCGGTTTAGCCAGCCAGTCGTCGCGCACATCGTCAAAATAGTAATCGATGTAGTCACCACGCTGCAGCATCTGCCATGCCGCCTCGGCGTGACGCGTCTCGTCCCACATCTTAAGCCCATGATCACCGAGCTGGAAAAAGCATGCAATCGCGCTACCGATCACCACTAACCAGGGTAATCGATTTTGCCACGCTGCCTGCGATCCGGCGCTCAACTCTGACCCCAGTCGTCATTGGGCTGAGAGCCCGCACGGCGCGGCAATGGCTGCCCCACCGACGTCTGCACAAAATACAGCGGACGCCTTTTAACCTCGTTAAAGATCTTGCCGAGATAGAGACCGAACACACCGATAAACGTCAGGTTCAGCCCAAGGCTAAGGACGTTAAAGCTGAGCAGTGACACCCACCCTGGAGCTAGCGGCGTGATACCGAGTGCCACCAACACGATTGAGACGATGATGTAAGCAATCGCCAGCACGGAAATGATCCCACCAACGAGCAGTGGCAGTTTGAGTCCGACGTCAGAGAAGGAAACAATACCGTCGGATGCCAGCTTCAGTGACTTCCGCAGCGTGTAACTCCGCTTACCAGCGAACCGTGGCGGGCAATCAAATTCCATCAAAGTCTGACGGAACCCAATATAGGGAACCATACCGCGGTAAAACTTAAGCCGCTCGGGCATCGACTTCAGGGCATCGACACAGCGGCGATCGAGGAGACGAAAATCCGGACTGTGCGGAATGATCTGCACATCTGAGGTCCGGTTATAGGTCCAGTAAAAAAGACGCGACAGCAAGTCACCCTTGGCCTTGGTCTCGGCCGTGTTGCGCCGCATCATGTTGACGACGTCGTAGCCACTGCGCCAGGCTTCGATCATGCGCGGGATGAGCTCGGGCGGATGCTGCATGTCGGCATCCATACAGATCACGACATCACCGCGTGCGGCATCAAGACCGCATGCCAGGGCCGCCATATGTCCGACATTGCGCGAGAGAGCGATGCCGTTCACGCGAGAGTCGACCTCGGCCATCTCCGTGATCCGCGCAAAGGTGGCGTCCTTACTCCCGTCGTCGACGAACAGGATCTCAAACTGGGGCGTGAGCGCCCCCAGTATCCTGATTAACTCTGCCGCCACCTTAGCAATGCAATCGGCCTCGTTGTAGGCCGGGATAACTACCGATAGGGAATATTGTTCAGGGCGCTGCGTATTCAGAGGCTGAGATCCTTAAAGTGTATAAGTTGGATACCACGGCGCGCGATGGTGGCCTTCACTTCGGGGTCGACCAGAGCGGCGAGTTCTCCGGCCCAATCGAAGTCCTGGTACCCCCAGGGTAGATGACGCCGCAAAAAGGGATCATCTAAACCCGGATGGGTCATTAGCTCCATCGTGCCGACGGGCATATCATCCAGAATCTTACAGACCGCAGCGGCATCAAGGCGACCGCAAACATCGAATCCAGCGAAATATTTTGGCCCACCGATGTTGAGATGACGGGCCTGACGCCGTGCCCGGACTCCCAGGGCCCGCATGGCCAAGTTTTGCGGCCATCGGCGGTCGCTACCTGGGACCCTTCTGCTACGATCAGGGAGACGCAACCAGGGGATCTCATACTTGGACATGAGCCTGAGGACGACTTCCAGTACCCCGGGGAGGAGGTGGAGGTGCTGCGTACCGTTAGCAAATGCAATGGACCCTAAAGCCTCGGCCATGCGCCCCAGCTGCAGATCGAGTTCCTCCTCCAGCTCACCCAGATCGATGCGGCCAAGCGAATATAGCTTAATAAATTCAGGCCAGCCTCGATGGAGGCAGTCACCCTCACCGAGGTAACTTAGGTCATCCGTTAGACTACTCTTCCTGGCCCGCAGGCTAAAACCCTCGACGATGCCGAGATGAGCCCCGATCTCCAAATTCGGGCATTGGCGCCTAAGGTTCAGGGCATAATCCGTAGCCAGTCCATTCATGAGGAGAGCGGTGGATCGGACGACGCCGCTCCGATGGGCCTCGACGATCCCGTCCGTGATGGCCTCGGTCAGACCAAAGTCATCAGCCGTAACCACCAGACATCTTTGTTGATTAGCACTTCCGGGCGACATGACTGCCTCGTATGAGTGGCGCCTGTGGGCGCTAACGCTTGGCACCCAAGCCTCTTTTCGGTTTTAATAGAGGCAATTTCTTAATTCAATCTAAGTCCTAGCGCTCACAGTACTAAAAGCGCGACGATAGGCTCCCGGAAAAAAAAGTCGGGACGAACATCTTTGGGATGGGTTAAGTACGACGGCGCACGAGGTGACCAATTTTGCATAACAGCGAACAAAAAAACATCCTAATTACCGGGGGCACGGGCTTCGTCGGCAAAGCCGTGATCGCCCGCCTTCTAGCCCAACCCTGGGTCGGCCGTATCTATGTCCTAGCACGGCCACACCGCGGACGTCCGGCATCTGAGCGGGTAGAGCAGCAACTTAAGACCATGTTCGGAGCGGACCAGGCCGCGTCGTTCTCGGACCGCATCGTCGCGGTTGCCGGAGATTTGACGGCGCCGGGCATGGGAATCGGCGCTGACGATTTAGCTCTACTTAAGTCCTCGTGCCATCAGATTCTCCATTGCGGCGCCAGCACGGATTTTGCTGCCTCACTCACAGAGGCACGCGCCATCAATTTAGATGGTACCCGTTACGTCCTTACCGTGGCTGATGAGCTGCGGCGCGACGGTATGTTGCAGCGCGTCGACTATGTGTCTACCGCCTACGTTGCTGGAACAGCGGGCCGTGTCGTCAATGAGACCGACCTCGATATGGGGCAGGGATTCCTGTCTCCTTACGAGCAGAGCAAGTTTGAGGCTGAGAAGCTGATTCACTCTTGGACGCGCGATTACCCCGTGACGATACACCGGCCGTCGATCGTTGTGGGTCAGTCCTATAACGGGTACACGCCGCACTTCAAAGTTTTGTACTGGCCACTGATGATACTGGCTCGTGAGATGGCGCAGTTCTTTGTCTGTAATCCAAACTCGTACCTCGATGTGGTCCCCGTCGATTACGTTGCTGATGCCATAGTTGCGCTACTGCCTGATCCCGAAGCCGCCGGGCGGACGTTCCTGCTCACAGCAGGACGCGGCAGAGAGATTAGGGTCCGTCAGCTCCTGGTTGACGCTATGGACCTCGCCCAAGTCAAACGCAAGCCCATCATGCCGATGTGGATCTTTGATTTTATCCGCAAGGTGCCGCCGCTAGCGCGACTGCTACCGAATGATTTCTGGGCCGTGGTCGACATGGTCGAGCCCTATCATGGCTACCTGCGCGGCATCAAGACGCGCTTCAATCCGGACCAGACGTTGAAGTTACTGGCTAAGTCGGGAGTGAAGCCGCCCGTGTGGCACAGCTACAAAGACAAGATCCTCCAGTTCTGTATCGACAGTCGCTGGGGCAAAAAGCTACCGCAGCCGGAGTATACCTATTACACACTCCCTGAAGTGGCCACGCAGCAGGCTTAATCACTTTTCGAGGACGTGACTCGATGCCTAGCGCAAGACTTCAGCTCCTAAAGGCCGCGGTCTTTGCGTCCCTCATGGGGGCAATTTGCCTATGGATCTACGCGCCCGCATTACACGGACTCCCCATCTGGGATGATAACGAAGCGCTTTTTCAGTATCCACTTATAGCGTCGCCTTTTAGCTCCCTGTCACGAATATGGTTTAGCCATCAAGCTCCAGATTTTTGGCCACTGCACTATTCTTGGTTTTTTAAGGCCTATCGCTGGTGGGGTCTGGATACATACCCCTATCACCTGACAAACGTGGTCTTACATACCTGTAACGCTCTCCTATGGGCTGCTTTGCTGCGCACGCTACGCCTACCCCTCGCGTGGATCTGCGCTGTGATATTTGCAGTGCACCCGGTGAATACAGAGGCTGTGGCCTGGATTGTACAGTTCAAAACACTGGCGAGTTCCTGCCTGTGTTTGGCCTCCTGGCTCACCTTCCTCAAATTTCTTACATGTGCTGAGCAGGTATCGCAGAGAGCCCGCATGAGCATGTATTTCGGATCGATGCTTCTTTTCGGCGCAGCACTGCTAACTAAGTCGGCGGTGGTTTTTGCCCCTTTGGTGCAAGCTGCAGCGACCTGGGTGATCACACGTGATTTGCGGCGGAGCATCAAGCTCAGCACGCCGTTTTTTATCTTGGCTTTGGTGAGTGGTGTGATTGCCGTGACTTGGTATGCACCCGATCATCTACTACCCGCGGGGGAGCACCTAAATCTAGGACCACTTTCTGAACGCATCGCGCGCGCGGGTTGGAACTTTTGGTTCTACCTAAAACAAGCGCTCTGGCCGACTCAAATTGCCTTCATTTACCCCAAGATTATCCTTAACTCTGCCAGCCTACCATACTACTTACCGACGATGCTTGCTGCGTTGCTACCCTTTGGAGCGTGGGCACTGAGACGACGCCTTGGCTACGGTCCATTTGCTGGTGTTTTGTACTACGGTGTAGCCCTAGCACCTGCTCTCGGGATCTACGGTATTTACTTTATGCGCTTTGCCTTTGTGGCTGATCACTGGCAATACATGGCGCTGATTGCGCCCATCACCGCGGTAGTGAATACGGCAGCGCGAATTTTGCGCCTAAAGTTAATCACATGGCCAGTCCTAGGAATAGTGACGTTGACTCTAGCGCTGATGACCCGCAGTGAGGCGCGTCACTTCGTTGATGAAGAGGCGATCTGGCAGCAGACTTTGGTGCACAATCCCGATTCTTGGCTCGCGCACAACAATTTGGGCAAGGTGCTGATGGGGCAGAGCAAACTACCCGAAGCCGAGCGTCACTACCTTGCGGCACTCGCGGCAAAACCTGACTTTCGCGATGCGATAAATAATCTCGGTGCAGTTTATATTGCACAGGGACGATTGGCAGAGGCTGTGAATATCCTCGAGCGCGCCGTTGTTATCTGGCCAGACTTCGCCGCTGCTCGGTCTAATCTTGGGGTTGCCCTAACACGCAGCGGGGACTACGCAGCAGCTCTTGTGCATCTCAAGCGCGCCACGGAACTGGCTCCGGAAGACGCTAGCTATCACAAGAATCTTGGTTTTACCGAGCACAGGCTGCATCAGGTTGATGGCGCCATCGCTTCTTATGAGCGGGCCATTGCCCTTGCCCCGAAAGCCGATCTCTACAGTGATCTTGGGCAGCTCCTGAGAGAAGCCAAGCGTCATGACGATGCGATCAAGGCGCTTAGCACGGCGCTCCTTCTAGATCCGCGTCACGGACTAGCCATGGCCAATCTTGGATTTGTTTATATGACACAAATGCGCCTTAACGACGCCCTGCATTGGCTAAGGCGCGCTGCTGCTGCCAGTCCTGACAGTGCCTCGGTGCAGCTGGCGCTTGCCAGTTGCCTCGTGGAGGCAGGCGAACTATCAGAGGCGGCGGCCGCGCTAAAACTTGCGCGGCAGATTGCCCCAGAGCAACCAGGGACGGCGGACGTTGCCCGTAGGATCGAGGCCAGCCGTCGCCAGGGACCGGATCCCTCAGCCCCCTGAACGCTCACGCTGGTGATGCGATGTCAGTCCCTGCCAGCAGTCGAGATAATCTTTTTGCAGCAACGGTGTCTTTAGAGCCCATGCGGTTGGCTTATAAATCAGCGAGGACTCAAACATGAAGGCCATTGTATCACCCTGATACACCGGCTTTAGCTCAGCCTTGCTCGCTGCTGCAAATGCGGCCGTCTCTGGACCGTGAGGTGACATGCAGTTGTGAAGGCTGCCCCCGCCCGGCGTAAAACCACCAGCCGGTTTGGCATCGTAGACGCCGTAGATCAGCCCCATATACTCACTCATCACATTGCGGTGAAAGTAAGGCGGTCTAAACGTATCTTCTGCCACCAGCCAGCGCGGTGGAAAGATGACGAAGTCGCAATTGGCCGTGCCCGCCTTAGTCGATGGTGACGTCAGCACCGTAAATATAGAGGGATCGGGATGATCGAAGCTGACCGTATTCATCGTGTTGAAACGGCGCAGGTCGTATTTATACGGTGCGTAGTTACCGTGCCAGGCTACAACATCAAAGGGAGTTGCAGGCAACTGCGAGCGCCAGAATCCACCGGCAAACTTAGTTACCAGCTCTACGGGCTTCTTGGCCTCTGGCCCCTGCTGGTACCAGGCCACTGGTGTGAGGAAGTCGCGCGTGTTGGCTAGTCCGTTAGCCCCGATAGGTCCGCGGTAAGGCAACTGAAAGGGGTCTCCGTAATTCTCGCAGATGTAGCCACGTGCCGTCGCGTCTAGTAGGCTCACTTGGAACTTGATCCCGCGCGGCACCACGGCTATCTCGAGAGGCTCTACAGCAAGGCATCCGAGCTCCGTGATGATTAAGAGACGCCCCTCCTCCGGTAAAATCAAAAGCTCGCCATCAGCGTTATAAAAGGCGCGATCGGTCATCGATTTATTGGCAGCATAAAGGTGCACCGCAGTGCCGTGTCGTCCAGCAGCGTCACCGTTGCCGCACACCGTCACCACGCCGTCGATAAAGTCCGTATGCTGTTTGGGCACTGGCATCGGATCCCAGCGTAACTGCGACGGTGGTGGAGGTACTTCCGTCAGGGGTGCGCTCAGCCAGTTTGGTAGTGCCGCTGCCACAAATGGGCTGTGTCTCACGCTAGGCAAGACGCGATACATCCAAGTCCGCAGGTTCTCGGCGTTGGGCGCCGTGAAAGCGGCTCCACTGATCTGCTCGGCATAGAGGCCGTGGGGCGCGCATTGCGGATTGTTGCGCCCGATCGGTAAAGCCCCCGCATCAGCCTCAGTTTCAAAATAATTACCGAAACCACTTTGATAGCGCCACTCAGTCATAACGTCTGCCCCAACTTGGTACCACTTGTAGATGGGTCGCTTATATCAAAGCCACAAGCGACGCGGGAGCAGTTTATTTATTATGGAAATCAGCACCTTAAAAATACCCCTCAAGTTTCTCGGACAGCCTTCCGAAGCGCTACGCAACACTACCGGGTGTTAGAACCCTATGAAGCAGCTTTTCAAAATTTTCGGCATCTTATGCGGCCTCGCGACTGCCACTCTTCTACTCGTAAGACTTGCCTTGGGCCTCGTGGTCAGCACCGAGTCGTTCCGTAATTTTTTCAACAACCAGACAGAAAGAGCACTGCGGAGCCTACTGCCGACGCTCATGAGCGAGGTCGGTTCGGTTTCTATGGAAGGCATAGCCAGCCTCCTAGTCTCTGATTTGACGGTCAGGAATACGCGCAAGATCTCGGCTGCGCTGCCGCTGAAGCGCCTGCTGATCACACTAGATCTGCCGTCTACCGTGACGGCTGACTCTGCTCATTTGGAGATTGAGACCATGTTTGGCGACTACGGCCGCATCAATCTTCATGCATCGGCACCAAAGTGGCTACTCAAGTCATCGGCCGGCGACCGCGATCTAAACGGTGCGCTGCGCATCGATGGGAGCGCTACGGACTTAGACGCCGTAGTCATCACTAATTTACTGCTAGCAGACGATGCCGCGCCCGGATTCTATCTTAGCCGTGGCCTACTCTCGGGGACGGTACAATACAGTAAGCCTTTAGGCGCGACGCCTGGTACTAGGACCGGTCGCTTTCTCGGCCAACTGAAGGACGCTGTGTGGATCTTGGCCGAGGACAACAACCGGCCTCTACTCATAAATAAGACGCCGCTGAATCTAGACCTCACGGGCCATGAAATCTTAATCCGTAGCCCGATTACGCTTGATGGTACCAGTGGCAACGGCTCCGTCACGGGATCGATGCAGCTACCACGCGGCAGCGATGAGGATATGATTTGGAATCTCGAGGTTCAGGTCCACGAGGACAAAGGTCTGAGCGGATCCCTCGTTAAGCTCTTCAAGTGTAAGAGCAACCCGGGTACCACTCCCTTTTTAGTCAAAGGTCCCATCAGTGGTTCTAGTTGCACGCCGATACCAGGAGATCAAACGACTCCCTAAATTCGTGTGCGCCTTAGTTGCATTTACCTAGTCACAAACTAGGGCATGGGCGGCATGAGTTGTGGGAACTGCGCCTGATGCCAGTAGGGATAAGGCTTGGGGCGAAGGCTCGCAGTATCAAGTCGCGCTACCTGATCCGCACTTAGACGCCAACTGAGGACGTCAACATTTTGTCTCAGTTGCTCTTCGTTGCGGGCGCCAATAATCACATTGGCTACCGTGGGACGGTGCAGTACCCAGTTCAGTGCCACCTGCGGTACGGTCTTGCCAACTTCAGCCGCTACTTCTTCAATTGCAGCGATCACCTTGAAGAGATAATACTCGTCCACATATGGTCCTGCGTCATCACAAGCTTTTGTTTGTAGTCGACTGACGGCCGGTAGTGCCTGGCCGCGGCGCATCTTTCCGGTGAGGCGTCCCCAACCTAGCGGGCTCCATACAACTGCACCGACGCCCTGATCGGCCGCAAGTGGCATCAACTCCCACTCGTAGTCACGCCCAACCAATGAGTAGTACGCTTGATGCGCAACGTAACGCGTGAGATGGAGACGATCCGAGGTAGCCAGAGACTTCATCAGGTGCCAGCCAGAAAAGTTGGAACAGCCGATATACCGAATCTTACCGGCGCGCACAAAACCATCTAACGTCGCCAGAGTCTCTTCGACTGGCGTTGTCGCATCAAAGCCATGAAGCTGGTACAGATCTATGTAATCGGTGCCAAGACGCTTCAGGCTATCGTTGATGGTCTTAGTCAGATGATAGCGCGAAGACCCACATTCGTTGGGTCCCTCGCCCATGGGGAAAGTGCCCTTGGTGGAGATGAGAACCTCACTCCGTCGCCCTTTGAGCGCTTGGCCAAGAATTTCTTCTGCCATGCCTCGTGAGTACATATCTGCTGTATCGAACATGCAGACACCGTGTTCGAGACAGATTGAGACCAGACGTTTAGCTTCAGCAAGATCCGTGGTGCCGAAGGCCTTGAAAAGCTCACCTTTACCACCAAAAGTGGCTGTGCCGAAGCTAAGCACCGGTACCTTTAAACCTGATGCTCCTAAACGTCTGTATTCCATATTTTCAATCCAAAAATGACTTTTTCAGTGTAGCCGTCAGCAAAGCACTCTTCACTACCTCTGCCTCAGGACGAATCATTGGGTTCCGTTTAGACTTTGCTTGCACGGTAAATCCCAACCAATCGTTCAACTTATAACGCAGCGATGCCAGCGTCTCGTAGTTGACTAGTTTGGAGGCTTCCGGCGCACCCTCTGCGCGTAACGAGTGAACCAGCGGATAGAGTGCCTCGGCCGAAACCAGGTAGTCCAGCTTTTTATCAAGGAGGACGCCTTTGACCTCGAGCGCCATTTCAGCACCAAAGGCGTGAACATCGTTCACCTCCTCAAGTACGATCACACCGTCTTTACTCTTCGATGTGTTGACGAAGTAAGCGTCTTTGGCAAATGTCTGCAACGCAGCAGGCCCACCACGCACCTCAGCCCGGAGCGTCTCTTGATCAAAAGGACTCAGGAATAAACCAAAGGCTTCCTTGTATTCCTGGGGCGCAAAACCCGCCGCCAATTTGGCTCTGAATTTGTCGGCTTCCGTGCTCGAAGACCCGTCACGCTTGCTCCGCACATAGGTCGTTGCTGCAGCACGTTCATCGTACGATTCAAATGCCGCTGTTGTGGCCTTAAATCGACCAAAGAGGCCTGCCAAACTGTCAGCCGCGAATTGGTAACGGTACATACTGACGAAACGCACTTGATCCGTGGATTTGATCAACCGTGGCAATGCAGGAGTGCGCGAGAAAGCCTCGTTGACCGTTAAGCTATTACTCGATGACTGTTGACCGCGGCGAAAGTTCAGGTCACCAGACAGGTCTAAGTTATAGATTGTTGACGTACCATTTTGTTGACCATTAACGTTTTGCTGATCGATGACATTCGATCCACCTGTTACCGACTCAAGATCGGTCCAGCCGTCTTTTTCAGTCAGTTTATCCGCACTTAGGTCAAGTTTTTTCACTTGCGTGGTGGTCTGGCCAAAGGCGCTGGAGGTAATCCAAGCAACTATTCCCAGACCAGCAATCGCTCCCTTGGCCGTACCTTTAGAGATACTCACAATGTTCCGTTGCAACTTATGCATGAATGACTCCTCCCGTTGGGCGCTGATTATGAGAGCGACGATTTTTTAGCTAGGAGATCACGGATCTCACTCAGTAGTTCTTGATCCTTGGTGGGACCAGCAACAACTTTTGCCGCAGCCTCTTCGGCAGTGCGCTTACGCGCAACCCAGCCGAGAAATTTCACTACAAACAAAAATAATGCCAAAGCCACGATGACAAAATTAACGATGTCGCCGATGAAGAGGCCGTAGGGAATCTCTTTGTTACCAACTGCCCATTTCCAGGCAAGATAACTTTGCTCAGTTGGGAAGAGCAGACTAACGAGAGGCATAAAGATGTTTTTGACGAGTGAGTCGACGATCTTGGCAAAAGCGGCACCGATGATGACACCGACTGCCAGATCAACCACATTACCTTTTAGGGCGAAATCACGAAACTCTTTCATAAAAGAGCTAGCTTTAGATACGCCAATACCACCGACGCTGCGCAGTTGTTCGGTGCCTAGATTAGTCGCCATTAAGGATCCTCCTCACAAAAAATGGATTCCCCAATTAGCACCGCACGACTCAAATTTCAACGCGCGAGACGCCACACCCAAAGCAGGGTCGGCCGCCTCTTAGTACGCATTTCGGTTCACGAAACCCTTGAAAACTGTGAGGAAAATGATCTTTAGATCGAGTCCAAGCGACCAGTGCTGGATATAGTACAGATCACATTCAATGCGCTTTTCGATGCTGGTGTTACCACGCCACCCGTTGACCTGAGCCCACCCAGTGATACCAGCTTTGGTTTTATGGCGAAGGTAATAGCCGGGCACTTTACGACGAAACTGCTCAACGAAAACAGGCCGTTCTGGCCGCGGACCAACTAGACTCATTTCCCCACGTAGGACATTCAAAAATTGCGGCAACTCGTCCAAACTGGTGCGCCGCAGCCATTTACCAACCGGTGTCGTACGGTCATCGCCAGGCTTGGCCCACACCGCCCCCGAGGCCTGCTCGGCATCGACACGCATGGACCTAAACTTAAGCATGGCGAACGTCTTACCATCGACGCCCATGCGTTCTTGGCGGTAAAGCACAGGCCCCCGCGAGGTCAGCGCCACGAGTAAACCCACGAACGTCAGAACCGGACTAAACACAACCAGGGCAGTCAAAGATCCGATCAAATCTACAGCGCGTTTGATCAGACTGCCAGCCCCGGCCAATGGGCTCTCGTTAATAGTTACAACGGGTACGCCGTTGACCACATCAACACCGGTGGAGAATCGACTAAACCGAGCCAAATCAGGTAGTAGTCTGATATCTGGGACCTGATCGGCAATCTGCTCTAAAACTTGTTCCAAAAATCCGTAAGCACTATGCGGCAAGGCAAATACCACAGTGGCCGTCGGCTCGGCCGAGAAGAAATCAGTCCAGCTGGTGGGCTCAGGCAAAATGCGGAGATCATTCTGGCGACACGACTTCTCGCTCAAATCGATAGCGTCTTGTGGCCCCACCAATACCACACCCGTGATTTCGCTGCGTATTAAGTCACCTGTGCGCATCATCTCTAAGGCTTGGTCAAGCACTGGTCCACTACCGATCAGCAAGGTCCGCCGCGGCGCTGCACGCCGTTTGTAGAGACGTAGCGATTTACGGATAGCGCTACGACCGGCAATGATGAGCCACGGATGCACCACAGCAAAAATACCCATCACTACTCTAGAATACCGGTATTCCTCGTAGACATAAGTAAATGCTATGAACGACATCGTTGCCAGAAAGCAGCTCTGCAAGACATCGAGTGCCTCCAGGAAGGCTGATCGCTGACGACGAGTCCGTCGGTAGAATCCGGCAAGGGTAAATGCCACAAACCAAATGACCGCCACAAAAGGCAGCAGCTTCATGTACAGGCCGACCTCGGGCACACCCTTGGTAATCGGAAATACGCCAGAAAATCGGAATATATAGGCCAGCGCCCAGGCGACGAGCACCATGCCTATGTCCGAGACGACGCGCAACATCAACAGAAAGTCTTGATCTCGACGATTCACTGATCACTACCCCCGACCATCAGGGCCTCAATCTCGGCGCGCATACGTTTTAGGAAATGTTCCTGACCATAGCCCGCTGCATACTCCACCAATGCGGCTGCTGTAAACTGATCCCGACTAAATTCGTTGATTCTCTGCGCCAAGGCCGTGGCAGTGGCCTCGGTAAAGAAGACGCCAGTGCGACCAGGTACAATAAAATCTCTGGCACCCCCGGCACCGTAGGCGATCACTGGAGTCCCCGCCGCCATGGCTTCAACGGCGATCATGCCGAAGTCCTCTATCCCGGGAAAAAGGAGCGCCTCAGCCTCGCCCATGAGTCGCCCAAGCACCTCGTCCGACGGGCTAATGACAAAGTCGACCGTTGGGCCCGCCTGGGCTCTCAGCGTCCGCTCCATGGGGCCTGAGCCAGCAATAACAAGGCGCTTCCCCGCTTGCTGACAGGCAGCAATCGCCAAATCGAACCTTTTATACGAGACCAATGCACCAGCTGCCAGAAAGTACCCTCCCCTGCCCGGGAACGGCCTAAAACGGTCCGTCGCAATGGGTGGATGGACTACGGCTGCCTCTCTAGCGTAGAGCCTGCGGACGCGCTCGCTGACAAAGGAAGAATTGGCAACAAAGCGATCAACGCGACTGGCACTACTGACGTCCCATTGCCGCAAGCTTGGGGTCAGGGCTCTGATGGCTGCGGCCGCGCCCGGAATATGCGCCACGCCGGCGATATACTCGTCTTGCTGGTCCCAAATATAGCGCATGGGCGAGTGTATATAACAAAGATGACGCGCTGATGGCCCCTTGATTGCCCCTTTTGCAACACAAGAAGACGTACTGATTACCAGGTCAAAATCGTCAAGTTTTAGAGATTCCACCGCGCGTGGCAGTAAAGGCAGGAGCAGCTTTCTGAGCGGGCGCACGAGGTTGAGTACAGGTGGTGCAACGACTATTCTCTCGGTGATGCCAGCAGGCATGGCTTCTTTATCATAAAAGAGAGTAAATATTGGTGCTTCTGGATAAAGTTTGAGTAGTGCCGCAAGCACCTTCTCGCCACCACGGTAGGTCACTAACCAGTCATGTACAAATGCAACGCGCACCTTTAGCTGCCATCCCTTCGTGATATCGATGCCCCATTAAAGCCCACCCAGGCTCCCGCCGGCAAAGTGATTTTCACGGATTTTAGCACTTTATCCTCGTCCCTGGGCCAATATAAATCCAGGCAAGATTTGCGCGGCAATTCCTCCCTTTGGTAAGATAAGAGGACACAGTACCTCGTTAGAGCTACTCCCCGCTGGCCCAGGCGCTTGCGCTTTCCCCTCTTTGTCTCGTATTTGCATCCATCCCATCTGACCGACAGCACCCGACCGGAGGACGCCCTATCCATGCGCACACTAGGTTCGACTGGCTTTGGCAGCAATCGCCCGACCGAGCAGTCCCTCCTGCTGGAAGACAATCCCTCCGGCATCGCCGACCACTGGCGCCAGTACTTCCCCGAGGTCATAGGCCACAGCCAGGCCATGATGCGGGTCTTAGAGACTGTAGCCAAGATCGCACGGTCAGACAGCTCCGTCCTCATCTTGGGCGAAAGTGGCACCGGCAAAGAGCTGATCGCTGCGGCATTACACAGGCTCTCCCATCGATCGGTCAAACCGTACGTGCCTCTGAACTGTAGTGCCATACCCGACAATTTGCTCGAGAGCGAACTGTTCGGTCACGAGCGCGGCGCCTTCACCGGTGCTGATAAACGCGTCATCGGTAAATTTCAGTTCGCCGAAGGTGGAACCATCTTCCTCGATGAGATTGGTGACATGCCAGCACTCTTGCAAGCGAAGCTGCTGCGCGTCCTGCAAGACAAGAAATTCGCTCCGCTAGGCAGCAACCAACTACTTGAGGTTAACGTCCGCGTTGTCGCGGCGACCAACATGAATCTCGAGCATGCGATGAAGGCAGGTACGTTCAGACACGACCTCTATTACCGACTCAATGTGTTACCGATCCATTTACCAGCCCTCAGGGACCGCATTGAAGATGTCCCTCACCTCCTAGCCCACTTTATCGACTCAGCCAATCGCATTCACGGCGTCAGCAGCCCAGCCTATCTTAGTGATGCAGTTATTCGCGCTCTATGCGCCTACCAGTGGCCCGGCAACGTGCGTCAGCTGCAAAACCTGGTCGATCGCCTAGTGATCATGAAGGGCGGCGGCATTATCGAGGTCGATGATCTCCCCCCAGAAGTACTGAATTGTCTGGAAAATCCGGTAAACTTTCCAACCTCGACGACTCACTCCGACCACCGTCCATCACAGCTAAGCGCCGACCAACTCCATAATCAACTAGCGCAGCACCCGGTCGATGGCAGCGGGATTAGTGGTAGGAATCATACGGTTTACCCCATCGACTTTGGCCATCTTCCTGAGCATGGACTTGATCTGGCGGGGTTCATCGAATCCCTCGAAAATGACCTGATTCGTCAAGCTCTCGAACGAACCGGTAATAACCGCAACCAAGCCGCTAAATTACTCGGACTAAATCGTACCACTTTAGTGGAACGAATTAAGAAGCGGCGGCTGGCGGCACTTAACGAACCATCCAAGGAACTCTAGGCCACCAGCCCCAACTTATCCAAAGTCTGTGGCTCCTTGCCAATCACACGGTCAACCGCACCCTCAATGTCAGCATCCCTTACCATGGCGTCTGAGCTAAGAATCACTATCAATTCTGGTCTCATTTTCTTGATCATGCGGGCAATGTCTAAGCCATTCAGCGTAGACCCTTCTATGTAAAAATCGATGATCACGCAAGTTACCGCAGCAAGAAAACCTGGCTGCAACTTCAAACGCTCCATGAGCGATTCGAAATTGGGCAGTAGGTGTAACACCGCCTGCGACGCCAACTTAGACGACCAAGCCTCGAGCACAAAGGGATTGTCGTCAATCACGATCAAGGTGGGAGGTTCTTGGGTCTTAACGGGAATGCCACTCAGGTTATCTGCATGGTCTTGACTGTTGCGTTGCGCAAGTAATCCATCCGAAGTCTGCAACGTTAGGCGCAGCGCTTGTCCGAGCGACATAGGCTTGGGCATATAGAGATCGGCACCCATGCGCATAGCGAACTTATAATCCGACTGCGCGATCCGATTCGAATGCATGCAAACCATTGCGGTTGGCAGTTTGGCGCGGATACTCTTGACCAATTCAAAGCCACTTAGTGAGGAAGCACCGAGATTAACGTCACATATGATCAGATCGAAAACCTGATGTTCCATGAGTGACAATACTTGCTCGGCTCTAGAGGCATCGCTGATTATGATATGAGCCTGCAGCATCTGCGATTGTAACAGCAACTTTCTAAGACTGTCCCTATAGTGCTCGTCATCATCTACCAGTAGCATTCTGATCTTGCGCCCTAACTTGCGTGATACTTGAACGAGCTGGGCTTCCAAGTATCCCTGGTTGTCATCGGCCGCATGACGCAACTCGCTCTCCGCGTTTGACCAGGCCCCTGGTGCGATGAGGTTACTGTTGCTTCCTGGCAGATTGAGACCGAGGCGATCCGGGTGTCCGGCAGCGATCGGCAGTGTGATGAAAAACTCCACCTTACCGAGCGGGAACTCGTCCGACTGCACCGAGGCACATCGAATTTGCCCCCCGCACTCTTCCACAATCTTACGTGCCACCGCCAACCCTAGGCCCGTCCCGTTTTTCTTACCCGACGTAAAAAACGGATCAAAAATGCGCTTTAAATTACTCTCTGGTATGAAAGAACCGGAATTGCCGATACACAGTTCTACAAAAGACTTCTTGTCAAGGATAACGTCACGACTCATAAACCAAGTGTGGCCACCGTAGCCGATTGCTTGCAATGCGTTGACATAGATATTCGCCATTACGCGCAAGATTTTATCTCGGTTGACATAGGCCATTGTCGCATGATGCAACTGATAATCTACTGTGACCTTGACACGCGGAAGCATCATGAATGCTTGCTCTACTGTATCTTTGATAAGTGACTCAAGCCCAGTCGGCGACCTACCAGCGTCGGTGGTGTCCGCGCCTATTTCCATTACGTCGCGAATCAGTAGGTCTACTGACCCAGAAGCTGCTTCGACCTCTGGCATTAAATTGGCCAAATGCTTCTGCACCTCCTGGTGATCACGCGAACCAGCGATCAAGTCGAGACCGATACGCATAATGGAGAACGGCTTGCGTACGTCGTGGGCTAGCATCTGTGCCACGCGAATCGTCGCCTCCTGCTCTCGCGACAAAATTTTCTGCTGCTCTGTCAGTGTCGCATTTCTGACGCGCATGGCGTCAGCTTCGCGATTTTGTCTTTCTCTGACGTAGGCTAAACGATCGGCAAGCGACATCGAGGTTAAAATCATTGCTAGAGCTGCAGCTAGTTGATGTGGCTGATTACGAAGAAAGAATTCGAAACCAACTCCAAATTGCGCCATGGTGCGCAGCAGGGTGGAAATGCCATACGGTGTAAATGCTATCACCATAAACAGAGCCGGCCTAAAACCGCGCAGCCAAGACCTGACCGCTAAGATTGCAATGATGGACATAACTATAACATTTGCTACCAGGGTAATATTGATGGCTATACCCTTGGTATTTGGAATCACATAAGGCAAGAACAGTGGTACCACAAAAAGACCAACACCGATCCAGGCACCCCAGCGGGCAATCAACCGATCAAAGCTTGGCAACACCTCGTCAACGGCGGCCAAAAACGTCTTCAAGCTGAAAAGTACAAATAAACCAGCAAATAGATGCAGCAAATCGCGATTCCAATGTCCAGCTCCAGGCCAAAAAAGGTCGATCCCAACGCCGTTTATCGTTGAGAAGAGCATCATCACAGCAGACAAAGCACCAATAAAATAGAGATAGGTCGGATCACGGGATGTGATCATATTGTATAAATTATAGATAATCAGACAAATTAGGATCCCAAAAAAGACACCATTCAAATTACTGCTGCGAAACGAGTGTCTAAGGAACGGATCCGCGGAATATAATCTGGTCGTTAAATCTATCGGGCCGTCTGATTCTGCGTAGAAGAGTAGGCGAGCAGATTTATCTCGCGGAATCATTAATGTAAAAGTGCTCTCCGCAGTATGCAGCATTTCGTTGGTTTTTATCGCTTCAATCCCTGTGGTCGCAATCTTTTGTATGCCCTGCTCATCACGTACAAAAAGCATCGCGATCCAGAAATACTGGCGCGGCATTTCAATGGATATCCGTTGATCGAAGGACGACTCATTTTTGACTACAAATGTAAACCATAAGGCTCCGTCCTCTGATCCAATATCTAGTTTTTCCGGGAGTTCACGGAATTCATCTCCGCGCTCCAACACGTGCGCCGCCGCGTCAGCTATTTCCGCGTCTTTAATATATGCACTTTTTTCGGTCTGAAGATAAACGATTTCACTGGTAATATCCAAATTGTCTAAACTTAGATCGTTTAATACAACTTCGGCTCTGAGAGGTGATGCTATCGTAGCGATCACCACTACACTAATCCGCAGTATCCAATGAAGTATATGGAATTTTTCTCCGGCATGTGATTGCAAATGCATAGCTACGCCAACTTTCTGGCTACTTCGTTTGAGTGAGGCAAATTCATTCCCTCCCGGTGCAAGGGTACAAGAAACGTAGCGGTAGTACCTCCTCCCAAGCGCGGGGTTAAAGCGATATGAAATTGATTCTCCTTAGCCTCATGCCTCATCCCGAGCGTCCCGATACCACTGCGTTTCCCCTCAAATGACTCGATCACCTCCCCCGCGTCGAAGGCAGAGCTCACTTCGTCAGACAATCCAATGCCGTTATCTTCAATAATAAACTGCACTGCTTCACCGGTTACAGAGACATTCATGACGATCGCCCCGGAGAACGAAGGTCCTGGGTACAGTCGCCTAGCCTCGTTAATGGCATTCATGGCATTGCGCGTGATGTCAAACAACACGACCGCCACGGCCCCCGGGACAGCAAAGATGGTGAGTGTATCTAGATTAGAGTTGGCTCGGTAATCAACCGTAACCCCATTTTTTTTGGCGTCGTGAGTGAGAATCGGTAAAATCGATGACACCTCACTCGCAAGTGAAAGGGTCTGCTTGTGAGTCGATCCGACCTTAATCTTTGCAAGAAATGCTTCGATCCTCTTACGTGCAAGATCGTTTGATTTTTTTATGTTAGCCAGGAGCTCGTTCATCCCCTCAGGGCTGACGGATTTGTGATCAGACATGAGATCGAGGGAGAGCAAGATGTTCTTGATCTCGTGGAGAAACAGGCCCAAATGATGGGCAAGATAAGCATTCCGATCTGACTCCGCCAGACGCGACTCGATCGCTCCGATCCGGCTCTCTAATTTGGCGCGCTCGTGACGCATGAGGTTCTTGTTCGCGATGAACAGCTTTACCGCCTGCTCGGTTTGTACAAAAACTGTCACCGTCGACACGATGAATGTGGTTCCGACGACAAAGTACTCAAGCGTGATCTCACTCTCCTGAAAATCCGAAAATAAATGCCAGAAAATTGCTGATCCAAAAAACGATGTTAACGCATAGATAAAATATTCGTTTGGCAACCAAGGAAACAAAGCTGCGGTACAAAGAATCAGCATGACCTCAGTGCACGTTTCCAGAACAAAAAACTCCCGCGGCACTGACACCACCATATAGGTAGTCACGATGACGGGAGGCACAGTTAAGAGATATTTACTCAGCGCGGTGAACGGGACCTTACCTTGCTTTAAGGCCCAGACATAAATGACCGTTGCGAAAACCAGCGTAAATCGCACGACAGAAAATCTAAGCAGTTGATCGGGTAGACAGATCCAATCAAAAAAAACAAAGGACGAATACGCTATCACTCCGATTGTCATCATTGTCGGAACCGAGGCGACGGAACGCTTCGTTGATTCACCGACAAATTCGGCACGGTCTTCCGGCGGCAGTGACCTCATCGGCATGAAAATGTGCTTCATCGCGCAGCTCCGTTGGGGAGAGCATGAACTCTTGTGGAGGGGGTTTCGGCAGGTTTACGCGAGAAGTTGAGAGTATTTTTGCAAAAAACTGATAAGTTTATGAAAGTACCAAGAAAACTCAGGCGCCCCAGCCGCATACCTCTTCGAGCTCCGCCCCGATTTGCAGGAGTAAATCCTCCCGCGCAGGGGGTGCCACAATTTGGACACCTACGGGCAGCCCTGACGGAGATGTATAGGTCGGGAGTGAGATGGCTGGCTGTCCAGTGACATTGCACCAACCGGTGTAAGGCACCATTTCGGTGCAGCGCCAAAGCAAATCCTCGGGATCTTTGAGCCCTGTGGCATAAAGCCAACCGATTGGCGGCGGCTCAATGGCAAGCGTGGGGGATAGAAGTAGATCAAAGGTTTCGCCCCAGCTAGCGAGAATCTTGCGCGCAAAGACCTGCAACCGCAGCACGGCCTGTGTGTAATCAAAAGTGCTCTGCTTTTGACACATCTCTTTCAGCGCTTGGTTTAGTGGCTCTACTTCAGACCAGTCTTGGACTTGCTGATAAGCCGCTCCAGTGCACCACACGGCGATAAAATCGCGAGCCAAAGGCTTATCGACTTGCGGCCAATCAACCTGCACTGGACGCACGTTGTGACCCAGCTCGCTGAGTATCGTAGCCGTACGCGTGACCGCATCGATCGAGCTTTGATCTATGCTCACTCCGGAGTAGGGACCATGAATGGTAAACCCTATACGCAGGCGCGGCGGTTTTTGCGTGAGACAAGAAATATAAGAGACGGACGGAGTCGGCAATGTCATCCATGCAGCTGGGTCGAACGTAGAGAGCACATCCAATACGGCAGCTGTGTCAGCCACGCCGCGGGTCAGGCAGCCGTCAGTCGTAAAGCCATGCATCACTTCACTTACAAGCGGACCCTTAGCAATCCTGCCCCGGCTGGGCTTGAGACCCACCAGACCACAGCATGACGCGGGTATACGAATCGATCCACCGCCATCACTGGCATGGGCTATGGGCGCCATCCCGGCCGCAACGGCAGCAGCTGCTCCACCACTAGACCCGCCGGGAGTCCGCGTCAGGTCAAAGGGATTGCGCGTCGCGCCGTGCAATACGTTTTCGGTAACCGGCAAGGTGCCAAATTCTGGGGAGTTAGTGCGCCCCATGAATAGAAATCCGGCTTTACGCAGCAGCCCCACTGCGGCCGTATCGATTCGACCAATCTTGGTACGCGCAGCACGGGAGCCATGTGTCACCGTATGACCGGCAGCCTCTGCCAGGTCCTTTAGCGGGATTGGTACGCCATGAAAGAGAGGGAGATCATTTTCGCCACGCATCACAGCGTCTTCGGCAGCTTTGGCCTCCTGGAGAAATTCCTCATCGCGGCGCCAGACAAAAGCATTGATTTCAGGATTAAGCCTATCGACCTGATCGAGATAGTGTCTAGCTACCTCGACCGGACTTATCTTGCGCGCCTTGATGGCTGCTGCGATACCTAATGCTGATCCATCTATCATGCTCGGTCCACTCCGGGTGAATTAGACCTTCATGACCTCTTGCTCTTTTTTAGCAAGACGCTCATCAATCTGCTTGATGAAACCGTCAGTATGCTTCTGAACATCAGCCTCAAGACGCTTACCGTCGTCTTCGCTGATCACTTTGTCCTTCAGCTGCTTTTTCACTTCATCATTGGCATCACGACGGATGTTGCGGATGGCAACCTTCGCCTCTTCTGCCAGTTTTTTTAAGTTTTTGACGATGTCCTTACGACGCTCTTCCGTCAGCGCCGGAATCGGAATACGAACGACATTGCCGTCATTAGTAGGCTGAATACCAAGATCGGCCTTCATGATGGACTTTTCAATGTCTTGAATCAGCTTCTTCTCATACGGCGCAACGGTGATAGTCCGGGCATCCGGTGTCGTAAGAGTCGCAACCTGATTGAGCGGCGTTGGTGTACCGTAGTAATCGACCTTTATTCCGTCTAACAGGGAGATCGATGCTCGTCCGGTCCGGACTTTCAGTAAGTCAGCATCAAAGCCCTTGATCCGCTTTTCCATATTTTGCTTACAGGAATCAACTACATTACCAGCCATAGTTTACCTCTCTGCTACTTAATCAATTAACTGTCGTACCAACGCCATCGTTGACCAAGGCCCGACGCACGGAGCCAGGCTCTGCCAACTTAAATACCATGATCGGCAGGTTTGCTTCCATACACATGGTGATAGCAGTAGCGTCCATGACGTCCAGCTTGCGCGCGATGACATCCAAATACGACAAATGGGCATATTTCTTGGCGCCCGGATTTTTCATCGGATCGGAATCGTAAATCCCGTCAACTTTGGTCGCCTTCAGGATGATATCGGCACCAACCTCCCGCGCCCTCAGGCTAGCAGCCGTATCGGTAGTAAATAGGGGGTTGCCTGTACCTCCAGCAAAGATCACCACCCGCCCCTCATCGAGATGCTTGATGGCTTTACGCCGGATGTATGGCTCTGCCAATGAAGGCATGCTGATCGACGTCATCACCCGGGTGTTCAGGTTAAACTTGTTCTCAAGCGTCGCCTGCAGGGCCAGTCCATTGATGATCGTCGCCAGCATTCCCATATAATCGGCGGATGCCCGCTCGATACCCCATCGGGCTGCCGCTGAACCGCGGAAGATATTACCGCCTCCGATGACCACCGAGACCTTACACCCAAGGGCATGGGCGTCGGCAATCTCATTGGCAATCATCAGAAGCGCATCGCCTTCGATCCCGTAGCCTTGCTGCCCCCCCAGCATCTCGCCTGAAAGTTTCAGCATGATATGGCGGTACTTGCATTGGCTCATGGGTCTTAGGTCTTTCTATGTGTTACTTCTTGAGTTGCGCGGCCACTTCTGCTGCGAAGTCTTCTTTTTTCTTCTCGATGCCTTCACCCAGCTGGAACCGAGCAAAGCCAGCAATTTTCAGACCCTTTTTAAGGCTGTCGACATGCTTCTGTACAGTCACGTTGGGATCTTTGACGTATGCCTGCTCAATCAAGCAAACTTCTTTGTAGAACTTCTTCATCTGACCGACCAAAATCTTCTCGATCAATTCAGCGGGTTTGCCTTCCTCTTCGAGGCGCTTGCGGGCAATTTCACGCTCTTGGTCTAGCTCGCTTGCATTAACTTCGGTCTCTACCAAGTAGCGAGGGGAAGCAGCCGCCACGTGCATAGCAAGATCTTTACCCAGCTCAACCACGTCGTCGCCTTTAGCGCCTTCGAGCACGACGAGTGTACCAATGCGGCCACCCATGTGGGAGTATCCGGTGACAACGCCAGTCGCCGTGTGGACGACTTTCACGCGGCGCACTTGCATGTTTTCGCCAATTTTAGCGATCAGCTCGGTCAGCTTGTCCTTAACTGTTTGAGCGCCCAGCTTTAGACCGAGAAGCTCTTCATGATCTTTAGCCTTATGCTGGAATGCCAACTTGGCGATGTCGTGAGCCAAAGCGCGGAATTCTTCGTTCTTGCTGACAAAGTCAGTCTCACAGTTGAGCTCAACCAAGACGCCGGCGTTTTGCTCGGGGTTGACGAAAACTTCGACTACACCCTCTGCAGCAACGCGGCCCTCTTTTTTCTGCGCCCGTGCCATGCCGTGCTCGCGCAACCAGACAATGGCCTTGTCCATATCACCGTTGGTCTCAGTCAGAGCCTTTTTGCACTCCATCATACCAACGCCCGTCTTTTCACGCAGATCTTTAACCATTCCTGCGGTGATCGTCATGTCCACACCTTCCTCTATCAAACAACATATAGTTTATTTTTTATCTACTGGCATAAAACCACCGCGGCCACTAAGGCAGCGATGGTTCTCTAGCATTCATAACTCGACAATGAAAACAACCAAGCGAAACTTAGTTGAGGTCTTCATCTTCGTCGTCCGGACGGCGCGCCTTCTCAACCGCAACGGTATGGCCTTCGCTATCGTGGAATTTGCCGGCTTCTACCGAGTCGTACTTCTTGTCATCGGAATCACTGAAGTCACGAGCTTTTTGCTTACCAGCAATGCAAGCTTCAGCGGCCGTGCGCACGAACAGTTGGATAGACTTGAGGCTATCGTCGTTACCTGGGATGAGGTAGTCGATACCATGAGGATCAGCATTGGTGTCGGCAATTGCCACCACCGGAATACCAAGACGCTTAGCTTCTTTCAGTGCGATCGATTCTTTGTGAGCATCGACGACAAAGAGAGCGCGTGGCAGACCTGGCATGTCCTTGATGCCGCCTAAGTTGCGGATCAGCTTCTCATGCTCGCGACGTAGACCCAGCACCTCTTTTTTGAGGAGCTTTTCAAAGGTGCCGTCTTGCTCCATCTTCTCAATGCGCTTGAGGCGGTGGATTGACTGACGCAGCGTCACGAGGTTGGTGAGCGTACCGCCCAACCAACGGTGATTGATGTAGAACTGACCTGCACGCGCCGCCTCTTCAGCAACGAGATCCCGCGCCATGCGCTTGGTGCCCACAAATAGAACGTGACCGCCACGTTGGGTGGTCCGCTCGAGAAAGTCACATGCACCTTTGAAGAGACGCACGGTCTTTTGCAGATCGATAATGTGTACACCGTTACGCTCGCCAAAGATGTATGGCTTCATCTTCGGATTCCAACGGCGCGCCTGGTGACCGTAGTGGGCCCCAGCTTCTAGCATGTCCTTCATGTTGATCGTAACGCTCATCCTGATTTACTCCTAACGAAGGTTGTTCCTCGGTCGTCCAAAGTGCCTGAGCACACCTTCATTCCAGACGACCCGCCTATTAATTCCGCTTGGCACCTGATGCCAGCGGCACCCTAACCTACTCGCCTACTGCTTCAACTTCAACCCTTTAAGAGCGGCAAACGGCGAACTTTGCGAAGTATCATCCGCCGCCCCGTACACGCGCCCGTCAGCCACCGACACTGCGCATACCCGACATCTTTCCCCTTTGGCGTCAGCCAGCACGAAGCGACTTGGCAGCGCTAGCTCGACGGTATCGGTAATGAGTTGTTCGAGATCGACCTCGTCCCCATCCAAAAAGTACGCATCTAGGTCATTACGACTTAGGTTCTTTTCCCGCTCTAGATCGTTGATCTGCTCGGGTAGATAACGCACATCGACATCACAGGCTAGAGGCCATGCGATCGCCTTGTCACAGCGACTACAGCTGACAATGGGGGCGTAGCTGAGGTGGCCCGTCACGTGGACACTACCCGCTTCTTCCACCCGCAGCTTTAACACGCCCGACAACAAAGCTGCCTCGCCCGTACCACCTGGTAAAGGAAAATCGCGATAGAGTGCCTCCAACCAGGGCTCATTACCCTTAATTGTGACTTCTATCTGGCCATTTATCGCGGCGACCGCAAGACGCATGTTCAACTACCTAGATTAGCGCTTGTTCCACTTACTAGTTGGAGACTCACCCAACCGGCCCCTCGTCTAGCCCTTTGGGCCTGATTTAGCAAGAGCAATTCCACCATTTTTGTCCCATCAGCTAACCGCTGGCGCGGTGCACTCTAGTGGTCAACTACTGAACTTCTCAAGCAACTTTCCGATACCAGGGACGGAGGCGCAGAGCCGTCAAGATGACCGAGGGTGGCGTGAGCGATAAGTGGCACATTTATAAGGGCAACAAAGAGCTAGGCGTGATGACGGCCGAAGAAATTCGCGCCGGTCTGCGCGATGGCTCACTTGACCCTTTTGACACTGTCGCGCGGGATGGTTCGTCACTGCGTCGCGAAATTTTTGAGGTGGACGAAATTTTCTCGGTTACGGCGGCTGTTTATGACGAAATGTCGACGACGGCGATCAAACGTCAAGTGCCGGGTAATAACGAATTCCATGAAAAAGATGCCGACCTGTCTGGCACAGGGCTAGGGCGTTCCCATCCTAGCAACGATCGACACGCCATTGGCGAGGGTCAGCTGCATCTGGCCACCAGCGCGCAGTCCACGGTGCGCGCCAAAAATGCGGGCGATCTGGGTAAGAAACGGGGCGAGGCCCGCCGCCCGCGCAACCCGAAACAGTACTACCTTAGCGACCGCGATCAGAAGTCGATGGGCCCCCTAAGTATCGATGAGATTCGTTCGCTGTTCTACCGCGGTGTGTTGCCCAAAGACGTGCGCGTGATGAGGGAGGGCTCAACAGCGCAAGTCTCCGTAGGTAAATTTCTGGCGGTGTATACCGAAGGCCAGCACAAGCCGATGGAACTCGGCGGCCACCCCCGCGCCCCGCGCTACACATCTCAAATTTCCCGCCGTACCTTCGAGGTCCAGGGGGTGTCACCATTGGCGATCGCCGCCCTTTTTGTCGGATTCTTGCTGCTCGGCGCCGCGGCGGTTCTCATTTGGGACACGAAGCTGACGCGATCACCGACGCTTGCGGTCGTTAATGCGAGTACCACGAACCTCAAGAAGAATCCGAAAAAACCAGGGAAAATTGGTCCTGCAACCTCCAAGGACGAGCCTGCGTTTGACGATGTCCCGCCGCCTCCGAGCGAAACTAGGTTACCGATTCCGGCGCCTCCCATGCTGGGTACCGCTGTCGAAGTGGAAGATGCTGCCGAAGAACCAGTGGTGACCAGGTCTTTTGAGCGGCCAGCGAGTCGCACAGGTCGCATTGGCGGTACGGTGGCACCCGTGAAAAGTCCTCCCCTGCGCACCCAAACCGCGCGCCGACAAACGCGACCACAGCCCAGCCGCCGTGGCAGCCAGTCCAGCATGACGCGGGTCACGGTAACTCGGCCAGAACGCTCACGGACTCAGCCAGTTATGGCTGTAGGCCTGAGTGCCCGCGCTCCGATCAACACCGTCCAGTCAGCGGCCCCGCGCCAAGCCAGCGGCGGGACTAGAAGTATCGACAGCCTGGCTGACGGCGCACAGGTGCAGAACTTCGGACCGATGTCATTCGATCGCACAGCACTCAGCCAGTGCGCCCCAGCCTGCACACTCATGTTCAGCGGTCCTTCGGGCACAGTCCGGGGTACATTCTTTAAGAAGGTGTGGGGGCCGGCCCTAGAGCGCAGCAGTGGGTCGGTCTATCTCAGCGGATCTGTGCGCAAATCTGAAGGCGGCACGAAAATCATCCTCAACGGGGTCAAATAAATCCCATCTAGGGTCTTGCCTTTCGGTGACACTCAAGCTAAGAGGGAGCTTCGATTTTTTGTGCCTATGATTATTTTTGGAGTCGGGTCATGGCAGTCCCAAAGTTTAGAATCTCAGCTTCCAAACGCGACATGCGCCGTGCACATCATGCACTTAAGGCGACGAGCTTTGCCTACTGCACAGCTTGCGGCGAAGCAAAACTCGCGCACACTGTTTGCAAAAACTGCGGCAACTACAAGGGTAAAGTAGTTGTGCAACCGAAGGTCAAGGGCGACCTCGGCGGCGAGGACTTCAACGTCGAAGGATAACCATCGACGGCTAATTAAGGATAAGCACGGATGGCTTACAGCGGTCAGATGCTGGCAATGTTCCCCGGCCAGGGTTCCCAATTTGTGGGAATGGGCCGGCAGTTACTTTCCGAGTTTCCTGCTGTAAGGTCCGTGTTCGAAGAGGCTGAGGATGCTGCCAAGCTGAGCATTCGTCGTCTGTGCCTGGATGGGCCAGAGGACGAGCTAAAGCTGACGGCTAACACTCAGCCTTGTATTTTGACCGTGAGTATCGCCACTTGGCGCGTGCTGCAAGGCGAGACGGGGATTGAGCCCAGTCTTTTTGCGGGTCACAGTCTCGGCGAGTACTCTGCGGTTGTCGCTGCCGGCAAACTTGATTTCGCCCGTGCTGTGTTCTTGGTGCGCCAGCGCGGTGAGGCCATGCAGGCAGCGGTCCCAGCGGGTGTCGGAGCTATGGCGGCTGTGGTCAATGTGGCGGCCGATGACCTTCAAGCAAGGTGTGTCGCTGCATCGCAGAAGGACTCGGTCGTTGAGGTTGTCAACTTCAACTCACCGCAGCAGCTGGTTGTCGCTGGGCATAAAACGGCGGTAGATCGCTTGTGCGCGGGACTTGAAGCTAGCGGCCTGCGTTTCGTCATGCTGCCCGTGAGTGCGCCTTTCCACTCCTCTCTGATGCAGCCGGCACGCGTGGCCATGGAGCCCCTCCTGACGGCATCCAAGTTTCACACCACCCCTACGCGCGTCATCCCGAATCTCACAGCCGAGATCAGCGATCAGTACGTGGCTGACCTGCTGGTGGCGCAGATTAATAGTCCCGTTAAGTGGACGCAGAGCCTTGATCGCGCATACGCAGCGGGTTGTCGTGACTATGTCGAGATTGGCCCCGGCAAAGTGCTGTTTGGCCTAGCGCGCAAATCGCTACCTCGTGATGTGCAGTTGCGCCACACTGACGATGTGCGTGAGACCATTACAGCTCTCAGTTGATTTTTTGCTCCGTAGCTCTGTAGCGTGAGGCCCGTATGACAAAGCTTGACGGTTCACCTAGAAAGCCGAGTGGAGCCGTCGTCGCGCCGATTGAGCTCAGTACGACCTTTGTCCGTGAGGGCGACGGTAGTTTTGCCTCCGGCTATTTTTACACGCGGCATAATAATCCTAATCGTTCGCAGCTCGAAGAGGCTCTGCGCAAATTAGAGCACGGTGCCGTGGCGCTGTCATTTGCCTCTGGCATGGCGGCATCGATGGCGGCCCTGCTTGCCCTGCAGAGCGGTGATCATGTGGTACTACCGCAGGAGTGTTATCACGGCACGCTGAGTTTGATGCACGAGATCTTTCCCCGTTGGGGCCTCTCCTACAGCTTAGTCGACATGACTGATTTAGAAGTCGTGCGCAGCGCCATGACGCCTCACACCAAACTACTGTGGATCGAAACACCATCTAACCCCCGCCTTAGGCTGTCTGATTTAACCGGGCTCGCTGCCTTAGCACATGCACATGGCGCCTGGGTGGTCTGTGACAACACGATGGCGTCACCGCTCAATCAAAACCCCCTCCTGTTTGGTTGCGATGTAGTGCTGCATGCCACGACCAAGTACATCAACGGCCATTCTGACGTATTGGGAGGCGTCCTCATTACGCGTGAGCATGGTCCCTTAGCGGAGCGTCTGCGCACGATCCAAGTGTGTGGCGGGGGCGTCCCTGCACCCTTTGACTGCTGGTTGACCAGTCGCAGCCTGGCAACTTTGCAGCTTAGGATCCAAACGCAAAACGACAGTGCTCTCAAGATAGCGGAATTTCTCGCGCAGCATGCACGCGTCACCGAGGTCCACTACCCCTGGTTGCCAAGCCATCCCCAGTGTGCATTAGCCCGGACACAAATGCGCGGCGGTGGTGGTGTCGTCTCGTTTCAAGTAAGCGGAGGTGAGGCTTCGGCACAGAGACTTGTCGCTAATGTGCACAAAATCCATCGTGCGACCAGCCTAGGTGGTGTCGAGACCCTGATCGAACATCGAGCCTCAATGGAGCGTGCCGATACGGAAACGCCCCGCGATCTCGTGCGCCTCTCTGTGGGACTCGAACCTACACAGCAAATCGTTGACGACTTAGCGGCGGCATTTGCATCCCTTTGAGTCAGCCCAGACCTTTGGATTTAAAAAAGTTTTACAATGATCGCTACTGACAAGTCGGCATGAATCCTGCACAAACGTGAACGTAATGTTCACCCCCCAGTCTTTGTGACTGCCCATGCTGGAGACGACTCATGACTCAATGTCGCATGTTTTCAACACTCAAAATCTCTGGACTTTCACTGATGGCTACTCTAGCGCTGACGAGCGCGAGTCACGCCAAGAGTCTCCCAGAACTCAATGTCACGTCACAACCCATGCGCTTATTTTTAGGTCGCGTGATCAATTTCGAACCTAGTGAGATCGCTCCTGCTGGCGGCCCTGTCAAGATTACGTACGCCAAACAGTGCACCGAGTATTTTGAGAATTTGGTATTTAAATACCTGCCACGTATCGATCCCGAGGCACCAGCGCCTGTAGCAGTAGGCGCCATCATGAGCGGCACCCGCTGCGACCAGTGCAACTGCCCTGAAGAGGCTAAAGAACTAAGCCTGAACGTAGAGCCAGACACGGTAACGCGGCCCCTGGTGGCTATCGCTCCGACCAAGAGCGACGCAGCGGAACTATACCCAGCGCGGATCCTCGGTATTCAGCAAGAGCCTGTGAGTGAGGACGAAGTCGAGGTCACGGTGACCTACCTAGAGACTTGCGACACAACGCTGGTCAATGTGATTCCGGTCGAAGTCTCACCGATCGGTGGTTACAATAAGCAAGTGGGTGTGCTCGCACTGGCTCAGCATAACGCGACTCCTTGCCCTTATCCGTCGCACCCGATGAGCCAAAAGTTTCGCTATCCATCCAATAAGGGTGGCTACCGCTTCTTGCCGGTCGAAGCTGAGTAATCACTCAGTGCCGGTAAAGCTTGCCAAAAAAGACGGTCAGTTTGAGCAAATAATTATCTGCTCAAACTGACCTTAAACGATACATACTTTAAAAGGATACTCTAGAAGGACACTGGCACTGTGTAGCCGCCAATTGCTTTGGGTTGTGGAGACTGGCAGAACTTGGCGTCTACCTCTTGCACACCGACGGGCAGTACCAACTGACAGGTGTTGGGATCTTGAACCCGACGCTCGAGTCGGTAAATAAGAGACTTCCCGACGATAACGCAGACTGGTGGAAGATTATGGTATGCTGCCTCCGTACAGGCGCCTATCGGCATCGGCATGGGTTTCGGTTTTCTTACGTCGTCTAGTACGATCACTAGGCTCCCACTTTCGTCCCCAACTTGCGTCATCGTGATATGAGCCGTCGCAACTTGCCCGGCCTTATTAACAGGTGCAAAAGTATGCGGTCATGATGTATGATCCCTGTCATGGCGCTCGACGGTCGACAACTTAGTCATGAAGCGCTCGAAGCTATTCGCATTCGAGCCGTGAAGGCTGTTCAATCCGG